>Ga0209511_1001432_pt1 | contig 21254 bp, 23 predicted proteins | sample SSSSmetaG_FD_184141 | JGI IMG/M metagenome (GOLD analysis project Ga0209511, IMG submission 184141) | Glacier valley bacterial and archeal communities from Borup Fiord, Nunavut, Canada, to study Microbial Dark Matter (Phase II) - ​SSSS... | ecosystem: Environmental > Aquatic > Freshwater > Ice >...
GCTTCTGAGAGCTGTTTAGGAGTGCCTGTGGTGATCGGCGTGACATCAGTTTGGCTATTATTAAAGAGATGGAGACGTGCATTGCCTGTGAGTTCGGTTAGCGTAACGCTCGTGCTGCTGCTGCCGATGAGCGTAAATTTGTAGAAATCGGTTTTATCGCTTGCATTAAGTGATCCCGAAAGAGGCGGTGTCCCAATCAGGTTAGTAATTGAGGTAGCGGTAGAAAAGGAATTGTTGTCGGTAGGCGGCATGGCTAGACTCTCTGTAAGCTAATAGCAGATTCGACCGAGATTAGATTCTGTAGTATTCCCAAATTCGGACTGAAAATTAAGCCAGAACGGAATTTGAGCGAAATCAGGATTGGCTCGATTAGGATAATCTGTATTATCAACTAGGCTTTGAGTCTAAATTTATACAATCAGAACCACTATTACGACAGGATTATTACTGATATCCATTTAAGTGAGAGTCCGATCGTATCAGTTATTTTGCACAGAGTTCTGTGGGGCGATGAGCCGCCTCGGTGAAAGAAATCTCCTACGTCGATCGAGCCTCTTGGGTTCTTAAAACTCGATTCCTGGCTGTGCCTTGACCCCTTGCTCTCGAAAGGGATGCTTGACCAAGGTCATTTCAGTCACGAGATCTGCTCGCTCAAGAAGTGCTGGAAGCGCACCGCGACCTGTCAAAATGACGTGCGAGTCTTCTGTCTTCTCAGATAGCCCAGCGATGACCTCTTCAATATTTAGATAGCCTAGTTTGAGCGCAATATTAATTTCGTCTAACAGCACGAGCTTGAAGTTTGGGTCTTTGATAAACTTCAGCGCCGTCTCCCACGCTTGGGTTGCTTTGAGAATGTCGCGATCGCGATCTTGAGTCTCCCAAGTAAAGCCTTCACCTAGAGCGTGAAATTCAAGCTGATCGCCCCAGTGCTCAAAGGCAGCTTTTTCTGCGGGTTCCCAAGCTCCTTTGATGAACTGCACGATCGCGACTTGATAGCCATGACCCAGCGATCGCAACACCATCCCCAGAGCAGCCGTTGTTTTGCCTTTACCATTTCCTGTGTGGACGATGATCAGTCCTTTTTCGGAGGTCATGTCTGCGAGACGTTGATCCTGCACCTCTTTGCGTCGCTGCATCTTTTTGCGGTGCTGACCTGCCTCTGGTGACTCTCCCACGGCAGATTCAGAGGGAGTCAAATCCGAGGGTGTATCAAGCTGAGAGTCAAGAGTCATAAGACACCAAAGTGAACGATGTGAGCAGAAGGTTGCAAGACAACCACCTCTAGCCTACCAATAGAGAGGTCTCACTTCACACAGGGCAGAAGAGTCTCAGTATTTTGGACGATCATCAGCACAAAGATAAGGTGATAGTATTTAAAAGGCATTGTTTAAAGGGTTGCGATAAAGAGCATTGAAATTTTTCTCTTTGACTGGATACCCCTGGCGACCTTTGTGGTATCTCGAAATGAAGTTGAAGCGGAAGCGGCAATGCGATCCTGCACTGTCGTGGGTCGATCGCTGTGAAGCTCCCAGTATGAACTGACCGATCTGTAACTCAAGGTTCCCGTCTGCTCGTTGCTGACTCTGGCTCCAAAAAGCGGAGTTTCTCTCAACACTCACTCGAACTGGATCGGTCAAGTTCTCTTTTAGGAGAATTTTCCAAATTAACGACTGAAACGCCTAGTGCATTTGACTCCACGAAGATTTCAGTCTTTCAAGATTTACTTAGTTGTTGCTTGGTGGTGGTCTAAGCTCGCATCCTCGTTTATTGAAGATGAGGGCTTAGTGTCTTTAGCTGCACTTTAGCGACTCACCGTAAACCTTTTCAGTCCGATATCGGGCTATTTCGCACTGTCTCGCCCTCACTTTATGCTTCTTAGTCTTTTCGGAGTAAAAGAATGTCTAAACTTCTCAGTCAAAAGATCACACCCTCCCCCATGCCCTCTGAGATCAGCGTTGTTGACCTGATTGATGGCTACTTTACGGCATATAACTCGGCGCGACTGCGAGAGATCTGCCACCTTCTCAGCCGTGAAGTGATGCAAGAAGGGGTCACAGTAGGACTCAGCTTGTCGGGGGCAATGACTCCAGCAGGGTTAGGCGTTTCTGTGTTTGCACCTCTGATGCGAAACGGATTTGTCGATTGGATCATCAGCACAGGTGCTAACCTCTACCACGATATGCACTATGGGCTAGGACTGGATCTCTATGCCAGCAGCCCATTTTTGGATGATGTGAAGCTGCGGCAAGAAGGTCGCATTCGGATTTACGACATCATTTTTGACTATGACGTGCTGCTAGGAACGGATGCCTTCATTCGGCAGATTCTCAAAGCAGAACCCTTTCAGAAGCGAATGGGCACGGCTGAGTTTCACTATCTGCTCGGTAAATATGTGCAGGAAGTGGAGCGGAAACTGGGCGTGAAGCATCCTTCTTTGCTGTCAACGGCTTATGAGTGTGGCGTTCCTATCTACACCTCTTCGCCGGGAGATAGCTCGATCGGCATGAACGTGGCAGCAATGGCGCTAGAAGGCTCAAAGCTAGTCATTGACCCAATGCTGGATGTCAACGAAACGGCTGCGATCGTGTATTCTGCACGCGAGTCTGATATTCCTGATGTAGAAGGCAAAAGTGCTGCGCTGATCATTGGCGGCGGCAGTCCTAAAAACTTCTTGCTGCAAACTCAGCCACAACTGCACGAGGTTCTGGGTTTGGAAGAGCGGGGACATGATTACTTCATTCAAGTCACCGATGCTCGACCTGACACGGGTGGATTGTCGGGGGCAACTCCTAATGAAGCGGTGAGCTGGGGCAAGGTTGACCCCGAAGAACTGCCGAACACGGTCGTCTGCTACACCGACAGCACGATTGCGCTGCCGATCCTAACTGCCTACGTGATCAACCAGTGTGAGCCTCGCCCGTTAAAGCGGCTCTACGATCGACGCGATCAACTGCTGGCAAAACTCAAGGTAGATTACGAAGCCGCTAAGCTACAGCCTTCCCACCCTGTTGTAGAGCCAGTTTCGGTAGGATCTGTGTCGAAGGAACCTATTGCTACCTATCCCTGCGGGACACCGATTCGCAACGGTCGTCACTGAGACCGATCGCAAGTCTTTTTTAGGGTGAGTCTATCTCACCCTTTTTTGTGACTTTATTGAGGAGGAACTGAAGGGGCTGGAGTAGAGTTCTGAGGAGAAACGGGAGATGGATTGGTAGGCAACTGACTGGGATTAGTGGGCTGTAAGTTAGGAGTGGTGGGGGAAATCGGGTTTAGAGAGGGTTGATTGAGGGGATCGATCGTAGGTGCAGGAGTCGTTAATCCTGGAGTTAAAGGATTTTGACCCGGAACGACTGGACTTTGATTAGGGGATGGGCTGGTTTGGGGAGCCGTTTCTAGCGCGACACGATCGCCCCCAACTGCTCGTAAAACATCCAAAACCTGAATCACATCATTGTAGAAAGAAGTCTGAGAAGCACTGAGAACCAGTAACCCCTCTGGATTTTGCTGGTGATAGGTTTGCAGGACTTGATAGAGCTGAACTCGATCGAGCGGCTGATTTTTAACCGAAGTTAGCCCAGTGGCATCAACATTCACCACCAGCATCTCCTGATTTTGGGGTGTGCCTGTGCTGGCTTTGGGCAAATCTAAATTAATACCTTCCCGACGAGTGAGTTGCAAAGCCGCCAGAATAAAAAAGGTCAGAATGCAGAAGATCACGTCGATCAAAGGAATGATCTGAATTTGTGCCTCGTCTTGGGACGAGTCGAGATTAAGCTTCATGAGCAGGGTGAAGAGTAAAGGGTGAACATGGCAAGCAATCTAGTTGATCAGGACTTCCGTACTTCATCTAAACGGTTGCTGTCTTGCCAAGTTTGGCGATAGAGCAGTTCTAACTCATTCCCGGCTCTGCGAAAAACTTTTGCTTGATTGAAGACCAGGGACTGAAAGATGCGATAGAAGGCAACGCTAAAAATGGCGACGATTAACCCTGTCGCGGTACTAATCAGAGCTTCACCGATGCCTGTTGTCACGCCTGCGGTCGAAGCCGTCCCGATGTCACCAAGGCGAATCGATCGCAGTGACATGATTAAACCAATCACGGTTCCTAATAATCCTAATAGCGGAGCCATCGCGATCACCGCTTCCAAGATTTTGTCTCCTCGGCGCATCGAGACAATTTCTTCGTCAGCCGATGATTCAAGCGCCAGACGAAACAGCTCTGGGTCGGGCTTTTGCAGCCGAAGACCTGCGTAGAGGAATCTGCCGATCGGCTGGTCATAGGCTTGACGAGAAATTTCGCCTGCCATCTCCCAATCTTTGCGGGAGGCATCGAGAATGCGATTCACGGTTTCTTTCTCTTTATTGAGAACGTTAAACCAAAACCACGATCGTTCAATAATTGCACTCAACGCCAAGATTGAGAGCAGCAATAACGGAATCATCGTTACGCCGCCCTTTTGAAATAGTTCTACAATGTTCATCGGTTGCGCTTCCTTCTAGTCGTGCCCACAGCAAATCATGGCTTCTAGCCTCCCACATATTTGGCGACCTCAAGAGACTTTAGCGAAAAAATCTACGAGCTGCTGTGGAATTTGAGTTTTGGGATTTAAGGAGCCAGACGCGCTTTTTTAAGGCGATTGCTTTCATACCAGTTTGCAATCTCCGGCACCCATTTTTGAAACGGCTCCCAAATGCATTCACAGAGCTTTTGAGCTTCTAGCTGAGCATCTGCCTTCCAGCGCAGATCAATCAGGTGCATCATCGATCGCACATTTGCAGACATCACCCAATGCTGACGCACATCAAACGGGATCAATCCTCTCGCGTGTTCTTCTGAAAAGCCTTGATCGATTCGGTCTTTATAGCGCTGACAGGCAGTAATGCACCATTCAACATCTTGTTGGCGTTGCTCTAGCGTGTATTCGTATTTTTTGCCTTGACGATCGCTATAAAAACCCAACGGACGCAAATAAAAGACTTCTTCGACCTCACGCTTTTGCTCAATCACATCAACGAGTCGTTGCCCTGTATACCTAAAAGATTGGACATCAAATGAGATTCCAACGCGATGAGTACGAATTTGCTGCATCGTGCTATGGGGAAACCAGCCGCAGTTCATCACGATTTGCGGATGCTCTAACGGTCCATAGTGTCCCCGGTTGCCTGCCAACAGTTGTTTGATGATAACTTCGCCACACTTTGCTTCGTCAGGAAACCGATCGCGCTCATCGCAGACAAAATTCTCTGCATAATCCTGGTGCATGGCGGCGTAGATAGTCTGCTGCGGATTGGGAGTTTGAGAAATGACTTCGACTTTAAAACGATCCATAGTAGGGAGCCAGGTTAGCCTTGGGCGATTGAGAACAAATTGTTTGAGGTTAATAAGATTAACTCCGATCGCACCCCACCTTGAACTTTTGATCGTTAAATTTTCGATTCTTTTCGAGTGATTTTTTGCCCCGATCCTTCCCAAGATGGATTAAGCTAGCTGAAACCCCACTGTTTTTTCGGACAAGCCACATCGTGCCCAAACGTATTTCTTTTCTTTCTGCCCTGACCATTTTGAGCGTGTGGACTGCCGCTCATCCCGCTTTTGGACAGGCGTTGGTGCCCCATATGCTGCAACTTGACACCAAAAAGCTAGAGCAGCAGGGCATTGGTCTAGTGCAAGAAGCCACTCAACTGGCTCAGTTTCAGCAGTTTGATCTGGCATTATCGCGGGCACGGTTGGCGACCCAGTTAGCTCCAAAAATTCCTGAAGCGTGGGCAGTCTTAGGTGGGTTATATCTTCAAGCCAACCAGGTCGATCCTGGAATTAATGCGCTGAAACGTGCTCAAACGCTTGCTCCTCGCAATGCCGCGATTTTATTTGCGTTGGGAACAGCGAACTTTCAAAAAACGAACTATCAGCAGTCGATCGACTACATTCAGGCTGGGCTAAAGCTGAAGCCAAACGTCCCTGGAGCGCTGTTTGATTTGGGCAATGCCTATCTGATGCTGAAGCAAAATCAAGACGCGATCGCCAGCTATGAGAAGGCTTATGCTCAAGACAAAGAATATTGGCCCGCCATCAATAATGTGGCGCTGGTTAAGTATGAGCAGGGAGAGACCGATGAAGCCATTCGACTCTGGCGGTCTTCAGTGACGATCGATCCCAAGGCGGCAGAACCAAAATTAGCCGCTGCGGTTGCACTCTACAATAAAGGCGATCGTGAACAGGGTTTGACCCTGGGCGAAGCAGCAATTCGGTTAGACAGTCGCTATGGTGACTTAAAGTTTCTCAAAGATAACCTGTGGGGCGAGAAGCTGTTAGCGGCAACTCAGAAGTTTTTGTCTGTGCCGAGAATTCAGGCGACGATTATTCAAGCCCAATCCGCGACTCCGGTGCAGCCTCAGCGCCCTGAGTAGTCAGCGCAATTTTTGAGTAGGCGGGCGGTAGACTTTGTATTGATTGGTTGAGTTCGGGTGTCATCATGCGATCGAGAGGAGCTTTTCGTCATCATCCGCTTCACCGCTTAAAGGTGGCGCGATCGCAAAGGAAACGATTTCCCTGGATGCTGTTCATTTTGCCTTTGGTGATGTGGTTCGGCTTCCGAGCCGTTCGCATTTATTCTGAAAAGCCTCAAGCGATTCTAGTCTTGGGCGGCTCTACAGCGGCGTTAGAGCGCGAGAAGTTTACGGCTGAGTTTGCCCGTGAGCATCCTGGTTTGCCGATCTGGATTTCGTCAGGTAGTCCGCGAGACTATACAAAGCAGGTGTTTTCGGAGGCAGGAGTCGATGTACGTCGGCTCAACCTAGATTATCAAGCGGTTGACACAGTAACAAACTTTACAACCTTAGTGGATGAGTTGAAGCAGCAAGGAGTTCAGAGCGTTTATTTGGTGACATCTGACTATCACATGCGACGCGCTCAAATCATCGGCGAGATCGTGCTGGGCAGCCGAGGGATTCATCTCAAGCCTGTCTCAGTGCCTTCTGAGCAGCCACAAGAACCTTTATCAAAGGCACTTCGAGACGGGGGGAGAGCCGTCCTCTGGGTGACAACTGGGCACACGGGCGCGAGCTGGAGTCGGCTGCACGGCGGTTGGTAGGGAGTCGGACGTTCGATAGAAATATCGGCTCACCGTCAAGGCTTTAGGCCACGATCGAGTCTTGAACCAGCACATAAGGCTGCACAATCAAGGCATGGAATCGCTTGTCTTGACAGGCATTCCAGTCTACTCTCTGTTGGTCAGACGGTTTATAAATCAAGCTTTCAGCGATCCAGTGTTGCACGGATATCGCGTTGTCGTTGATGATCGCTAGCCCAACATCGACTAAGTTTAGTTGAGGATCTACAACAATTACGGCATCTCGATCGACGTGGGGAATCAGCCAACTCCATTCGGCTTCGTCTAGAGATTCGGCGAGTTCTGATCTTAAATCTGACATTTCAAAAACCGGGAGGAGAGACAGGATTTTGCCTTAGCAATTCAGACTTCAACATTTAATTATCGCCCCAAGTCATGCAGGGTATTGATTTCTAGTGCACAGCGTTGAGTGATGGCTTCGAGTTCTGAGCGATCGCTAGAAGCGGGTGGCAGGATCAGTTCGCCAATTCGCACCGTAACCGGAGTAGGGCGAGGAATGGCAAAGCCTTTGCGGAAGATGGCATGGGTTCCCCAAAGACTGACGGGGAGTAAAGGCGATTGAGTCTTTGCCGCGATCCAGGCTGCGCCGACTTTGGGATCGGCAATGCGTCCGTCAAGGGTGCGAGTGCCATCAAGAAATATGCCCGTTGCCCAACCGGACTGAATCGACGCGATTGCGGCTTTCATCGCACTGCGATCGGCAGATCCTCGCTTCACAGGATAAGCTCCATATGCCTGAATTGCCTGTTTGAGTATGGGGACTTGAAACAGTTCTTCTTTTGCCATGTAAGCGACCGGACGACCCACACAGCAAGACAACAGAGGTGGATCAAAATCACTGGCATGGTTGCTGACGACCAGCAAGCGTCCCTTTTGAGGCACGTTCTCCGCTCCATAAATGCGTCCTCTAAAGTAAGTGTGTAGCACAGGGCTGACGATCGACCATTTAAACAGACGATAGAGCAGGAGACTGATCAAAGGCTCTCGATCAGGGGTGGTTTCTAAAAGGGAGGAGGCGCGGCTCATGAAGAAAGTTCGGCGAGGCTACCGATCGTTTTTAGCACTAAATCGGGGCAGGTGCGTTTAATAATTCCAGTCAAGACTTTGCCAGGACCGACTTCGACCACTCGATCGACTCCCTCTTGAGGCAATTGCAGAGAAATCTCGCGCCAGCGCACCGTGCCCGTCATTTGGCGATTAAGACGATCTTTAAGGACTGCTGGATCGGTGCTGGGAGTCGGATCAACATTCGAGAGGACAGGAATCTGAGCAGACTCAAACGGGACAGCATCTAAAATGGTTTTGAATTGAGCAGCGGCATCTGCCATCAGAGGCGAGTGGAACGCTCCACTAACATTCAAACGAACGGCTCGTTTAGATTTGACCTGGCTGAGAATGGCTTCAACTGCCTTTGGAGTGCCAGAAATCACCACTTGACCTGCATTATTATCGTTGGCTAACACAACATCGGGAGTTTGCTCGATCGCCATTTCAAGCTGGGCACGATCGAAGCCCAACAACGCTGCCATCATGCCATCCGAGGCGCTGTCCATTAGCTCTGCACGCCGTTTAATCAGGCGCAACCCATCTTCAAAGCTGAAGACCCCGGATGTATAAAGGGCGCTATATTCTCCCAGACTGTGACCTGCGACATAATCGGGGTGCTGCCCAGTTGCCTTGAGCAGATCCGCCAAAATGCTCTCTACAACATATAAACAAGGCTGCGTATAAAGCGTGTGAGAAACTTTATCGTCCTGACTCTGACAAATCTCAGCCACTGACCAGCCAAGAATAGATTCAGCTTGCTCAAACTTTGCCATCGCTTCAGGCAATTCAAGCAGGTCTATGCCCATTCCGATCGCTTGAGAACCCTGCCCCGGAAACACCCACGCTGTCTTAGTCATCATGCTATCCCCATTGAAAGACGGCTGCGCCCCACGTTAAGCCTGCTCCAAAGCCAGAAGTGACGATCGTGTCGCCCTCTTGAATCTTGCCTTGTCGAACGGCTTCATCCAACGCTAAAGGAATCGACGCAGCGGACGTATTGCCGTATTTTGCCAGATTGCTGATCACTTTTTCAGGAGGAATTTTGAGCCGATCGGCAACCGAATCGAGAATGCGCTGGTTTGCCTGATGGAGCAAGAGCCAGTCCACATCCTCAACGCTCAAATGCGCCCGAAATAAGGCTTTCTCGATCACTTCAGGCACCTTCTTGACGGCAAAGCGGTAGACTTCTTGACCGTTCATCGTGATCGGGTGAAACGTGCCCTGGTTAATCGTCACGCCCGTCAGCAGCTCTTTTGGCTCCGACTGATAAGACAAATTGAGACAGTTGTTTTGAGTGCCATCGCTGCGAAGCTCAAACCCTAGCAGCCGATCGTGCTCATTTGCCTGCATGACCACGGCTCCGGCTCCGTCCCCAAACAGCACACAGGTGCGGCGGTCTGACCAATCGACCCAGCGAGACAGCACGTCGGCTCCAATCAGCAGCACATTTTTATAAACGCCCGTGCGAATAAACTGTGCTGCCGTCACCATACCAAACACAAAGCCAGAACAGGCGGCGGTCAAATCAAAGGCAACCGCTTTAAACGCCCCTAGCTGCGCCTGAATTTGACTGGCGCTGCCAAATAGATCATCTGCCGTTGACGTTGCCAAAATGATTAAATCGAGATCCATCGGAGCGATGCCTGCCATCTCGATCGCCCCCTTTGCCGCCTCAACGCCCAATTTTGTGAGTGAGCATCCCGGCTCTGCTAATCGCCGCTCACGAATGCCCGTGCGGGAAGCGATCCATTCATCCGACGTTTCGACGACTCGGCTCAACTCAACATTGTGGAGGGCGACGGTCGGAGTCGATGAGCCGCTCCCCGTGAGTGCAATTCCTACCCCTGACTGTTCCAAAATTCCTTCTCCATCATTAGGGGATCTAGCTCTCTGCCAATTGGCTCGTTACGGCAATCCGATCGAGAACTTCATGGTCGATCGCGTCTTTTGCTAACCGTGCCGCGTTGAAGATGGTCGGCGCTTGAGAACTTCCGTGGCTGATGATGCAGATTCCGGCAACGCCCAACAGCAGACCGCCCCCATGTTCAGCGTGATCCATCCGTTGTTTAATGCGCTTCAGGTTGGGGCGCAAAATCGAAACGCCCAACTTGCCGTGCAAGCCACGGGGTAGTTCTTCCCGTAAAATTTGCAGGGCGACTTCTCCGACTGCTTCGGCAAACTTTAGCAGCACATTGCCTGCAAAGCCATCGCACACGATGACATCAAAGTGACCCGATAACACATCCCGTCCCTCAGCGTTGCCAATAAAGGGAATGTTGGGGTTTTCTTCTAAAAGTTGATGGGTTTGGATCGCTAACTCATTGCCCTTGTTGGGTTCTTCGCCAATGTTCAACAAGCCAACTTTGGGTTCTGCAACTCCTAGTACATATTGAGAATAGATGCTGCCCATCAAAGCGAACTGCTCTAGAAACTTAGGGCGACAGTCTACATTTGCGCCAACGTCGAGAATCAAGACAGGTTTACCTGCGATCATCGTGGGTAAAACCGCCCCGATCGCAGGGCGGTCAATACCTGGAAGTCTTCCCAGCCGCAGCAGAGCCGCCGCCATCGCTGCCCCAGAGTGACCTGCCGAAACTACGGCATCTGCCCGCTTTTTCTTCACCAAATCCATTGCCACGTTGATTGAGGCTTTGGGCTTGCGGCGCAGAGCGGTGAGGGGTTCCTCAGACATCTCGATCGTGCCTTCAGAAGGCACAATTTCTAGCGATGAGGATTGGGTGTGCTGCTTTAAGGAGGCTTCGATTTGCTGAGGATCGCCTACTAGCAGCACGTCTACACCCAGTTCTTCTTGTGCTCTGAGCGCTCCCGCCACAATTTCAGCAGGGGCATTATCCCCTCCCATCGCATCAATTGCAATTCGTACACGCGTCGATCCCATTGGCTAATGTTATAAAAACCTTCAAAATTCTATCAGATGGCATTCCCACAATGAGAAGTTATCAGAACGCCTACTTCAAGATAGCTATCTTATTGTCTCGCAGATGGGGCATCAAACATCGATCGAACATCTCAGTTGAGAATCCATTCCTTTTAGCTCACTCGTAGATCGTTCGCATTCGGTACAATCAGACGACATCCTGAAAGTTTTAGAAGGCTTTAAGAAAGATGGCTTTAACGACTGATCCCGTGAAGCTTGTACAAAGAGGTGATTCTCTGTAGTGGTCGAATAGTCTGATTGTAATATTCTGAGCAAAGTAATAAGGACATTGCTCATACGAGTAGGATGAGTGGCTCGTCCCGGTTGACGACTGCTCCATTAGCCTCCCTGCATTTACTGATAAATTCTAGGACTTAATCGTTGACACCCTAGCGACCCAACCTGGTTTGTCGCTGAATTGTGGTTATTATTCAACACTCTCTATGTTAGATTTGCCATCATCGAGTCAGCCTGCTCAAGATATTTCCAGCTTTTCTCAGCCTTCAGTCGCCGTCCGATCGCTCAGTCAGCTTCCCTCAAAACCGCTTGAAACGAAAGGCGCTCCTGCGTTTGACAAAGCTTCAACGCTGGTCGGAGCCAATCTAGAGCCGCCAAAGGTCGTCAGCCCGGTCGCCTACTATATTCAAGCGACGGTCACGAGACACTCCTCGCAGCCATCAGTTCTTAAAGCGGCATTTTTGACGACCAATCTATCAAACCTCGAAGACGCAAAGGTGACAGAAGTTGCTCCGATCTGGTCGATCGGACGCAGCAGCAACTGCGCGATCGCGATTCTCAACCCTTCGATTTCTCGCTGTCATGCAGTGATTGGCTATATCCCAATCCAGGGTTTTTACATTACAGACTTGGGCAGCAGCAATGGAACCTTTGTGAATCGACAGCGACTTCCGATTTTAGAGCGGCGATCGCTAACAGACGGTGACTTAATTTCTTTCAGCCACATCCACGTAGAGTTTTTTGTCTCTCACTAAAGCACGATTAGCCAACGGCTTGCGGAGCTTCTTGATAAGCGACTTCGTGAAACTGAATGACATCTTGTTTCGGGTCAACGTGGCTGACTTTTAGATTGAGCCGATCGCCCGGTTCGATCTGCCGATTAAACCTCATAGCGATCTCTAACCCCAAGTCTTCAAGCAGCACAAGTCCTAAGTTCTCGTGTTCTCGCAGCCAGCGCAGCATCAACGCCTGCCAGACCTCAGAGGAGTTGCGACGCAGAAACTCTAGGCTCCAGTAGCGATTGGTCTGACGCTCGACCAGGGTTGCTTCTTGAACCGTACTGGCGATCGTCAGCATCAAATCTTTGACTTCATCCGGGGAGAACGGCAGATCTGCCCCGCGAAGATGAGCTTTAATCTGAAAATGGGTCAGCAAGTCGCTATATCGACGGATGGGAGACGTGACTTGAGTGTAGGTATCTAACCCCAAACTGGCATGACGAGCAGGAGTGATGCTTAACTCGCTGCGAGGCATACAGCGTCGAATCGCACAGGAGCGCACCGGACCCGCCGGAAGTTGCAGAAGTTCACCTTCGGGGGGCAGTTCGGGCTGGGGTTGAGCGCGGAACGGCACAGGTAAGCCGTGCTTTTGACCATAGCGAGCGGCGACCTCTCCTGCCAAAATCATCATTTCAGCGACGAGTTGACGAGAGATAGAATCTTCAAGGACGTAGACGTTCACATCGCCATCGCCATTCACTTTGATCGACGATTCGGGCATATGAATGCTAATCGCCCCTTGAGACTGCCGCCACTGTTCTCGGCGTTTTGCCCAACGCGCGATCGTTTCTAACTCCGATTCTGCCTGCACACCCCATTGCAGCATTTCGTCTACATCGTCGTAGGTGAGGCGATAAGTTGCTTTGATCAGGCTGGTATGGATGCTGAAATCTTGGACTCCGCCCGACTCGTCCAGAATCACTGCAAAGCTGAGAGCACAGCAGACCTCACCCTGATTTAAGCTCATCGGACCGGTCGCCAGCTCAGACGGAAACATGGAGATCATTCCCGTCGGCAAATATAGAGTGGTGACGCGACGACGCGCTTCTAAATCGAGGTCATCTCCGGGCGTGAGCCAGCGAGTCGGGTCGGCGATGTGAATCCACAGACGCTGCTGCCCGTCAGGTAAAATCTCTAGACTTAACCCGTCATCAATTTCACGGGTGCTTTCATCGTCGATCGTATACACCTTGAGATGGGTCAGATCTAAACGATCGGCGTTTGAGTCAACGGGCGGAAACTCTAAGCGGTGGTGCAACACTTCCAGAACCTTTGTAGAAAAGTGAGTAGGGATCTGGCTGCGCCGCAGAGACAGATTTTCGTGAGGACTCCACAGACCCAAATCAATCAGAAGCTGGAAGGCAGATTCAGGGGTTTCTGACCGTTTTAGGGCTGCCAGAGTTTCTAATGCGGGAGTGCGGTGATTTGCCTCATCTCCCAGAGTAGCAAATCGCTCAATGGCATCGAGGCGAGCGCGATCGCTAGACTGCCATTCAACCGCTTCGCCGCTGAGAGTTTGTTGAATGCGCTCTAGATAGCTCTCCCACTCTCGCTGCCGTTGCGCCTCCATCCCTATCTGGTGCCTGAGTTCGGCAACCTGATTTGCGGGTCGAGGTTCGTAGCGATCGCTCTTCTGCTTAAAGTAAAGCTTATCGTCTGAAAGCAGACAGTAGGCGGCATAACATAAGGGTGCTGTCTTCTCTGAAAAAAGCAGCATCGCCATTTCTGCCGGATTGGTACTCTCGCCTGTTTCGCTCAAAATTTCCCACGCAACCTCTAGACTTGACGGATCAAGATAAGGCTGAATCTCTCGTAGAAAATTTGAAATATCACCCGGCTTATAGGTTTCGTTAGGAATTTCGTAGGTGACTTGTCGAGGGTGAAGGGTGTGAGACTGCCCCCGATCGTCAGTTACGATCCAGTGTTTCTTGCCTTCTGGACGGTCGGCAACGGCGAGGCGACGATCGCTGTTTAAGCGAAATTCAACTAGGGTTCCCTTCTCCATTAAAGTCAGCCTGATGGGGATATTTAGAGATGAGGAATGAAGGATGAATCAAATCAAGATTGCTTTTCATCTTTCACTCCTCTAGTTTTAACGTTGGCGGACTACTAGCCTTCCTGACTGATAAAGGGCAAGAGCGCCATGATGCGGGCGCGCTTAATTGCAACGGTGATATGACGCTGCTGTTTAGCTGTGAGTCCGGTGATTCGACGAGGAAGGATCTTGCCTCGCTCGGTGATAAATTTCCGCAACAGATCGACATCTTTGTAGTCAATCGGCTCTTCAGGCTTGAGAGGAGAAACGCGGCGACGATAATAGCTCATGGTGATTCCTTGGTGATGGGTCAGTGGTCAGTAGTCGGGCTGAAAGACTACGGGCAAGAGCTTACCAACTCATTGCTGACAGCTAATGATAGAGAGTGAACAGCGAACCACTATTTGATTTCTTTGTGGTCGGTGTGTTTGTTGCAGTGAGGGCAAAACTTAGACAGTTCTAGCCGTGCCGTGGTGTTGCGGCGGTTTTTAGTCGTGGTGTAGCGGGAGACACCGGGCGATCGCTTGTCAGGGTTGGTGCGACACTCGGTGCATTCCAGCGTGATCACGATTCTGACTCCTTTATTCTTAGCCATGATCGATTAACTCTGAAGACCTGGATTTGGACACAAGCATCTATTATTTCACAGGAAGGCGAACTTGTGTAAAAAGCTGGCTATCAAATCGTTGAGACGGTGGCGAACTACGACAGAAAGCTGCCTTCGGGTTTATCAAATTCACAGCTAGGCAGGGAAGTGGGTCAAAGCCCCAAACAATGACGGACTGCTATTTCCACTTCTACCATTTTTGCCTGAGAGAGCTGTCCTGCTGGGGTTGATGGAAAGCGTTTGGCATCTAGAGAACGTATCTGGAATCCCAGGAAAACGGTTTCCATCGGCAGTCTACTTTCCGCTACAGGTACGCGGACATTGGTGAGATAGTCGCGGCGGACGTTATCGCCTTTCGTTCCCACAATGACCGTAACTACTAAGGGTTGCTCATTAATAGCATCAATGGAGAGAATTAAAACAGGTCGTTCACCTGCTTGTTCTCGACCTTGAGTAGGATTGAGATTGACAAAGTAAATTTGCGATCGCTGGATGCTCATAGAGTCATCAAACCATCCATTTCAGTGACTGCAAATTCTTGTTGGATGGTTGCAATCTCAGATTGAATGTCTGGGTCGTGAGCCATTGTTGCCAAATCATGTAGCTCTTCTGCTTCTAGCAGGAGCATGATGATGCGGACTCGACTAGGTTGAGGCTGAGGTTGGGGTTGGTCGAGGTGGAGGTGACCTTGGATGTCGAGGGTGCCTGTGGTTTCAATAGCGCGCATAGTCAATGTTGAGGAAAAGTCGCCTTATTTCATTGTATCGGGGTCGTAGGAAAAGTGAGGTCGCCGCAATTCTTGATGGCTGAATCGTCTTCTCTGTTGCTGATCAGGTTAGGTTCCCCAGACTTTTTGTTTAGCGTCGGGTGATTTCGTTCAATCTTCTGTCATTAGAATTGCTGGAGTCTTAAGGCGGAGATCGATTACGCTGACTGAGTAGTCGAGAGCGGCGGTAAATAAAGCGATGATGCCTGCAAAACAAGCAGAAGAACTGATTCTCAACTTAGTCGAGCCGCTAGGTGCAGAAGACGTGGAGTTACGATCGACCCGCGATCGTATCCTGGCAACCGCCGTCACGAGTCATTTAGACTTCCCTCACTGGGACAATTCGGCGATGGATGGCTATGCCGTGCGGTTTGAGGATGTCAAATCCGCGAGTGCTGAGACTCCGGCTGTGTTGGAAATCGTAGAAGAAATTCCTGCTGGATATCAGCCCCAGAAATCTGTTCTATCCGGTCAAGCTGCCCGAATTCTTACCGGGTCTGTGATGCCACAAGGGGCAGATACGATCGTCATTCAAGAAGAGACAAAACGGGAAGGTGGACAGGTTTTGATCCTGAAGTCTCCTGCTGAACCTCAAGCGTTTGTAAGACATCGCGGCGCTTTTTATCAAGCAGGTTCACTTTTGTTGCCCGCAGGACTCGCGCTAAAAGCGCCTGAAATCGCGGTGTTAGCTGCCGCACAGTGCAATCAAGTTTGCGTCTATCGCCGCCCGCGTGTGGCGATTTTATCGACAGGCAGCGAGTTAGTCACGCCCGATCGCCCATTGCAGCCGGGGCAGATTGTCGATTCTAATCAGTATGCTCTTGCTGCTTTAGTTGAGCAGATGGGCGGAGAAGCGATTCCGCTCGGCATCGTGGCAGATCAGCCCGAAGCCTTGAAAGCCGCGATCGCTCATGCTGTCTCGATCGCGGATGTGGTTCTCTCGTCTGGGGGCGTTTCGGTCGGGGATTATGATTATGTCGATCGCATTCTGGCAGAACTGGGCGCACAGATTCACATCCGAGCCGTTGCGGTCAGACCAGGCAAACCGCTCACCGTTGCCACCTTTCCAAACGTCATTTATTTCGGACTTCCTGGCAATCCCGTTTCGGCGTTGGTGACGTTTTGGCGATTTGTGCAGCCTGCGTTGAGAAAGCTGTCAGGTTTGCCCCACGGATGGGAACCAACCTTTGTGCAGGCAAAAACCCGGCAAGACTTGAGATCGGACGGTAAACGAGAATCGTATCTCTGGGGGCAGCTCCATTTAGTGAATGGACTGTATGAATTTTCTCTGACCACAGGCAGCTACAGTTCTGGCAATTTGATTAACCTGGCTGGAACCAATTGTTTGGGAATGATTTCGATCGGGCAGACTCAAATCACAGCCGGAGACGCTCTTCAAGTTCTTCAAACCTAAAGACTTCGGTAGGGACAGTTGCCCGTAACATCCCTATCGACCAAACAAGCGGTGAAATCCTCATTTTTTATTTGGGTGGTCTGCGTCTTTGCAAAAATTCAGGAATATCTAACCCTGGAGGTCTGCCTTTAGGGTCGGGAGTTGAGGTTGGAGTCGTCGGAGTCGCGGGAGTGACCGATCGTTTCGGCAAGGCGGTCGGTTTCACTGCAACCTGCTGCTGTTGAGCTTCTGGAGAAAAGCCCGTCGCAATCACCGTGATTCTGACTTCGCCCTGAAGCCGTTCGTCAATCACCGCCCCAAAAATAATGTTGGCATTGGGATCGACAACCTCATAAATAATCTCGGCGGCAGCGTTGACTTCATGGAGCGTCAAATCAGTACCGCCCGTGATGTTGAACACAACCCCTCTCGCACCGTCGATCGACGCTTCTAGCAGTGGGGAAGAGATGGCAGCGATCGCCGCTTCTCTCGCCCTAGATTTGCCAGACCCAATGCCGATGCCCATCAGCGCCGATCCAGCATCCGCCATGATCGCTCTTACGTCGGCAAAGTCTACGTTGACCAAACCCGGAATCGTGATGATATCTGAGATACCTTGGACTCCTTGACGCAATATGTCATCTGCCGTCTGAAATGCTTCCTGGACAGGCGTTTGCTCAGAAATCACGGTCAGCAGTTTGTCATTTGGAATGATGATCAGCGTATCGACTCGGCTCTGAAGCGCTGCAATGCCTTCTTCTGCCTGAGTGGTGCGTCGCCGTCCTTCAAACGTGAAGGGGCGAGTCACGACTCCAACGGTGAGAGCGCCTAATTCTTTAGCGATTTCTGCCACGATCGGAGCCGCACCCGTGCCCGTGCCGCCGCCCATCCCTGCCGTGATAAAAACCAGATCTGAATGTTCTAGCGCCGCTGCAATTTCATCGCGAGATTCTTCGGCGGCTTTTTGCCCGATCGCCGGATTTCCGCCTGCCCCTAACCCGCGCGTCAATTTTTGACCAACTTGCAGACGCTTTGGAGCCTGAGCTTGAGCCAACGCTTGAGCATCGGTGTTGACCGTCCAAAACTCAACGCCAGACACATCGCTGTCAATCATGCGGTTAACTGCGTTGCCACCGCCTCCGCCAACGCCAATGACTTTAATCTTTGCTACGCTACCTGGCACGATATCACCACTCCTTGACTCTTCTCCAGGCAGACCTTTGAGGCTGGAGTTTTGACTTAAATATAGACTGGAGTTGCCGCCAAACGGGTTAGAATTTTCTGCCATGGATGAGAAGCTAGAGGGTTCTTCAGCGTGGGAACCTTTGTAGCCGCGCTCTAATCGGCTGTCGAGGATTGTTGGGGTGTCTGACTCATTGTTAAGCGTCATTGGAAAATTTCAGCGATAGTTATGAACAAGAGATCAGGGCTAGACAAATCTAGATGATCGGCAATAAAACGTGAGAATGACCGATGCTGCCACACCGATCGCGGCAAAAAGGTATTTAGATTAACGATATCAGGTTAAGTTTTCTAGCAACTAATTTGCCAGTCTTTCTATCGATTTGATCTAAGGAGTACCTAATTTTACAGGAGTTTTTGAAGGATTCAGATTCATTTGAATGAATGGGGAGTCTGGGTTTCTCAAATCAATATAGGAAAGCTGGCTCGGATTAACGTGACTAGGGAGCTTCCGCATTTGATCAAGCGCTTTGAGTTGATTGGCAAAGCTCGAACCATACGCCCCGAAGTGAACGAAACCTAGCTCAGTTTTAAGAATTAAATTATTAGGGTCATCCCAGTTAATCTCAGAAACTTTCACCGGGCTGCGACTGAGCATCTGATAAAGAGTTGCCCAATAAGAACGATAGTACGATAGTCTCCCCGTGATTTTAAGAGTTGGCAGTTTGAAGCTTTGGTTGAGCGACGTGTAGGTTTCCAGAGGAGTCCAGATGCCATTTTCGTCGAGCAACCCTGGTTGAGTTAGGTTTGTCTGCGAGGCGTTTGCAGACGATGGGCTGCTTTTTGTGGCAAACACTGAGACTTTAGACAAACTAGGTTGAGCGATCGCGACCGGGTTGCGCTCCTGAATTCTCACCGTTAGCCCTGGAGGAAACAGTTGACGATCGACAGTCGCTTCAGAGATGGGAGCTTTTAATTTCAGCGCATCAACAATAGCTTGGGGCTGAATTTTTAACAACGATTGAGGATAGGCGATCGGCAGCAGAGTGCGAATTGTTTGAGCAGAGATAAATTGATTGCCTCTGATTGTAACCTGCTCTGGTTTGCGAATCACCCAAGCGGGTAAGGTCGCAGCCCAAACCGCTCCGCCTGCCAAGCCTGCCACTGCAAGACTGCGCCAGCTTGCTTGAAAGAACCTAACCTGTCTCCGACGGCGAAGTTTTTGCCGTCGCTGGGTTAACTCAGTTTGGGAAACGGGGGCAATGCTAGTCATCCTGAGTGCTCACTGAACAGATTTGGAAAAGCGGCGAATAGATATTAAACTTGTTTCAAAAGTCCGAAGATGCCCTCATCCCCCAACCCCTTCTCCCAAGCTTGGGAGAAGGGGAGCCAGATTTCAAAGTCCCTCTCTTAAGCCTGGGAGAGGGATTTAGGGTGAGGGCAGGGACTTTTGCAAGAGGTCTATTCAAGCAGGTGAACTCCTATCGCTAAGACGAATGGATCTGATTGAGACTGATCCATTCAGTCTGGTTTTAGCCAGATTTAAAGAAGCGGCGATCGCAGCGAACTGATTGTGCTATGACAGTCAATCCGTCCGGTCAAAACCAACAGCCCTCTAAATCTGTCTTCCCATTTAATCACTCATTCCTGCTTATGCGTCTCTAGTTGCCCGCAAAATTCAGCCCTTTATTGCTTCAATTTACTCTTAGTGACTGGGGATCAGCTAGCCGTCTCCTGTATGAGCGTTGCAACTTGTTCGCCAAACTCAGGATCAACATTGGCGAGACTTAAAAGTTGTAAATATTCTTGACGGGTTAAGCCTGCGGTTTCAATCAGCGCGATCGCTGCCGTTTCGATGTCACGCTGAATGCGGAGTGACTCAGACTCTGTTTCGGTTGCCTGTAGCTCTCCTTCTCGTCGCTCTATCAGCGCCACGACTTGTAAATAGACGTTGACAAATTGAGTCACTTTTTCAGACGGAATGTTGTTAGTGTCGGGTCTAAGCGCACTGTTGCTCGGCGGAGCGATCGACGAAAGATCGGCATCAGGACGATCAATGGGCGCTGCCAAGCTGACGATCGGAGCCACCAAAAAAGCTGCACAAACAATTAGGACTGCTGCCCAGCGAACTAGCGACCTAAGATTTTTCTGAAATTGCATCTCGACTCTTTTCACCCAACTAACCCTGAGCGCAGTGCTCTAACAGCCGCTTGAGTCCGATCGTCAGCACACAGCTTGTTCAAAATATTGCGGACGTGAGTTTTGACGGTTCCAACCGTGATATATAGTTTCTCAGCGATCGCAGCGTTGCTGCACCCGTTGACGATTAGCTGTAAGACTTCTAACTCCCGCTCAGTCAGGGGATACGCTTCAATAATTTGGTTATATTCTGGCTCCGCAGCACCGATAGAAACCATTTTTGACTCAATAGCAGTGCCGTCTTCGGGCTGGGTGTCTCGCGCCTGCCGCAGCACGACACGAGCGATCGCGGGGTCAATCCAGGAGTTTCCTTCTTGGGTAACGCGCAACGCTTCTACAAGCTGGTCTAGACTTACGTCTTTCATGCAATAGGAGTCTGCCCCGGCTGCAAAAGCGGCTAACACCACATCTTCATTATCTTGCAGCGTCAGGATCAAGACTTTAGTGGCAGATTCATCCATCAATGCCTGAGCTTGGCGGAAACGACGAGTTAGCTCAATGCCATCAATGTCAGGTAAGCCAATATCGATGATCGCCACGTCGGGCTTTGCGGAGGTCATTAGTTTTAAGCCGTCTGTCCCGTTTGCAGCTTCTCCGACGACTTTAAATCCTTCTCTCTGCTGGAGAGCCGTTCTCATGCCAACTCTGGTTAGGTCATGATCTTCAATAAGAGTGATCCGAATATCAGTATCCATCAGAATAAGCTCCCACAGTTTTTAGAAGGTAACAAAGCACGACAGTCAAGAAGCAACTTGCAGTTTAGAAATGGGACGACTGCTTATGGTTAGGCCGATCGACTCACTCAAGTTGCTAAGCTGCAATTCTTCTAAAAGACGGACGCGCTTGAATAGATTCATAGTTGTCTAAGCATAAGCGCGGTTGATTGATACAAAGGTCTAGCTTGTGGCATATAACTTTAGACAGAAATTTGAAAGGTAAAG
>Ga0209511_1001433_pt1 | contig 21252 bp, 19 predicted proteins | sample SSSSmetaG_FD_184141 | JGI IMG/M metagenome (GOLD analysis project Ga0209511, IMG submission 184141) | Glacier valley bacterial and archeal communities from Borup Fiord, Nunavut, Canada, to study Microbial Dark Matter (Phase II) - ​SSSS... | ecosystem: Environmental > Aquatic > Freshwater > Ice >...
ATACGCTTTTGGATGCCATTGGTCAAGCCCTCGACACCATCACGTCCAAGAATGCCAGGAGTTACTTCGCTCACGCTGGCTTCCTTAACTCAAACTAACGAGCTGCTCTCACATGAAATGCGCTGTAGGTTATAGCGATCATCTTCAAAGGTTGATGGAAGAAAAAGGGTTGTCGAGACGATATAAAAACCCATGATCACTAACAAGCAGCTGATCAGAATAAGTTGAATATTGCGGGGCGATAAATTTGCGCGCTTGTTGCTCACCACTGATCATCTCTTACCCGGAATGCGAAACATAGCTTGCCAGATCAGTTTAACGATACTTTGAAGTTTGAGCAATAAAGGCAGAAGCCTTATTTCATCGAACCAAGCGTTTTCCAGCGTGTTACACTGTGTTTGATCAGAAGTTTGACCAGAATTGATAAAACGGCGCTCAGAGACTATTCAGTATGTTGACATTCAGCAAAAATACGGCGCTTCAATGGAACTCGCGCTTCAATCGTGCCTTCATCTATATCGCTTTTGCGCTGTTGGCGGCGGGTATCGTGACCGTCCATACGCTGTTGTTCGAGTCACGTAACTATCGTCAGGATGAGGCGTTTGTCTTAGAACAGTCTATTGGCTTTTCACCCTATCAACACTTTTTGAATGTGGCAACGAGTGATGTTCATCCACCGCTGTGGTTTTTTGTGTCGGATGTGTGGGTGAAAATGGTTGGCGATAGCGAGCGAACAAGCCGCTTTATCGCCACACTCGGCACGCTGATCACGTTAGCCTTCACGTTCAGGATTGCCGCAGACTTATTCAACAAGCAAGCAGGATTATTTGCCGTTTTCATCCTGGGTTTCACGAACTACTACGAGTTTTACAGCCACGAGTACCGGGTGTACTTCATTCTGTGCGGCGAAACCGTTGCGACGCTGCTTCTACTGCTGCGCTGGATCAGAAAGCCAAATTTTGGTAACGCGCTTTTATATGTGCTAGCGGGGGTTGTCAGCCTCTACACGCATTATTATGCACTCTATATTATTGCCGCCGAAGCAATTACTTTTGGGGTGTTGGCACGCTGGAATCGCGGTCGCTATGTGCGTGCGTTTGGCCTGTTCGCGGCAATTGGTTTATCATTTTTGGGGTGGATATTGCCTTTTCTACATAGCCTGCTGGTAACGTGGCCGGGGGGGATGTGGTATGCCATCAAAAGCAAGTTGTATCTCATCTACGTGTTAGGACTTTTGACTCAATTAGGCCCCGATCCGTTGGGGCGTGCGCTGTTTGTGCTCAGCCCGCTGTTGATGATCTGGCTGCTGCTCAGAAAGCGGCTCAACATCTACACGACCCGAACGCCTTTCCGCTTTGGCGATTTTGGTGCATGGCTGTATCTGGCGCTGCCAATGCTTGTCTTGCTGCTCATCCCGATCGGCACTCAAGCGTTCGTGTCCAATCTGACCACGCGCAATCTGGTCATTGTAGTACCCCTGATGGCCGTTCTGGCTGCCGTCAGCTTAACCATGCTGCCGCGCCTTTTGAAGTGGGCGGCAGTACCCATTATTCTGCTGCTGATCCCCGGATTGCTCACCTTACCACCCTACGAAACTACTGACGCCGAAAGCGGCCCCTACCGCGAAATTGTGGCATTCATGAATTCCTATCGCACGCCGGATGCTCGTATTATCATCGATAGCGATCTGGTCGATAAGCAGCTTGTCTATTTGTATTTTTTGGAAGATCGTTTGAAGAACATCCCAAGTCAGAACATCTTTCAAATCACTGATTTTTTAGCAGAGCCTGAAAAAGACATGGTCAAAACGTACTATCTTTATCCGCACAAGCCATTGAACATCGTAGTCAATTCGGGCGCAGACACGTTACAGCAAGCGCAGGCATTCATCGGTAGTGCGCCGCAGGTATGGTATATCAGCGATCAAGCGACCCCGTTTTCTCAGGACTACCGGGCACTGTTGATGGTGCATTACCGCCCACTGCATCGCATGACCTGGGGGGATCACAACGCCGTGATCGAATTCGTGCGGATCGATGATGCAAGCCAGCCACCTTTTTAAGGCGGTGACCTATTAAAAACGGGTTTTTTAGCGTGTGTCGTGTTACACTGAGCGCCCTGACTTGGAGAATATGCGCGATGGCAGTTAATAACAACATGGCGTATTACGCTAAAATGAGATGCATAGAGCAATGACCGTTTCAGAGCTTAAAATTCGTCGCGCATATATCATTGATTTTTCACTGATCACAATTTTATTGTTGATCTCATTGTTAATATTGGTTGCCTTTCGGCGTATCCCAAGTGCACCTACCGATGTGTTGTCTACCAGTCTGGATAGCTCCGTTATAACGCTTTTTCTTTGTATCTGGATCGGTACTGGCGTAGTCTTTAGCCTTCGTCGTGAGCCAGTTCAACTTGTCCAACCGGCTCAACAAAGCGTTGACCAGCACCGCACAAAAACAAAAGCGGCACGTGCTTTTCGCGGCATGAGCGTTTGTATCTTACTGCTGATCGTGACGCTAGCTGCCTTTTATGTGCCGATGCGTCGTTATTTCTGGACCGGCAATGATGAAACGATCGCCATTACAGGCAGCTCAGTCTGGTCTGACAATGGGGAAAATGTTTACAGCCGTCCCATGGTCTATTCAGCCGTGTATCTAGCCATGGCGCTCACCAATAACAGCGTCATCGGATTTTTGATATTCAATCTGTTTTTGTGTTACACAAGTGCGGTGTTGATCTATAGTATTGTGCGGATGATGTTACCGCGCTCCACAGCTATTGCGCTGCTGGCCGCACTGCTATACATTGTCAGCCCGGTCGAACCCGCGCGCTTTTACGTTATGTGGATGTCACCGTATCCATTCCAGCAATTTTTGCTACTGCTCGTTATCGGGTTATTTGCACAATCCTATTTGCGCGGTTGGCGCTGGATGTTGATGTTATGTGGACTTTTGCTGATAATCACTGCATTGATTAACGAAGCAATTTTGCCTGCGACGCTGCTTGGGTTATTCGCCTTGCTCATTGTATGGCGTAAACATCGCCATACCTTGCGCGCGATGTTGTCCACTTATTTGTGGGTTGCGCTGGAAACAATATTAGGGCTGCGCTTTGCCCTATATTACACAAACCCTGCACGGGCTGTTTCATATCAATCGCAGTTCGTGGCGCGCGTACATAGTATTGGAGATGCAGTAGCCAATCTGCTGATGCAAGTGTCCGCTACATTCAATTACATAAGGTTCAATGCAAATTGGTCAGATTACCTGGATTACAGTCTGTTAATTGGTGCTTTGGCACTTGCGACGCTGCTGATTGTAGTGCCCCGCTCAGAGCAGAGACCGCCACTCAAATTCACGTTGATTGGTTTCGGACTCGGCGTGTTAGCGGCCATACTGGCGGTTAGTGCCTTTGTTTTTGAGTGGCATGTCTGGCGTACAGAATTTTTGGCGCTGCCTTTTCACGCTATCGCCTGGGCATTTGGCATAGCGCTTGTTGGACGCTTACTGCCACAACGTTTATACCGTCCGTGGCTTATTGCAGTTCCGACTTTGCTGATTACGCTTTCGATGAGCAATGTACTGGCAATCAACGAGCACAGCACTTATCAATGGCTTCCGTCGGCGGCGCCGGTATCGCTCTATCCAGCTATTCAGTACGATAAAGTACGCTCTATCTTGCAACAGGTGCATCATTTAGCGCCTGCGTTCACACGTGAGACTGTGGTTATTTTTTATATAGACAGCGGTTCGTCTACTCAAGCAACTGAAACACCGTTTGGGGTTGGCTATGGGCTGCGTCTCCTTGCAAACATTTCGCTTGGCAATGTGGACGCCTATCAAACCAACTACAACGATTTTTTTGGCTGGACGTCCAGATTTACGCCGGATGGGTTTTTCTCCTTCAACAGCGGACAAGTCACGTTCCCATACAAACAAATCGTCATTTTCCGCGTTTCGCAAGCAGGCGATACTTCATTAGTTGAACAAATCCCTCAAGCGTGGTTACCGCCCAGTTTCGACCCGATCGGTTACAATCCAGCGGCGCGGATCATTAAAGATCAGCAAACCCCGCTGCCGTTCTTTCAGTAAGTCGGTCTACAGAGATGGAACAGCGAGCTTTCAAGCCGCACCACCGCACCCACTTAGCTAGCGTCAGTGAGTGCGGCATGATAGAGCGCTGCGGTGCGTTAGGGTGTGCTTTTTTCCACGATGAAGGACGGCACGATCGAGCCACCGCCCGCCGTCACGTTGAGAAGCGCCACTGTCGAGAGCCGCGTCATGCAGCCGTTGACCGTGCGCCCCTGAAAGATGAACGGATCGGCGTCGGTGAGCCGCTTGCTGAAGGTAAGCTGTCCATCTGCCACCGATGGAAAATCCTCAGTGGGCAGCGCTACTCGTTCTTGCACGACATACGGCTCAGTCAGAGCGTGGCGCAAGGTATCACGCCAGGCGTCATCGGATGTTTCCCAACCGATCACGACGCCTTTGCCGCCATATTCGTCATTTGGCTTGAGCACCAGCTGATCGCGATTATTCGCGATGAATGGCACCAGATCGATCTGATCGCCATGGAAATTCGTTTTGCGCTCATTGACGAGTCGCGTCCACGGAATGTGCGCTTCGATCGCGGTCAGTTCCGGGGCACTGTACATGTGCGCGTACTGTTCATCGCTGAGCAGTGTGAAGCTCGCTTTTTTCGCCATGAGCTTCGCGCTGAACGCATTGGACATGCACACTGCATGATCGCGCAAAGCTCGTACGATCGGGTTATCGACTCCCATGCGTTGAATCAGTTCGGTTGACAATACACGCTTGTACAGGATGTCGATCCGAAAATCGCCCGCCCACAGGTGACCGTCGTGATATTCCAGCGCGCGCGGATCGGCTAATAGCGATTTGACGCCCTTTTCTTCGAAGTACATGCGGATCAACTCGTGTTCGTTGAGCGTCGGCACATCTGCCCAATCGACGATCCCGATTTGGGGCGTATCATGACCACCCCACTGCTTATAGATTTCCAGCAGCACACTCAGCAAGCTGCGCCGCATGTGAAAGTTGCGGATGTGGTACTGTTTATGGAACTGCTTGATCGGCTCTAACCCCAAAAATGCTTCGGCAAGCTGATCTTCATAGCCCATGCCCGCAGGCGTTTCGGCGTTGTATTCGATGAAATGCAGCGCGCCCGTCTGCAAATCATAAAACGAGTCGAGCCGCGCGGTCGTCCAAGGCGCTTCAAAACCGATGTCGAGCGAGAATAATTCTTCTTCCCATGCTGCCAGATCGAGCGCCGCCCGCAGCTTTGCATCCGCGATGCACGCATGGTGCGCCTTGCTGAACGCGCCGAGCAGCGTTTCCGTTTCGTGCTTCAAATAGTGCCATTGTACGGGCGTGTAAAAGCGCGGGCGCAGCACCGTACACAGTGGCCGATCACCGAAGTAACATTTGCGGCGTCGCAAGTCAGCCGAGAGTGCCGCTTGCGCATCGACAGCCATTTCGGGCGTCAGCAGCGCATGATAAGTATCGATCGCTTCCTGTATCGTGTCACGCTGCGCAGTATCTTTTAATGTTGTTTGCATAGTGATGAGTTCGCTATAGTCAGTATGTATAGTCATGCATCAGGATTTTGGCGTTTTTTTGGTTTTGGCAGGCGTTGCTTTAGTAGCAACATTCGCGGTATCCGCTGCCGCTGCCTGTGTCACTGCTGCTGCCCGTTCGGTATCCGTCGCAACCACAGCCGCCCGCGCATGTTTCGCCCATTCGTAGCGATCGCTTGTTGATTGAGGCGATTTAGCGAGCCGGATGACCAGATCGGCCATGTGCGTGACCATCCAGTCAAAGTGCTTTTGGCCGAGCGAATTCACATCCATATCGGGTGCCGGGTTCATAAAATCGATCGCGTAAGGGATGCCGTCACGGATCGCAAACTCGGCGGTGTTCATATCGTAATTGAGCGCGCGCACCAGTTTCAACGAATCATCAATCAAGCGCTGATGCAGCTGTGGCGAAAAATCCGGTTCATGATACTGGCGAGTGCGCGGATCGTACTTCATGACGTAGATTTCTTGCTGACCGAGGCACATGCAGCGCGCATATTCCTGCCATTCGATGAACTCCTGCACGATCATCGTCAGCAAGCCAGCCTGATTGTAGCGCATGATCAATTCATCGATGCTGTGAACGACATACACGTCTTTCCAACCGCCGCCGTGCGCGTCTTTGAAGATCGCAGGCATTCCGATATAGCGCACGATCGCATCCCAATCAAAGGGGTAGACCAGGTTGCGCAGCGACTCATTATGAACGATGCCGGGAATGTACTCTTTGTTGGGCAGCACCATCGTCTTAGGCGATGCGACATTGAGCTGAGTCGCTAACGATGCGTCGAAAAATTTGTCGTCCGCTGCCCACATGAACGGATCATTGATCACGGCCACGCCTTGTAAGGCCGCGTTCTTGAGATAAGAGCGGTAGTACGGCACTTCGTGCGAGATGCGATCGACGATGACGCGATACGGGTTCGCTTCATTCATGATCGTGCCGCCGAGCGTGATGAATTCAGCCGTCACGCCTTCATTACGGCGCTTGACCTCCTCGATGAAAGCGGGCGGCCATGACCATTCGCGCCCGACAAGCAAGCCAACTTTTAAGGGTTCTTTTTGCATGGTGTAAAAGTCCTTTCAAAATGCGTTAGAAGATTAGGAATGATTGTCAGCGATAGAACGTGTTTACGCAAGCGTCGGTTTGAACAAGTGCGTCCACTATTACATTTGATCAATTCAGTGAGTCGCGCTTACTGAGTCGCTGTGACCAATTTCCATGCCGCGCCTTTGGCTGTCAGTTGCAAAATCACTTTATCGCGCGCCCGCACATATAAAGTTGTATCCGGCAGTGCTACGTTATCGCTCTGATAGGCACCATCGAAAGCTAATTCTGGACCATTAGCCCAACCGAGCCGATCGCGTACATGCGGCTGACTGCGCCAGACCAGCCCAAAACCGCGAATAGGCTGGATCAGGTTCGGTGGTGCTGATAACGACGCATCGTGATCGGGCTGGCCGTCTTTGAAAGTGTCGGCATACGCTTCCCAGGCGGGCTTCTTCGCGTCATTGTAGAGCACGTAGATTCGGCCTTGCGTGCTGATCCAGATCATTTGCCCACGCTCAAAAGTTTGCTGAACGGCTTGCGAATAAAGCGGCGCATCGGCAGGACAGCTTGCCGGAGCGGGTTCAAAAAACCAGCTTTGCTGCGGGCAGCTCAGCGAAATACTCAGCGTTTGCTCGACGCGCCCAAACGCATCGCCCACGGAAATCGTGAAGCGTGCCGTATCCTGATCAGCGGCGCGGGTTGGCACTTGCAGTTTGCCAGAGCGTCCCACCTGCCACAATTGACCGCGCGTGCCGGTTGGCGTCAAGCGATAAATGATCGCGCCGTCGGCACCTTTGATCGACCACAACAGCGTCACATTGTCGCCGGGACGGATTGCTTGCACATCGGTTGTGAAATATTCGATACTCAGGCTGCCTTGTTGGGTCACTTGTCGGCTGGGTGTGGCGGCCAGCGGCTGAACCCGCACTGGTGTCGCGCCGATGAGAGGGGTTGGCGATGGTCCGGCGGTCGGCGCGAGCGCGATAGGCGTTGGGGGCGACGGCGTCAGCGTGGCACTAGCAAGCGGCGTCAGGGTTGGGGTCAGGGTGGGAATAGTGGTCAGCGTTGGGCGCAGGGTAGGCAGCACAGGCTCAGCATTCGCACCGCACGCCGACAGCACAAAAAGCGCAAGGCACAGCAGCGCAAATTTCGACGGTGCTTTACGATTCACAGTGCTCTACGCTGATTCACGGATGTTATTAGGCCTCGCGCTTAATTTTCAGGTGGTGGGACCGGCAGCTCGTCCTCTTTGACATTTTTGTATTTTTCACCGATCTCGACCAGCATCCGTGGAATGCCGTCAACGATCGGATATTTGTTGCCGCTGTCGTCACAGACCAGCCACGCGCCGCGCACTAATCGCAGTTTGCCCGGATCAGTGCCCTTGTCTTTATAATGAACGGCCACCGGACAGCGTAAAATTTCCAGCAGATCGGCACTGATCGGCGCGTTATTGGTTTGATCGGTCATGGCTCAAAAATCCTTCGCTGTTATGCTGTTATAATGCTGCGTAACTTACAAATAGCCAGCACAGTATAGCCGGGCACGAAAGGAGCGTCAAAAATTGCAGTCTGTCAATCGCATACCGGATCAAACACAAGCGCCTGTGCCCGACCTGTCGATCGTGATCGTCAGTTGGAATGTGCGCGATCTGTTGGCGGCTTGCCTGGACAGCATTCATATTGCTGCCATATCAAGCGCTGGTCTGACGGTTGAAGTGATCGTGGTGGATTCGGCCAGCCACGATGGAACGTTGGACATGCTCAACATGCGCTACCCATGGGTACAGCGGTTGCCGCAAACGGAAAACGTCGGCTTTACAGTCGGTAACAACATCGGCCTGATCGCAGCGCGCGGACGCTATTTGATGCTGCTCAACCCGGATACCGAAGTGATCGGTGATGCGCTGGCGCAAATGGTCGCTTACCTGGATGAGCATCCCGCCGTGGGCATGGTCGGTCCGCACACGCTCAACACCGATGGCAGCACGCAATCCAGCAAACGGCGCTTTCCGACCGTGCAAACGGCTGTTTTCGAGAGTACCTGGCTTCAAAAGTTTGCGCCGCGCGGACTGCTGGATCGCTATTACACGGTGGATATTCCCGCTGACGCCACCGCCGAAGTGGATTGGATGCAAGGCTCAGCACTGATGATCCGGCGCGCCGCTTATACGCAGGTGGGCGGGCTGGATACGCACTTTGTGATGTTCAGCGAAGAAGTGGATTGGTGCAAGCGCGTCAAAGCGGCAGGTTGGCACATCGTGTACGTTGGGAGCACGCGAATCATTCATCATGGCGGCAAGAGCACCGATCAGGTCACGGCGCGCAAGCATATTCATTTTCAGCAGAGCAAACTGTATTACTTTCGCAAGCATCACGGCGCACTGATCGCAAACGGGCTGCGCTTGTTTTTGTTGATCAGCTATTTTCAGCAGGCGATCATGGAGTCGCTCAAAGTGGCGATCGGTTATAAGCGCTTTATGCGTCATGAGCGACGTCAGCGCGTTGGCGTCTATTGGCAGGTGATTCGCGCGCTAGTGAGCGGCTGATCATGCGGATCGGCATTGTCACGGGCGAATATCCACCGATGCAGGGTGGCATTGCGGACTTCACGCGCACGTTAACGTTGGCCTTGCGCGATCAGGGGCACGCGCTGTTTATCTTCACCGATCGGCGGGGTGACGCCCACGATGTTGGGATCGATGTTGCGGCTGTCGTGAACGGGTGGGGCGTGCGCAGCTTATTACGGGTTCGCGGATGGGCGCGCGCGAAACGGTTAGACGCGATCCTGTTGGAATACGAAGCTGCCGCATTCGGCATGACCGCGCCGATTCATTGGCTGCCGCGCCTGCTCAGACCGACGCCAACGGTGACGACTTTCCACGATTTGTTAGTGCCGTATTTGTTCCCGAAAGCGGGACGGCTGCGCTATCAGGCATTGTTAACGTTGGCGAATGGCTCACGCGGCGTCATCGTGACCAACCGCGAAGATGAACAACGCTTGCGTGCCGATTTGCCGAACCTGCGCCTGACACGTATCCCGATCGGCTCAGCGATCCCGACCGATACGCTGTATGGGCAGGATCGGATCGCCTTACGTGAACGGCTCGGCATAGCGGCAGATACGCTGCTGATCGGCTACTTCGGTTTTTTTAATGCCAGCAAAGGAATCGATACGCTGTTGGATGGCTTTGCATTGGCGATCGCGCACGGCCAAACTACGCAGGGGCTGGACGCGCGGCTGTTGATCATCGGTGGGCAAACGGGCGCAAGCGATCCGACGAACGCAATTTATCGCGCACAGATTGATCAGCATATCAACGTTTTATCATTGGGATCGCGCGTGATTGAAACGGGCTTCGCCAGCGACGCCGAAGTGGGCGCTTATTTGCAAGCGTGCGATGTGGTAGCCCTGCCATTTACGGACGGCGTTTCGTTCCGGCGTAGCAGCTTCATGGCAGCGTTGGCGCTCGGCTGTGCGATTATCAGCACAACGCCCGCCATACCGCTGCCCGAACTTGAGCGCGCCGTCTACCTGATTCCGCCGAAGTCAGCGGCTGCGCTCGCCACCGCTTTACGTGAACTGGCCGATCAACCGACGCGTCGTGCTGAGCTATCCGCACAAGCGCGCACATTGGCGCAAGATTACGGGTGGGAGTCGATCGCAAGCCGAACGGTGTCGTTTTTGCAAAATAATGGAGCATGACTTGCGCTTGCCCATTTTGTAAGTGCGACCTACAATAGCATCTGTATTAACAAGATTTGTAGCACCATAGGGCTATAAAAGTGCCACGAATCAAACAACTTGCAATTTTTATACTGACACTAAGTTTAATCCCTTTGGGGCGCGCGCAAGCGGCTGATCAGGTGCTGCGCTTGCGTGTGACAGCGCCCGGCGTTGAAATTCGGCGCGGCAACACGATCGGCTGGATACCCGTCAAGATCGAGTCGTTGGTGGGGGTGGGCGACAGCATACGCACCACCGAAAAGGGACAAGCCGCGCTTACCAGTGGTGATGGGGTAGTGACGATCAAGCTGTCCCCTGCCAGCGAAATTGCCGTGATCAGCTATGCGGGCACATCCGATCAGTTTGACTTGCGAATCGAAATTCATGCCGGACTGACAAACTACGCTGCCGCACATCCGCTCAGCGACAAAATACATTTCACCTTTGCTACAGCAGCGTTCGAGGAGCGTCTGATCAGCGGCGAAACGATGGTACGGCTAGAGCCTGATGGCCGCACTGCCGCACTCGTCACGGCGACTGGACAAACCACGATCGCGGGCAGCACACAGCTAACATTCCATACTGGAATTCGCGCTGCGCCAGGAATGCCGTTGAGCGATGTAGTGCCCGCTATTAATTTTGCTACGCTCGACTCAGCGCTGGACGGCTGCCCAAGCGTGCTCACCTTGGATGGTGATGTGCAAATCAATGTGCGGGCAGGCGCGGCGCTCACCTTTGCACGGATCGGCGGATTAGGCACGGCTACACCCGTTCAGGCGTTAGGAATCACCAAAACTGGCGATTGGTATCGCGTCCGCTATCAGAATGGCTACGGCTGGATCGCTGTCAAAAAGCTGCCGCTCACCGCACAATGTGCCGGGCTGCGCATTTTCCCGGATAAGTACGGGCCAGAAGCAGATGCGCCGCCGCTCACCTTTTTCTGAACATTGGCTAATTTGTCAGATGCTACAGCGTCTCCGTATCCAACAAAATAGTTACCGGCCCATCGTTGTGAATCTCGACTTGCATCATCGCGCCGAATACGCCCGTCTCTACGCGCGCAACGTTACTCAAGCGGAGCTGCTCGACATAGCGGCGGACGAGCGGTTCAGCCACATCAGGACGTGCCGCTGCCAGAAAATCGGGACGGCGCGCGCCTTTCGCATTAGCGTACAACGTGAACTGCGATACCACTAATACGCCCCCCTTCACATCGATCACGGACAGATTCATTTTGCCCTGACCGTCATCGAAAATGCGTAAGCCAGCCGTCTTTTTTGCCAGCACATCGGCTTGTTCAACCGTATCCTCATGCGTCACGCCGAGCAGCACTACTAGCCCCTGTTCGATCTGGCCGCGCACAACGCCCTCAACCGTCACCGAGCCGCTCGTCACACGTTGTAAAATAGCGCGCATCAGTCATTCCCGATCAGTGTAGAAATAAGCACAAACTGGCTATAATCAAGAGACGATTTGTTCATAACGTTTCGACACTTTCCTGTCATATTTTTCTGACCCTATGCCTTCTGAATGGTAACGCTTGCCGATTTGTCCGACAATGAACCTGTTAAACCGTCGTTCTAAAGCTATCCCAGGAATCACAACATGGCTGATCGATCACCTTTGCAAATGACTAAAGACGTGCTCGACAAATATATCGAATTGCGGCAAAGCGGCTTGAATGCGAGCGACTCACTGCGCAAAGTTCAGGACATGGCCGAAACGATCGATTTTGACTCGCGCATTCAGCTTGGCGCACAAATCAAAAGTTGGGAAGCCGCTGAAGCCGCCAAACGTCGGCTGGCGGCTGCCCCACCACCTGCGCCAGTGACCCGCGCGCCCGTTGCGCCTGAGCCAATTCAAGCCGAGCCGAGCAACCCGATCCCAACTTACATCGCGCCCGCGCCGTCAACGAATATGATGGGCATGACACCGCCTATCGAGTTACAGAAAGCGCCCGCCGTCGAACAAATCATTTGCCCAAATTGTGGCAAACAAAACGGCGTAAACAGTTCGTATTGCTACTCATGCGGACACTTACTCAAAGCAAATCGCCTGCGCACTCGCACGTTCACCACGGCTGAACTTGAAGGCACCGATATAGACAACGCGCATTTTGGACAGTTCACCAAAGTTTATCTGCACCTCGCCAACGTGCCGCAGCCGCTTGAAGTTCAGGTTGAAGGTGACATGATCATTGGACGCAATACCGCCGAAAGTGCCGTCAAACCGGATGTTGATCTTGATCCCTATCAAGGCGCTGAATTAGGCGTTTCACGCTTGCACGCCACTTTACGCCGCCAGAACGATACGATCCTGATCATGGATATGACCAGCGCCAATCATACCTACCTGAATGGACGGCGGCTGCATCCGCAAGAAGTGCATGTTTTGCGCGATGGCGATGAACTGCGGTTGGGTCGACTCACGATGCAAGTCCGTTTTAAGCAGCGGCTGCGTCGCCTGTAATATCGCTTCTGATCAGGTGCTGATGGCGCGTGCCATTTCGCGCATGTGTTCGCGTACCAGCGCCACAATCTGCGCATGGACGCCGACTGCTTTATCAGATGCCAGCACTAAATCATGGTGGAATGAGCCGGACGCCCGCTCGACCAGCCACAAATCCGCGCCATACCAGGGCACATCGGGCATATCATCGAGTTTATCGAAGGCGAGCGCCCGCAGCGCCGATGTGAACGTTCGGGCACGCGCTAACGGGATTGTCGGCGTCAGGATCAAGGGGCGATCGTCGGCGCGCCGATAGTGAATGGCGAGCGCTGCCATGCCGCCGCTGGCTTGCACAAACGACAAAGTGGCGACCTGATCCGGCGATCGCCCGTCGTGATATTGAATGGTCACGCGGTACGCTTCCCCGATACCAGGCTGACGCACTACCTGTTCAAGCTCAGGCACGGCCAGCCGAACGGCAATGAAGCGCAGTGGATCGGTGCGGCGGCTGAGCGTCACAGGTGATCCGCGTGCCAGGTCGTTAACAGCGCTTGTTCGCGTTCGCGTGATAAGGTACTGCGCCGCTTTTGCACAACAGCCGGGTTGGCGCGCACCCACTCAAGCGTCTCGCGGATTGTGTCATTGAGCGGACGGAAAGTCAGTCCAGCGGCAATGGCACGCGCTCCGTTCATCTGATTATGCGTTTTGCCTGCTTCAGCCGCCCACAGCGGCAGTTGCGACCAGGCTTCGACCTTTTGCGCTTCCAAAAACGACTCGGAAAGCCAGGTAAAATGTGCGTCACTGCTGCTGACTGTTTTGCACGCTTCTAAAAAGTCGCCAAAGCGGTACGGCGGCTCAACCGCATTATAAATGCCGGTAGTGCGCGCTTCAAGTAAGCGGATCAACCATTCGCCCAGGTCGCGCGCGCCGATCATCTGCATCGGATAATCGGGCGAGTCAGGTGCCAACACTTCGCCACCCGCAGCGACCCGCTCAACCCAATAATCGAAACGGTTGGTCGGATCGCGCGGGCCAACGATCACGCAAGGCCGGATGATCAGCACGCGACCGGGGATAATGCGCTCAACGGTTTGTTCGCACAGCACTTTCAAACCACCGTAAGTTTCGCCATCAACGACTTCCGTAGTCGGGTCGCTGAGCGTGCGCAAAGCAGCGTCTTCATCAGCGTTGGGCGGCAGCGGATCGGCATATACTGAAACGCTCGAAATGAACAGATAGCGATCGACCGCATCAGCGAGCAGTTCCGCCGCTTTACCGACAATGCGCGGCACGTACCCGGAAGTGTCGATCACCGCGTCCCAATGCCGCCCACGCAGTTGATCGATCGCCGTATCGCGATCACCGATGATCTTTTCGACGTTCGGAAAGGCATCGCGATCGGTTTTTCCACGATTGAAAAGCGTTACGGCATGGCCGCGCGACAATGCGTGTTCCGTCGCAAAATAGCCCATGAAGCCCGTACCGCCAATGCTCAAAATGTTCATCGATTATTCTCTCCGTGTTGTCACGACTCGAACAGCGTATTCAGTGCCAGCGAAAAGCCGGGCAGCACATCACCGCCATTAAGGGTATCCGCTGCATAGAGCGTGATGGGCGCTTCATCCTGCGCAAAGATAGTAACCATCTGCCGCATCGGGTTGATCACCCAAACCAACCGCACGCCGTCCTCCAGATAAACGATTGCTTTGCGCCATACTTTCGGCAATCGATCGGTTGGCGAAACGATCTCCACTGCCAGATCAGGCACCAGCATCAGCGGCTTGATACGCCAATCGGGATGCGCAGCACGATATGCAGCAAGGCGTCCTTCCGCAAGATACATGATATCCGGTTGGCGAGAGCCTTTGACCCAATTACTATCGAGTGTATCCGGCAAAATAAAGGTGGCCTCAATAAAAACATCGCCTTGCGTGGCACGCTCCAATATACGCTGCACAAAGTGTGCATCGTAATCCGAGCCGAACATTTTTGGCGTCATAATCAGTATTTCCTCACCGTCGATCAACTCGAACGGCTGTTCGTCCTGACGGCGCAAAAATTCATCGAGCGCCATACCCTCACGCGGGAGCGTTATTTCCAATACAGCGGGCGGATTGATGAGCGTCATTAGGTGATTCCTTTTACGTTATGACTCGAACAGCGTATTCAGTGCCAGCGAAAAGCCGGGCAGCACCTCGCCGCCGCTGAGCGTATCCGCTGCGTAGAGCGTGATGGGCGCTTCATCCTGCGCAAAGATCGTGACCATCCGCCGCATCGGATTGATCACCCACACCAACCGCACGCCGTCCTCCAGATAGATCGTTGCTTTGAGCCATACTTTCGGCAATCGATCGGTTGGCGAAACGATCTCCACTGCCAGATCAGGGACTAGCATCAACGGCTTGATACGCTGATTAACTGTTTGCGCGCGATACAGGGTAAGCCGCTCGTTAGTGTAATACATCACATCAGGAATGCGCGATCCGCTAACCCATTTTCCTTCAGGCAAATCAGGGAATACAAATGTGGTATCGGAATAAATGCGGCCTAGCTTCAACGGCGCGTTGTATGCAAAAAGTGCTTCTAAAAGGAGACTGAGCACTTCACCAGAACCAAAGACGCTTGGCGTCACCCGTACTTCCTTTCCTTCAATCAACTCAAATGGATGTTCGTCCTGACGGCGCAGAAATTCATCGAGCGCCATGCCCTCACGCGCGGGCATTGCTTCCAGTACGACAGGTGGATTAACGAGCGTCATTCGGTGACTCCTTATACATCCAATACGATTTTGCCGAACACGCTGCCCGCTTCCATCGCGCGTTGTGCCTCAGCCGCCTGTTCCAGCGGAAAGCGCGCCCCGATCGACGGTGTGAGTTTGCCTGCGAATACGAGCTGCATCACAGTTACAAAGTCGGAATGCGGCGCCATCGTGCTGCCAATGATCGAAATATGCTTGCTGAAAATATAGCGCAAATCGACTTCTGCCATTGGGCCGCTGGTGTTACCGACGATCAAAATCTTGCCACCGCGTTTCACCGATCGCATCGATCCGAACAATGTATCCTTACCGACGTTATCCACCACGATATCGACGCCTTGCTTATTGGTGCGTTTGTAGATTGCTTTGATCCAATCTTCGGCACTGCGATCGATTAATTCGTCTGCGCCCAACCGCCGCGCTTCGTCAAGTTTGGCCGTGCTTGATCCAACGACGTACACCCTTGCGCCCGCCAGCTTTGCTATCTGAATGCTGGCACTGTTGACGCCGCCACCCGCGCCTACGATCAAGACGCTTTGGCCGGATCGCACATTTGCTTTGCTGATCAGGCTGTGCCACGCCGTCAGATAGACCAGTGCCGCGCCCGCCGCGTCCGCATAGCTTACGCTATCGGGCAGCTTCAACAGATTGCGCGCCGATATCGTGATGTATTCGGCGTAAGTGCCGCTGCTGTGTTCGCCTGTGATGCCGCCCGTTTCGCACAGATTTTGCTGTCCGGCACGGCAAAATTCGCAAACGCCACAACTCAGCTGCGGATCGATCACCACGCGATCGCCGACTGCCCAACTGTTGACCTCGCTCCCAAGCGCATCAATATCGCCCGCCGCGTCTGCGCCCAAAATGTGTGGCAGCGGCAGCTTGATCCCCGGCCAGCCGTCACGCACCCAGATATCCAGACGGTTGAGCGCTGCCGCACGCACGCGGATACGCACTTCGTGGGCTTTGGGCTGCGGAATCGGCTGATCGGTGGTGTACACGAGTTTGTCAGCAGCGCCGTGTTCGGGCAGTAAGATAGCACGCATAGGTTTGGTCCTGCTTAATAAATGGCGATGAGTGTAGCGCACGGAGCGGACGTTAGCGACTGAACTGTCCGCTGAAACTGGCAATTTTGACGAACTTTCTTCTTTTAAGCGCACTTTGTTGTACTATGTGAAACTTACGTTTTGAGAACGTATCCAGATCGCTCTATGTTTTGTTTGAGAGGTACCCATGAATCTTACAAATCGTCGTTCGCTATTTGCTGTCCTGGCCTTGGTCGCCATCGTGTTGACCGGCGCGCTGCCCACCCGCTCACAAGCACAAACTAACCCACTGGTCGTCGGTTTTGTGCTGGTCGGCCCGCAAGCAGATAAAGGTTGGAATGAGGCGCAGTTGCTCGGCACGCAATATTTGGTGCAGCATATCCCCGAAGTCAAGCCGATCATCCTTGACAAGCTCAATTCCGCCGATCGTCCCAATGTCACACTGGAACAAGTCGTTGATAACATGGTATCGCAAGGTGCCAAGCTGATCTTCACAACTTCCGATGATTTTGGCGATGATACGATCAAGATGGCGCAAAAATACCCGGACGTGACCTTCATTCACGTCTCCGGCGATGCCGTACTACGTGGTGCAGCGCCCAAAAATATGGGCAACGTGATGGGTCGCGAGGAGTATATGAAGATGGTGGGTGGCTGTGCAGCGGCATTGGCGACTCAAACTGACAGCATCTCCTATCTCGGCCCGTTGATCAACTTCGAGACGCGCCGTTTAGTGGCTGCGGCGTACCTGGGCGCAAAGTATTGCTTCACGACCTATCGCAAGCAAGATGCGGCCAAGCTCAAGTTCGATGTGAAGTGGATCGGCTTCTGGTTCAACATTCCCGGCGTCACGTTGGATCCGAATGATGTGGCGAAGAGCTTTTTCGACGGCGGTACCGATGTAGTCATGTCCGGTATCGATACGCCCGAAGCTTTGACCGTTGCTAAACAGCGTGCCGATAAGGGCGATAAAGTGTTGGCCGTCGCTTACGATTTCAACAATGGTTGTTCGCCTGCGCCGACGGTTTGCTTGGGAACGCCCTACTTCAATTGGGGGCCAGCATACGTTAAGATCGTCAACGATTGGAAAGCTGGCAAGTGGCAGCAGTCGTGGGATTGGAACGGTCCGAACTGGAAAGACATCAACAATGTGGATAATTCAGCAGTCGGCTTCGCGTTCGGTGACGCGCTGCTGCCCGATCAAAAGACGACGTTGAACACCTTTATCAGCGGGTTGGCAGACGGCTCGATCAATCTGTTCAGCGGCCCGTTGAACTATCAGGATGGCACTGTATTTTTGAAGGCTGGTGAAACGGCCACCGACAAACAAATATGGTATCTGCCACAATTGCTGGAAGGCATGAAGGGCGACAGCGTAGTCAAAAAATCGTAAGATACTAAGATATTCCGCGCTAAATTGAGGGGCGTCCTGTGTCAAACGGGATGTCCCTTTGCGTTGTTAAGCAGGTACAACATGCGTCACTACAAAACCAGCCGCTTGCAAGTGACCCGCAAGTAATGAGCGATGACATGCTTCCGGCTGTTTTTCGACGCAAAACAGACAGATCACACGCGCGTCTGTATTGAATTGTTTGATGAACTGTGTTGCATCAAAAGCGTTCAATTGGCGCTCGTAAGCAGTAACGAAGGCTTCGCCAAGCACCGTTCGGCTGCGACGAGCGATCCCGGCTTGTTTGTCCGCCGTCGCCTGATAGTCGCGCGTCGTTTGTGTAGGAGCTACCGTTCTATCGTGATAATAGCGGATGCCAAGTTCGGCCAGTTTCTTTTGAAGGGCTGTGCTGTTGGCAAACGAGTAAAGCGATCCGCGCATTCCACGTCGTAACCGAATATCGCAAAAGGTATCAACGTTGTGGCTGACTAGTGCGCCAAAGAAAGCTGCTTCATCCGAGCCGTATACGCCCAACGTGATAAAGCGTACTGTTGGCTGTGTCATTGCAGGTCGTGCTATCAATCATTCCCCCTCCTCAATCTAAAAAGCCCTTTTCTATGCAATCATTGTAGCGGCTATTGGTTACAATGCATGTCATAACCGTATCACAAGCTAACAGGTAAAACGTCATCATGTTTGAAGGGCTTGCGCATGGCGTAGGGGGGGCAGCATGGCTGATCACGCTGCTCGCGTTCGTATTCATGTATCCATGGGCGCGCTGGCTGCTTGGCCGTACCAATAACTATTTATTGACAGGGTTGGTCACCTTTGCTTTGGGCGTTGGCACGCTGTCGTTGGTCATGTTATGGATCGGCCTGATCGGGCTGCGGATCGATTGGCGCTTAGCGGTGCTTCTGTGTGCCGCGATCAGCGGATCGGGCGTGGTTGTGCTGCGTCGTAACCCATCCCCCCCGCTCGATCCGGCAGAGCCGCTGCTGCCGGAGTTGTGGCGCGGTGTTGCAATCGGCGCGGCTGTGATCATTGGCGTGATCAGCGGCTTGATCCTATTTAACGCCGTCTATTGGCCGTTTGGGATCGACGATGCGCTGGCGATTTACGGCTTGTTCGGCAAATCGATCGCGTTGACCGGACAACTGCCGCGCGGCGCGTTATACGAAAATTATCCGATGCTGCTTCCGCTCAGCTATGCCTTTACCCATCAGGCGGCGGGTTGGGTCGATGAACACCTGGCAGCGCTCATTCCGGCACTGCTGTCGGTGGGCGTGCTCGGCGCGGCCTATGCGTTGGGCTGTGAATTATATAATCGTGCGGTTGGCTTGACGGCGGCACTGCTGATCGCGCTGACGCCATCGATCACGTATTGGTCATCTGCCAGCTATGCCGATTTGCCGACAGCTTTTTACTTTGGTTTAGCCACGTTATTTTTGATTCGCCACTATCGCAGTCGGAGTTGGCGTGATGCGTTACTTGCCGGGCTTTTTGCAGGACTAGCCGCATGGACAAAAAACAGCGGTTTATTGATCGTCTTTACGTTAGCAGGTTGGCTGCTGTATACGCAGTGGCGGGCGCGCTTTGATCTGCTGCGTCCTCCCGATCGGCGTGACATCGCGTTGATCGTCGTCGGATTTTTAGCGGTGTGTGCGCCGTGGTATCTGCGAACGCTGCTGACGGCGGGCGTCATTGTGCCGTCTACGGGCTGGACATGGGCGGCGCAGCGAACGCTGTTCAACCTGTTTCCGTACCTATGGGACAGCCGCTATCTATGGCTCGGTTGGTTATTCAGCGGTGGCCTTGTTTTCGCGATCTGGCAAACGTGGAGGGCACGCGCAACCGAACTGGCGTCAACTTTTTTGCTGATCTGTTATGTGCCGTTTTTTGTGATATGGTGGGCGCTGTTTTCTTACGAAGATCGCTTTTTGCTGGTGCTCATCCCCTTTGCCGCCGTGATGGGTGCGGCACTCGCGCAGGTTGGTTTACAGCGCGTGGGTCCGCCGCCGCTCATTCAACAGCCACGGCTGCTTGCGGCATTACTGGCATTTATGATCTTTTTGGCGCTGCCCGCTGCGAGCGCTGCCGTCCTGTTCAAGCCGGAAATAGTACGCCGTCCGCTCATGTCCGACGCAGACAAGCATCGTGTGCGGGTGGGTGGGCGTTACGATATGGCGCTCTATTTGCAAACGTTACCCGTCGGGCTGCATCTGTTGACATCCGATCATTTGCTGCCTTATGCCGCCTATCCAGCTAATCTGACGGTTGGCGATGTAGGAAACAATCTAACGCCTGCGCAGTTGGCAGGTTATCAATACCTGATCCTATCGCCCGGCGAGTCGCTCCCCCGCTGGTTTCGTGGTGGCGTTCCGATGTATACGGCGGGCGGGTACGGCGTGTACGCCATCCAACCTGAATTGCTAGGTCGTTAAAAATAACGCTTGACGGCGCGAGCGTTTTAGCCTATAATGATGCTTATCCACGCCGGAGTGGCGGAATGGTAGACGCGAACGACTCAAACTCGTTTGGGAAACCGTGTGGGTTCAAGTCCCACCTTCGGTACAGATAGTACAATTCAATGTATATTTGTGATGTCCACGCTATCGTTAGAATAGAATGACAATCCACGTTACAGTTAGAAAAAGTCCGAAAGGGCTTTTTCGCTTTCTATGATTACTTTAAAATAATGCAAGAACGGCTTCGTCAAGGCATTATTTAATTACCGAGCGATATTCGGCAGAAATCTCAGCCAGACGTTCGCGTACTTTCGTGTGACCATACAATGTGTCGCGGGTGACCCCTGTGGGGGTCAGATAACGTATCTGAACGTACTTTTGGCTTAAGCAGCCCAATGATAGTCGTGGTGCAAGCCTCCCAGAATGGGTAGACCCACGACCTTACCCGTATGATTTGTCAATGGGGGTACACCGGATGGCATCGGGATCTGTTGTTTAATCCCTTGATGGGGTCGGGCCTGGTTGAAGAATTTCACATACTCGCGAATGATCTTTCGTCCATGCGCTTCACTCAAAATCAGCACGAAATCTAAACACTCACGTCGCACACTGCCGATAAACCTTTCACAGATTGCATTTGCTTTAGGCGTGTAATATGGGGTGTGAATGAGCTCAATGGTCGCGCTTTCCACAGCGTGTTCAAAACGCGGGCCATACTTAGCATCGTTGTCACAAATCAAATAGCCCGGTCCTTCACCAAATGGTGGCG
>Ga0209511_1001438_pt1 | contig 21216 bp, 19 predicted proteins | sample SSSSmetaG_FD_184141 | JGI IMG/M metagenome (GOLD analysis project Ga0209511, IMG submission 184141) | Glacier valley bacterial and archeal communities from Borup Fiord, Nunavut, Canada, to study Microbial Dark Matter (Phase II) - ​SSSS... | ecosystem: Environmental > Aquatic > Freshwater > Ice >...
GGAAACACTACTACTTCCTTTGAATTTGTCAACATTTTGAACAGCCTGACAAAATGTTTCCTGGGTCAGTTCTTCTGCTAAATCAGGATTTTGCGACCTGGTCAAGAGAAAACCATATACAGTTTTAGCGTGTTTTAAATATATTTGCTCCATGGAATCCATATATATGTTTTACCTCCTATCTGTTAATTAGTGTCACAAAATCTTAATTCGTTACATAAAGACTATTTTATTTTATTGTTTTCTTATTTGCCAAACTAAATTCCAACTATTACCGGACGTTACTCTGGCAAACACCTTACTTGAATTTACTCTGGCAAACTTTTGATGTATAGTTAATAGTACCTGTGTCCCAGTAAATAAGGAGGTACTGACATGGCTAATAATAAACACCTTACTCTTGGTGAACGCACCACCATTGAATCTATGTTAAAACACAAAACTTCATTTACAGAGATCGGGAATTCCCTTGATAAGGATTCGTCCACGATTTCCAAAGAGATCCGTTCCCATCTGGTATCCCAACGCATAGGCGGTAAATATACGAGCTTTAACGCCTGCTCTCTCCGCTTTTCCTGCGAAAAGAACCGTATCTGCTTTAACTGCCATGCACACCGCAGATACAAGCTCTGCAAAAGTTGCTCCATGTGCAACACTTTCTGCAAGGACTTCCAGCGACAGCTCTGTAATAAACTCTCCAGACCACCTTATGTCTGCAATTCCTGCCAGGATCGTTTTTCCTGCACCCTCGAAAAGTACTTTTATTTTGCAGTAGATGCCAACAAAGAATACCGGCATCTTCTCTCGGTGGCCAGAACTGGTATCGCACTTTCCGAAGAGGAAATCCGTTATCTTGATGAATTTGTCTCCCCTCTGGTGAAAAAGCAGCAGTCGCCTCATCATATCTGCGTTACGAATAAGGACTCCATCTTGGTCAGTGAACGCACCATCTACCGCCTTCTTGATGCGTGTATTCTTTCTGCCAGAAACATCGACCTGCCAAGAAAAGTCCGTTTCAGCGCGCGCAAACAGACCGTTCACCTGAAAATTGACCGAACCTGCCGCATCGGAAGGGACTTTGACTGTTTCACTACATATGTGAACAATCATCCTGACACTCCCATTACAGAGTTGGATTCTGTGGAAGGCAAAAAAGGCGGCAAAGTCCTACTTACAATCCATTTCGTCAAAGCCGAAATGATGCTTGCCATCTTACGCGATCACAATGATTCCCAATCCGTCATCAACGTATTTGACCGCTTCTATCTGGAGCTGAGACCTGACCGCTTTATGAATCTTTTCAGGCTCTGCCTTGCTGACAACGGCTCCGAATTCTCCAATCCAAAAGCCATTGAATTCGATATGCAGGGAAACCGCAGGACGCACCTATTCTACTGTAATCCCAGTGCTCCTTACCAGAAGGGCTCTGCGGAACGCAACCATGAATTCATCCGTTACTTCATTCCGAAAGGCAACGATATTTCCTCATATTTACAGGCGGATATTTCTCTGATGATGGATCATATCAATTCTTATGGCAGGGGTAGTCTCGGCGATAAATGTCCATATGACATGTTTGCTTTCCTTTACGGAAAAGAAATGTTGGACCTTCTTGGGTGCCACAAGATCCTACCAGGGGATGTGACACTCAATAAGTCCATTTTTCATAAGGAGGCCGGTCATGATGTACGATAAAAAATCCATGGATTACCAAATAAACCTTGAAACTCTGGATGAAATGGAGGAATGTGTCCCCATGACCAGGAGTGAACGGGACTGCCTCCGCAAATGGATCCGCAAGGGCCATGATCCGGATACCAACCCATGGGATTACTTCGACGCTGACGACCTGCCGCTGAATTATCTGCAGGCCTTCCGCCTAGAGTATGGTTACTCCAGTGGCCCATGGGATTACTGGAAAGGCTCTGAGCACCAGACTTACTGGAGCGAAGACCTAAAATGCTTTTTATCAAAAGATGAACTCTGTTAATAAATAATACCAGCCGGGACACAGCCAGATAGGACTACTCTGAAGGGTGGAATTTACTTCGGCAAAAAAATCGACTAAATTTCACTCACGCTTCACTGTGCCCTTTTTTCCTTACTTGAAGATAATTTTACACCATATTGGGCAAAAAATCACATCAATTGTTTATTTTGGGCATCAATTTTCCGTGTTTTTTCTCCTCACTGCCCCAGACCTGCATTTACTTTGGCAAAGTGGAATTCTCTTTGGCAATTAACCCAATTTATTTGATCTTATTTGCCATTTATTTGCCAACTTAAATTCCAGTTAACTATAGAAGTTTCTCTGGCGAAAACCAGAAACTCACTTGAACAGTGCGTTTGCCAAAGTAAATGTTGAACCGAATTTACTTTGGCAAGAATGTAGGCTACTCATCCGAAAGCTCTTATTTGCCAAGCTAAATTCCAGCTATTACTGGACGGGGGGGACTTGGTAGAAAAAAATATTGAAATCTCCTTTAATGTATAGCTATTGTACTGTATGATTTTACCATTAAGTGATTACTGCTTCAATACGTTCGAAGATAAATTGTAAACAGATTTCAAAAAAATTATTTGGTAAAAAATGATAGTAATGGGAAAAAGTGTATGATACAATATATGGATAATGATTGTAAGGAGAAAGCAGGCATGAATATATTTAAAAAAACAATCCGAGTACTTTGCATCACGACATTGATATTTGGACTTGTAGCATGTGACAAAGCAACAGATAGAGAGAAGGTAATGACAGCGAAACCAACGGTAATACCGTCAGTAGAGTTAGCAGTAGAAAAGGAAGAGAATGCAATATCGACAGAAGTTGAATTAGAAGCAACTGCAACAGGTGCTCCAACAGTAACAATAGAAGCAATAGAAAAAGACGAAAGCAAAAGTGCAATAGAAGCTGACGAAAGTAATAGTGCAATATTAACAGAAGATGTTACGTATGATACTGTGACAAAAGAGATTGAGGATACAAACATAAGATTAACTGTTCCAAAGGAGTATGACTATCAGTTATTTAAACTTTCAGATAATGAATATTCAGCTCAATTTACGCCTCCTAATGTGAAAACAGATTCTGTTATTGCAATATATATATGTGTGACCGGTTTTAAGGCAGCAGAATATGATGAAATGAAAGAACAGAATAATAAAATTATGACTCAAGATATGTATCAACAAAGTCTAGAAAGTACATATAGTCCGGATGGTGTTAAGATTGAAAAGTTCAGTAATAGTGATTATTTAACAAAATTAGGTTACGCATTTAAAACAGAGTGCTCCTTTGTAGTTGATGGAACGAATGAAACAATGGAACAATTTATATATGGTTTAGATATTGATAACTACAGTTTTACGGTCAATGCCAAAGATGCTGAGAGAATAGGATTGGATGTAATTGCACAAAATATTTTGAATTCAATCGACTTATTGAAATAGAGTATGTTACTATTTTCATGAATTATTCTATGGAATTTTATTCAATAGGTCTTTTAAAAGTAAAAAGCAGTTGGCTTGTTATGCCACTATGATTTCCAATCCCAGTAGCGATGGGGGTTACACCTACAAGTTCCCATCCGGCTTCGCCCATCTCATCAATTGTATCTAAATCAGTTTTGCCACTCTTGCTTTTTGTAAAATTACTTCCGTCAGACCAGGAAATAAAAAACCCAGGGTTCATAATATTGGCACAATAACACGTATACTTCCATTTGGTCATTACTTTTCACAACCTTTCATTATCATAAACATTTATACTTCGAACAATTTAGCTGCCAGTAGCTGCTCTTAATTTCATAATATGCTATGATATCTGTATAAATAACTGAGATATATTTAACACGAAAAACAAATGAGAAAACTCCTAGGGAAATCGTGTATTAAAATATTGGTCCCGAAGAGGAATACTGAAGTACCCCCTGTCAAGTAGACAGTATAAATATCTAAAAATTCTTTAGAAAGTATCAATCGTTTGATTGGCACTTTCTGTGCGACAGGCAGTCGCACCAGTCTCGGTTTATCCGAGACTATTTTGCATATTAGGAACAGCGGTCACGATGCGGAGCAAAAACGGACTGGGAGTTCTGAAAGCAAGATTTCGCTGGAGTGAAAGTCTCCACTCGTGAGCATTGGTGCAAATCGAGAAGTCTAATCTAGGGCATTATCGTAAGGTGGTGTCTGAAGGAATTGTGGAAAGTCGAGAGACCCATAGACGGTTTAGCAGACCGAAATGAAAAGTGAAGCACATGTAGCGGCAGGGCAAGTTGATGACCGTGCGGAAAGTCGGGAAATCTAAATCATTTGTTCAAAGAACCAGTCGGATAAATGGAGGTTGTCATGTGAAGGTGCTCGGTATGTTAAAAGGGAAGGTGTGATGACCCTGTGAGACCCTTATATTTACCGAAAGGGTTGATATATATAAGACTAATTCGAAGTTATATCAACATATAAGGGAGTCAGATAATCTCATAGTTTTGATTTATGGGTTAAAGGAGGATATTTTTCATATGAAAAAAAGATCAGTTTTTATTGTTTTTACTGTTTTTATACTAGTTTTAATTATTTTATTTCTATCATGGTACAAGAATAATTATATTTCAAGAACTGTAAAGAATGGAACTTATTATATGGAAGTAGATACAAAAACAGGTGTATCTCCATTTGTTATGATTAGTGATAATCAAATATCATTCACATATGATTTACTAAGTAGTCATTTATCGCATGGTAATTATTCAATAGAAGGTGATATATTAACAATGACAACATATGATGGTAAAGAAATTTATGTATTTCAAATAGATGGAGATAATCTTATTTTTCTAAAAAATAGGTCGTCTCTGATAAATCTAAAAAATGAAGAACAAGGAGTAAAGATAACAGATAAAGCTAAATTTCGTCTAAAAGATTAAAGATATTAATCAAACGAAAAAAACAACCATAATTCTTACAACTCATGATTTGGGAGATATTCAAGAACTATGTTCACGTCTTATCATTATTAATAAAGGACAATTAATTGAAGATGGCCCATTAGATGAATTAATTGACAGAATTGCTCCTTATAGAAGATTAATCGTTGATTTTTATAAGGAAGAAGATATTACTCATCCAATCGCTGAAATTGTTTCTAAGGAAGGGCCGCAAATAACCTTTCAATTTAATAAGGCACAGTTAACAGCTGCCAAGTTAATTGAAGATATTTCAAGGCTAACAAAGATTAAGGATGTTAGTTTAGAAGATGCAAAAACAGACGATATTATAAAAATTGCTTACAATGGCTAGAGGTTTAATATTTATAGAGGACTTTAAAAAAACTAGGATATCAACTATCCTAGTTTTTTTAAAGCCTCATCATAGAACGCCAAAAGATGTAATACACTTCCTTTTACTGTTTTCTTTGCTAAATTTGCTTTGTTACACAAAGCGGAGACGGTACTTTCATAATTGTTGACTTTACAAACTCCAAAGGAAAGTATAACTTCTAATTCGGATGAATATTTTGCTGTTTCTTCTGAAAGGGTAATTGCTAATAGAGCATAATCAATGTCATGATTATTTTCCAATAAGATAGCAAAATGGTCTGCATACATGTGACAATATAGAGTGGACTCACTTAAATTGGATTTCAAAGTGCTACCAATGAACTTTAATAGTCTGTCCCCTTCTTCCGATCCATAAATATCATTAATAAGACTAAATCTGTTTATATCAAAAACGATAAAGGCATAAGTCTTATCTGTATTGCTTTTTATAAGCTTTTCTGTATCTCGTGTAAACTTATATAAGTTCGGGATTCCTGTTAGAACATCGTTCTCTGTAATTATTCTCATTGCCTCAAACTCTTCCCAAGTACAAAGGGTATTCGGATAGGACATATCCATCTTATAGTTCATTTCTTGTATGCTCATATGTAAGCCTCACTTTTCGCAAATTAACGTAACAAACACACTTCGCTATTTGCGCAGATACTAATCAACCTAGGTTGATTAATTTGCAACTGGCTACCAAACCGATGAGGGGTAGGCCCTATAGCTTTGCGTCGCTACCTTTAGGTAGGTTTGCTCGTATCATTATGACTATTTATGATAATTTTACTACCTATTCGTTGCGTTGTATAGCAATATAATATAACTAGTACGAATTACCTGGTATGATAAGGCAAAATTTTTGAGAGTAGTATTAAATGAAGATTGGTAAAATATATGTCAAAAGCTCATAATATTATAGGATAATTGTATAAAATGCGAGGATATCGTTTAGTATATAAAGGAAGTAAATGGGTTTGTTAATATGAATAGGAGATGATTTCATGGATATCAGTGTTTTTGAAGTAGTGGGTCCGTTGATGATAGGCCCTTCCAGCTCACATACAGCCGGTGCAGCAAAGCTTGCTAGAGTTGCTAGTGTAATTGTTGATTATCCCATCAAGCAGGTATCGTTTGGGTTACACGGTTCCTTTGCCAAGACCTATAGAGGACATGGGACAGATATGGCCTTAGTGGCAGGTGTTCTGGGAATAAAAGAAGACGATGAGAGATTGAAAGATGCTTTTTATATTGCGAGAGAGCGCAATTTAATCTATGATTTCTATGAGACAGAGTTGGAAAATGTTCATCAAAATTCAGTTAAGATAACGTTTACGCTTATGAACGATCGTGTGAGAGAGATCGTTGGTTCATCGATAGGGGGAGGACAAATTTTGATTCGGAAAGTAGATGGGTTTGATACTGATATTCGTTTAAATACAAGCACCTTGGTCATTTGTCAAGAAGACAGGGTAGGAATTATCAATGAGATTTCAAAAGTTTTAACAGATTATGGAATCAATATCGGGTTAATGACAGTGAAGAGAAAAGAGAAAGGAACACAAGCTTGCTGCATTATTGAGACGGATACAATTCTTTCAAGTTATGTAGTAGATAGTTTAAGAAAAATCGAGCATATTATCAGTGTACAAGCGATTAACGCAGTGGAGTAGGAAGATTGGAGTTAGAATAGAAGGAGAAAATATGTACAGTAATATGAATGAATTGTTAGAGCTTGCGAATAAGAAGGAGGTCCCTTTATCCGAGATTATTCTTGAAAATGAACAAAAAATTTCTTCCTTGACAGAGGAACAGATATTTGAAAAGTTAGAAAAACGTTACCAGGTGATGGAGAGATCAGCTGAAAAAGCCTTAGAAAAATCTTTTTCTACCGTAGGATCGCTGATAGAAGGAATTTCAATGACCCAATATAGTTATGCAAAGAGTGTAGGTACAATTTGCGGAAACTTTATCAATATAGTAATGGCGAGAGCTCTTTCTGGTAGTGAGGTGAATGCCTCAATGGGAAGAATCTGCGCTGCACCGACTGCTGGAGCCTGTGGGATTTTACCGGCAGTTCTAGTTTCAATATCGGAAAGAGAACATATTTCAAGAAGAAAAACGTTAGAAGGTTTGCTGACAGCCGCTGGGGTAGGAGCTATCATTATGAAAAATGCTACAGTTGCTGGTGCAGAGGGCGGCTGCCAGGCAGAATGTGGAGTCGCAGCTGCCATGGCCGCAGTAGCCACAGTGGAACTTGTGGGTGGAACACCAGAGGTTGCGCTTCATAGTGTTGCTTTTTCCCTTATGAACTGTATGGGACTCATATGTGATCCTGTCGCTGGTTTGGTACAGATTCCTTGTGCACAGCGAAATGCGTCACAGGCAGTAAATGCTTTGCTTAGTGCTGATTTAGCACTTGCGGGCATGAAATGCTTGATACCACCGGATGAAGTAGTAGGTGCGATGTATAAGGTTGGAAAACTTTTACCAGCAGCATTAAAAGAGACATCTATGGGAGGAATAGCCTCAACTAAAACGGGCAAAGCAATTAAGAACAGCATATTCGGAGTATGATTCATATCACTTCTACAACAGGCGTTATTAGTAAAAAGAAGATACTAATATTTATTTAGCACAAAAGAATGTCAAATAAATATATAATACTCCATTGTTTTCCTATTATATATGAAATATAATATGTAATGTTTCATTGCAAAAACTAATAAAGTATTCTTGAAAGAAAATGTTACATTAGAAATTGTAATTACTAATAATAAATGGATAGAGGAGAAACATATGCCAGAATGGTTAAGTAAAGCAATATTTTATGAGATTTACCCACAATCGTTTCAGGATACCAATGCAGATGGAATAGGAGATTTTGAGGGAATTATTCGAAGACTAGATTATATTAAAGAATTAGGTTGTAATTCCATATGGATAAATCCTTGCTTTGCTTCTCCGTTTATGGATGCAGGATATGATGTGGCAGACTATTATAAAGCTGCACCTAGATATGGAACTAACGATGATTTGAAGCGTTTATTTGAGGAAGTACATAAACGTAATATGCATATTCTCCTTGATTTGGTGCCAGGGCATACTTCTAATCAGCATGATTGGTTTACAGAATCTAAGAAAGCGGATAAAAATGAATATACAGATCGCTACATTTGGACAAATACTGTATGGGAAAATCCGGAATCTCTTCTTTGCATCAGAGGCATATCAGATCGAGATGGTTCCTGTGGAATAAACTTCTTTTCTTCCCAGCCTGCACTCAACTATGGATATGCAAATCCAACAAAAGATTATCAAATGTCTCCACTTGATAAAGCACCAATGGAAACAAGAGAAGCAATGAAAGATATTATGCGTTTCTGGCTTACCCTGGGTTGTGATGGCTTTCGAGTAGATATGGCGGGAAATTTGATTAAAAATGATGATTCGGATGCAACTGCAAATATAAAATTATGGCAGGATTTCATGGGATATATTAAAAAAGAATTTCCAGATGCAGCAATGGTGTCAGAGTGGGGAGAACCTAAGAAATCGATAGCGGGTGGTTTTCACATGGATTTTCTCTTACATTTTGGGATGGACTGTTATACGTCCCTATTTCGTGCGGAGGAACCTTTCTTTTCAAAAAGGGGTAAGGGTAATATAGGAACCTTCGTAAAGGAATATAGTGATATGTATAATCTATCAAAAGGGAAGGGTCTTATCTGCATTCCTTCGGGCAATCATGATATGGAAAGACTTGCACTTGGAAAAGACATGGACGAATTAAAAATTTGTTTCGCATTTCTTCTATCCATGCCCGGTGCACCATTTATTTATTATGGGGATGAAATTGGGATGAAATACCTCACAGGATTAACGAGTGTGGAAGGTGGTTATAGCAGAACTGGTTCACGTTCTCCGATGCAATGGAATAGTGGTGTAAACGCAGGATTTTCAACGGCATGCCCGGATGATTTATATATTAGAATGGATGAGGATAAAGAGCGACCTACCGTAGAAATGCAATTAATGGACGAAAATTCACTCCTTCATGTAATAATGAAATTAACCGCGCTAAGAGAGAAATACCCAGCGATTCAAAATAATGGAGAATTTGAATTTGTTTATGCAAATGAAAACGAATATCCGTTGGTTTATCTTAGAAGATGTGACAATGAGGAAATATTAATTGCTATCAATCCATCTGCCAAGGAAGAAAGTTGCGAGATTAAGAAAGTAGCTACAGAAATTATTGGTTCTGTTGGCGTAAGTGCAATGATAAAGGATGGAAAACTCACAATACCAGCATGTTCTGCAACCTTTTTCAGGGTGTAATAAACAGGTAGAATAGAATTATCAATAATAACAGGATAAATAAATTAGATTGATATAAGTTGGACAGTACTTCACATAAAAGTGTAAGTACTGTCCAAAAAAATTAACATGATTTGCGCAACTAAGTCTTTTGTTGTAATACAGTACTATCTTTTATAACTTGAATTTTTTAACAATTTCATTTAAGCTAGCAGAATAATTAGTATTTTCATTTGCCATACTTTGCGTATTTGTTGTAAGAGCAACTATATTAGTATTCTTTTCTGCAACATCACTTACGGCTTTTGACGCTTCGCTAATCATTGAATTTATTTCCGATATAGACTCCGAAATAGTAAGTACATTCGTATTTAAAGTATTAATTTCATTATTAATACTGCCCATCGTATCATTAATAGTTTCAGCATCTGAATTATATTGTTCACTATTTTTAGTAAAATCTTGATAATCTATTAAAACTTTCTTCTCAAGAAAATCCAATGTTTGCACCAAACTCTTTGACATATTTTCAACAGCTTTATAAACCTCTGTTACAACTTCGGCTATATTTATTACAGTTTTGGAAGATTGTTCTGCTAAATTACCAATCTCAACGGCTACTACAGAAAAACCTCTGCCGGCATCGCCTGCCCTTGCTGCTTCAATCGAAGCATTTAATGCAAGTAAACTTGTTTGACTTGCAATGTCCTTAATTGTCTTAGTAAGTATATTGATTTTGTCTACAGCCTTCGATTGTTTAATAGCAGCGTTAGTATTTTCCTTCACTTCCTCATAAATTTGTTGTGTCTTTTCTGTAGCAGTTATTGTTGATTTCTTTAATTCAACAGCACGTGTTATCAATTCTTTCGATAAATTAGCTCCAATTGTCGCTTTTTCATTAATTTCAATTGAATTTTTACTTACCTGCTCGATGCTTGAACTAATATATTCTGTGGTAGCAGAGGTCTCCTCCATGCTGGCTGACAATTCTTCCGCAGTAGCTGAGTTATCAGAGGCATGATCATTCACAGAATTTGAAATATCACTTAAGTTATTAGATGATAATGAAATATTAGCTGATACGTCACTAATTTGTAAAATCATTTTCTTAAAGATATCACGCATTTTTTCAATGGCTCTACTCATTTCGCCGGTTTCATCATTTCTTGAAGATAAATAGGTATAGGAGTCATCCCAGGTGAAATCCAGTTCGGAAGTAATGTTAATTAGTCTGGTAATTTTTTTAATTGATTTTGTTATTGTTCCTGCAAACAAATAAGCGAGTAAGGTAAGAATAATAATTAATATAATACTGATATACAAGGACTGAGTGGATACATTATTTATTAAAGATAGAATTTCTGATCTTTCAGCAGTAATAAAGATAGACCAATGGTTACTTGAATTAATGCTATAACTTGCATACTTTTCAATCCCGTTATAGGTATAAGTGATTACTTTTGCTTCAGGGATATTATCTGTTTGAACTTGATTTATTATTTCGTTTATTGTTCCGATTTCTACCTTGGTACCTATTTTGTCTTCGTCTGGATGATATACAAAAGTACCTGTAGAATCTAGAACAAAGGCATAACTGGATTCGTAATTGCCTACTGAAATACTAGAGAGTGAGTCGCTAAATTCAGAAACTTTTACTGTAATTGTGATTGCACCAGTAAATTCTTGAACCGGAGGCTCTCCTGAAACTGTCTCTGATGAAGTAACCTCACTGTTTGTAGGAGTGGGATTTAATTCAAGATTTCCTGTAGAATCTGTTTGTGCGGGAGGTGCACTGCGTAGTGGTATGGCAAAAGTCACACATGCCTCACCGGATTGATCAGAGATAAAAACGTCACTTTGTGTGTTACTACCACTAGACATCATATCACTAAAATATGTTTCTGACGACAAGCCCTTTCCTGTCAATGTTTCATCGGAGCTATAAAGTACAGCTCCATTTGCATCTACTAAACTTACATTTTCATTTGAACTGTTTATAGTTAGAAACATAGAAATAAAGTCTTTTGTTTCTGTAACACTTTCAGTACCTCCCGAATTTACATAGGCCAAAATATCATCATTATTCATCAAGAAATCAGCTGATTGACTAATTGTCGCTAAGGTATTCGACAGATTTGTACTATATGCAGTAGCCAAGTCAATCATCGTTGCCTCTGTGTTGCTAGTAATCGCTTTCTTACTTACATTAACCAGAATGGTATTATTAATAATTACGGTAATCAAGATAAAGGTAGTACAAAGCAATGAAACTTTAGCTTTAATAGAGAAAGAAGATTTTTTCACCTTACTAGTCGAGATTTGTTTTGTCATTAGAATATCCTTTCTTTTGTAACTATTTTATGATAATAGTACAAATTTTATATGGATATATTGTGAAAACAAGGTGAAAAGTGGGTGAAATAATTAACATGGATTTATTTTTAAAACACTTCTTGAAAATTTGGAAATTATACATTATAATATCAAAGTAACTTTCAACAGAAATTATAAATATTTTATATAAAATATTTGTAAATTGAAGATTTGTTTTAACATAACAGCTTGTACGCAAGATGTTACGAAAGGAGTTGTATTGAAAATGGCAGAATTTATGATGGTGATTCTCATATAAAATTGAATATGGGGCAAAGCTATAATGAACTTCTAAGGCTAATTAGCCTTATTTTGGTGATTCCGTTTATTGTAACCTTTCGTGAATACTATAACTGATGCTATAGCACACTCTTGGGTGTGTTATTTTTATATCTATATTTCTAGATAAATGCCGCAGAAGTAGCTACTATTAAGGGCTACTATCTGCGGCTTTTTTGAGCCCATATTCATCAATATTCTCTAATAAGTGGAGAGATGGGGTAAGTGTGACAAAATTATTATGTGCAGAAAACACGCGCAGGAATGTGGTTAAATATGAAATATGTAATTTAGCAAAAAAGATGAATAAACAAAAAATGGAGGAAGAAGATGATAGATTTAATCAATTATGGATATAAGCAATTTTATATGGAAGAAGAAAATGATAATAGCGATTTCATACCAGCGCGAGTAACTGAAGTGCATAGGGAGTTGTATAAGATTATCTCACAGTACGGTGAAGGAAATGCAAGGCTCAAAGGTTCCATGTTAAAAAATGTGGAATTTACAGAGAAATTCCCGGCGGTTGGTGATTTTATACTTATTAAATATAATACGCAAGGTGACTCAATAATTACGAAGGTTTTAAAGAGAACATCTATATTTTCTCGTCCAGACTATTCGGGTCATGGGGTGGGATATGTTAAAACTATATTGGAACAGGTGGTAGCTGCAAACTTTGACTATGTTTTTATTATGGCTTCCCTCAATTATGATTTTAATATGAATCGTATTCAAAGATATTTAACAGTTGCATGGCAAAGTGGAGGTGTTCCAGTGATAGTCCTTACCAAAGCGGATTTACTAGAAGACTACACAGAACAAGTAAGTTTAGTTCAAAAATGCGCTGTTGGGGTAGATATTGTTGTAGTTAGCGCAGTTACCGGTTTTGGGCTCAATCGACTTGCTTCCTATATGAAACCTGCAAAAACCCTTGTCTTTCTGGGTTCATCAGGTGTTGGTAAATCATCACTTGTTAATGCTTTGGCAGGTGAAGAGGTAATGCTTGTGAATACCATTCGTGAGGGTGATAGCAAAGGCCGACATACTACCACGCACCGACAGTTAATCATGCTAACAAATGGCACTATGATTATTGATACCCCTGGTATGAGAGAACTGGGAATGTGGGATATTGCCGAGGGTTTAGGTGAGGCCTTCTCGGATATTGAAGACCTATTTACAAGATGTAAATTTGCAAATTGCACTCATAAGAGCGAACCAAGATGTGCAGTTTTAGAAGCAATAGATAATCAAACATTGGAGCGTTCCCGATGGGAAACTTACTTACAGTTAAAAAGAGAGGCAAAATTTACTGATGATAAAGCGGGATATTTGAAAGAAAAAACTACATTCTATAAGAAAATCAATAAAGATATGAATAATTATTGTAAAAGTGGAGGTAAGTATTAATGCAAATAGTAGATTTTGATTATAACCATATGGAACGGGCAATTCAAATTGCCAAAGCAAACTACGAGGAGGAAAGGGCGAAAGTACCAATGCTACCCGAAATCAATAGTTGGCCTGATTTAGAACATTTTGCGGAGAATAAGCTTGGAGTGGTAGCATTTGAAGGTAATCAAATGATTGGTTATCTGTGTTGCTATCTCCCGATTGATGATGCGTTCCATACGACGGGCGCAAGAGGTACATTTTCACCGATTCATGCTCACGGTGTGACAGGAGAGAATCGGGATAGAGTCTATTCAAAACTATATCAGGCAGCAGCAGAAAAATGGGTGAAGGAAGGTATTATAAGCCATGCGATTGCACTATACGCGCATGACAAAGCAACAATGAACAGCTTTTTTTATAATGGTTTTGGACTTCGATGTATTGATGCTATCTGTATGTTGGAGGAAATTGTAGTCATAGAGAATTCTTCATTGAACTATGTTGAACTTCCCAAAGAGGAATGGGGCATTCTTTTAGAACTCCATAATTTGTTGATTGCTCATCTTGGTTGTAGTCCGACATTTATGAGCTACCCGTCCATTAATGAAGAGGAATTTTTTAAGAGAACTGGTGAGGATACACGCTTTTTTGCGGTAAAGGATGAAAATTGTTGTATCGCATTTATCAAAATTGGAGCTGAGGGTGAAAACTTTGCTTGCAATGATAGCAGTATGATGAATATTTGCGGTGCATATTGTCTACCCGAATACAGAGGAACAGGAGTCTATCATAATCTATTGGCTTATCTTATATCAGTGTTAAAAAGCGAGGGATATCAGCGACTGGGGGTAGATTTTGAAAGCATTAATCCGAATGCCTGTGGCTTCTGGTTTAAATATTTCACGGAATATACCAACAGTGTAGTAAGACGTATTGATGAAAAGCGGTAATCCGCTTCCATGAAATTAATAGTAAAATAGGGTTGCTGCAAAATTCATTGCAACAACCCTATTTTTGTAAGTGTAAAATTTGCTTCATAAGTATGATACGTACATGATTATTAAATGCTCTTTTTTGGCTTTTTAATTAATTCTGGTTGACTTACAAAAGTCTTAGTTGAAGAAGTAAGAATAGAACTCATATCTGTCTTCTTTTTCTTTTTTTCTTCTTTTTTAATATTCTTATTTGCCATTATAATCACTCCTTTTCGTAAGATTTTATTATTTATATTAATATAAATATATCTCTTGGCCAAATTGCAGAAGTTTTGTTTTTACAGAATATTTATTCGCGGAAACCACGTCCTATGATTTCGCTTGTATTTGTAATTAAAATAAAAGCATGTGGTTCCGCTTCTTTTATGAATTTTCTTAAATGAATAGATTGACTGCGATTCATTACGGTTAATATTATCTTTCGATCCGTATCAGAATAGGCACCTTTGGCATCGAAAATGGTAGCACTTCGATGCAGCGTATTTAAGATATAGTTACTAATCGGCCTAGGATTATCACATATAATCGTAAAATATTTATTGAGATTTAAATTTTCAATTATGGTATCTACAAAAGAAGATTTAAGAAGCAAACCTAAAAGTGAAAGTAAGCCTGTTTGTATATTAAATACTAAGAAAGCAGAAAGCGTTAATAATAAGTCTGTTAATAATAAGGATCTTCCTATCTCTAGGTTTGTATACTTTTTAAGCAACATTGCTATAATGTCCGTCCCACCGGAAGATGCCCCAATATTAAATAATATAGCTGCCCCTACAGCAGGTAACCCTACTGCAAATGCCAATTCAAGCACAGGTTCTGTTGTCATTGGTGCATCCATTGGAACAATTTTCTCTAATAAGAGTAAGGAAAAAGATAATAACATACTTCCATATGCAGTTCGATTGCCAAAACTGTTTCCTAAAAAAGCATAGCCCACTACTAATAGCAATAAATTGATTACTAATATAATGGTTCCTGAGCTGATTGAATCACCAAAGATACTACTAAGAAGGATTGCTAAACCGGAAACTCCTCCGATTGAAAAGTTGTTGGGAAATTTAAAAAAGTAAACACCAACAGCTATTAATAATATGCCGATGGTAATTAGTAAAAATTCTTTTGCTTTTGTCTTTATCGTGTTTTGATTAACCATAGAAATCCTCCTCAAGCTTACATCTAATATATGATTTATCATATCCCATAGTATGATTTGAAACCTGAAAAGTCAAGAAAATTAAAAAAATATCAGACAATGTTTATCATGATAGAGGAAACACTTATGGTAGTATTTTTATTTAAATAAATAAAGAGAAGGAGTTGATCAATTCCTCATATTAAAAAAATGGAACAGAAAGTCAAGTACTAGCGTCTAATAGGTGTTACGAATTAAGTAAGGAGGTAACAGATATATTCCCTTTGGTACCAAAGGAGAATATAACATAGAAGGAATGGGTTAATATCAAACCATAAATGTAGTCATAACAAAAACATAGTAGGTAAGAAATCAAAAGATGTATCAATGGATACTTGACAAATCAAATGAAAGATGAGGTAAAATATTATGAATTTATCAAAATTAGTTAAGGCTTTTATAATAGGCATTTGTGTTTCTACATTATCAACTGGAATAGCTTTTGCTGAAGATAGTAAATTAATTCAAAAACAAAGTGAGATAGACAAATACGTATTTGAAGAGCATGTTGCTGAAATTGCAGAAATGGGGTTTGCAGTAACTTATACTGGTGTAACAGATGATTTTGTTGAGATTGGAATTACACCAAATAATGAAACCAATGCAAATTATCTATATAAAATTTTTGGAACAGAAATGGTTACAGTAATTGAAGGTGATCAGTCTTTAATGTATACTTCGTCAGAACCAATCTTAGATACTACGGTAACTGGCACAGCGAATGACCAAGCAGTAGTAGATGAAAAAATGATTGAAAAGCAAGCAGAAATAGATAAAATTTTATTTGAACAGTACAAAGAAGAAATCGCTCAGAAGGGAATTACAGTAACACATACGATTCCTTTGAATGACTTTGTTGAGATAGGAATTATACCATATAATAAAGAGAATGTAGCCTATATAAATGAAGTTTTGGGTTCAGACATGATAAATATTGTGCAAGGAGAAGAGGCAGAGATATATACTACGATGAATGATGCGCCTGATACTTCGGTATCGAGTACGGTTGTAGATCTACCAATTGATGAAAACGGAGAGGCAGAAGACACCGTTGTAAAAGATATTGCTGAGGACAGTGCAGAAAATAGTGCAGAGAGTTCGGAAAACAATTCATCAGGAATTGTTTTCGCATTAATTGCAGTTGGAGTAGTAACGCTTGGTGGGATCATTATTATGACACGTAAACAAAAGACGATCAAAAAATAGACTATTCATAACATTAAAATGGGGGCTGTTGCACTTTGCAATAGCCCCCAAAACCCCTAAATAGTAGTCCTAACCTGTTTCATTAAATAGTCTTTTTCGGTTTTTTAATTAATTCTGGTGGACTCACATAAGTTTTTGGTGCAGTAGACATAATAGGGCTAATATCTGCCTTTTTCTTTTTTTTCACTTCTTTTTTAATATTCTTGTTTCCCATTTTATTTTCTCCTTTACTAGTAAGATCATTATTTATATTGGCTTTTTTATTTGGATACCGACTCGATGCATTTTTTGGCTTGGGGTTTGTGTTAATAGGCCTTTTTTGTACTTCTATTATGCGTATCGGCTCGGTAGCAAGAAGAGGGAAGGGGTGGTCTTCAATGATAGGTATTTTTTTAGAAATAAGTTTTTGAATATCGGCGAGTAGTTTTTTCTCGTCATTATCGCAGAAAGAAAGTGCTATGCCTCCAAGTCCTGCTCTACCGGTTCTACCAATTCTATGAACATAGGTTTCAGGTACTTCAGGTAAATCAAAATTAATAACATGGGATAATTCATCAATATCAATTCCTCTTGCTGCAATATCAGTTGCTACTAATACTCTTGTTTTTTTAGTTTTGAAATTTTGAAGCGCTAATTGACGTGCTGATTGTGATTTGTCAGAGTGGATAGCTTCTGCTTGTATTCCAGCCTTTATTAATTCCTTCGTTATTTTATTTGCACCATGTTTGGTTCGTGAAAATACAAGTGCGGATATAATATCTTTGTTCTTTAGAAGGTAAATAAGCAAAGCTCTTTTATTTGCTTTATTAACAAAGTAGAGGGATTGATTAATAGTATCAACAGTAGAGGATACGGCTGTTACGGCTACTTTCACCGGATTTATCAAAAGAGTGTTTACAAGTTTATTAATTGCTGCTGGCATGGTTGCAGAAAAACACATTGATTGTCGTTTATCGGGCAGAAGTGCAATAATCTTTTTCACATCATGAATAAAGCCCATATCTAACATGAAATCTGCTTCATCTAGTACAAAAAATTTAACATGATGAAGGTCAACATATTTTTGATGGATCAGGTCAAGCAATCTTCCTGGTGTCGCAATTAGAATATCTACGCCATTTTTCAATGCTTCAACTTGAGGAATTTGTGAAATACCACCGAAGATAACAAGGTTTTTTAGACCTAAATTCTGTCCATAAGTAGAAAAACTAGCTCCAATCTGTGAAGCGAGTTCACGTGTGGGAGATAGAATTAAGGCCTGAATTTTTCGAACGCTCTTAATTGGCATTTTTTCATTATATAAAGCTTGTATGATTGGGATTGCAAAGGCTGCTGTTTTTCCTGTGCCTGTTTGTGCACAGCCGAGTAGGTCCTTTCCCTCTAACAAAAGGGGTATTGCTTTTTCTTGTATTGGTGTGGGGGTTTGGTAACCCTCACTTTTTAAAGCTTTTAATATAGGTTCAATAATATTTAAGTTCTCAAATAACATTCATAGGTCTCCTCATTTTTAAAACGTAAAGATACAAATTCTAATTATATATTACATTTGAAAGAATAGCAATGTATATCCTACAGGAAATATAAGAAACTATGCATTGGTAGTATAGGTTAACATTTTTAATCATAAATTTTCACTTCCTATTATTTATAGATAAAAATTGATATATGTAACATGAGGGTATATAATGTATGCGTGTCTAGTGAAAATTTGCGATAAATTCCCCTATTTCATTCTTATTCGTTTAAAACAATACAGAAGGGGAAAATTAATATAATAAAACAATTTGCAAAAATGGACCGAATAGAAAGAAGGAAGTAAAATGCTAGTACAAATATATGAAAAAGCGCAAACATTTTTAGAAGAATATGAGAATACAATGTTAGAACGTGAAGCAGTAAGCCAAATGCTTCTTTATAATGCATATCAAAACCGCTCCATTGCTACGGGCAATGAGGTTTTGTATGGAGCGGTGCTGAAGGAGGGGGAGGCTATATTACTCTTTTGTAATGTTGATCCATATAAGCTAACTGTTTATGTTACAAATATGAATTACGATAAGACGCTGATTGGAGAAGCAGTGATTGTATTGGCAGAATATATGCTTAATAATCACATCTCTTTCATTGGAATAAATGCGAGACATGATGTGTGTCTTGGCTTAATAGAATGCTATAAAACAAGTTCCAAATATACTTTCGAGGAGAAAGTGGTACTGGATATTATGGAAATTAGGTCGGTCAATGATATAAAGCCAGTGGAGGGTAGCCATCGTTTGGCAAACATGGATGAAGCTAAGATAATTACAGATTGGATGATACAATTTGCTATTGATGCAATGGAAAGTGAAATGGATTATGAAGCTGCGCTTAGAAAAGCATCAAAATTAATAACTGAGAATAAAGTTTTTGTATATGAAGATATGAATCAGGAAGTAGTTTCTATGGCAATTGCAACTAGGCAGCTTCAACATGGTATAGCAATTGGGTATGTATTTACTCCTGAGAAATATAGGGGAATGGGGTATGCGGCTGCAAATGTACATTATTTAAGCAAATACTTTCTGGAAAAAGGAAATGAATTTTGTTCATTATTTGTTGATAAGAAAAATCCCATCTCAAGTCGTGCCTATGAAAAAGTGGGATATCACATACTAGAAGAAAATTATGAGTATATAATTTTACCTCAGGAAACGAAACAATTAGCATAGTTATCACAGTGCTATTCAAAGGATGGAATAGTGACAATATACATATTCTGTCGAAAATCAATTTAAACCGTGTTTCAAGAATATTAAACACATGTCTCGTGAACCGCTCCCTGTCAAGTAGACAGTGGAAATAATTAAAAATCGTTTTAAGGCGTCAATCGAAAGATTGGCGCCTTTGTTTATGTGGCTATACCAGGTAGATAATCCTGATATTCCAATGGTGCCATACAGTAAAAACCTTTCTGATAACGTTTTGTATTGTAATATTCAATATATTCCTCAATCGCTCTCTGGACTTGACTACGTCAATTCCGCTTTCACAGATTATTTGTTGTTTTTTCACAAATAATTCATAGTGTAATGATAAAATTTACCAATAAGAATAATGATATCAAATAAAGGTGGTGATGAAATGAGTAAAACTCAATATAGACATGAGTTAAAGCATATTATATCAATCTCAGATTACTATGCCATTAGACATCGAATTAGGGCAATCGCAGTTTCTGATAAAAATGTAGCAGCAGATGGCTGTTATCAAATCAGAAGCCTATATTTTGATAATTTATATGATAAAGCATTGCAGGAAAAAATAAATGGAGTGAATCACCGAGAGAAATTTCGTATCCGTCTATATAATGGAGATACATCCTTAATTAAGTTAGAAAAGAAAAGAAAAACGAATGGACTATGCCAAAAAGATGCAACAAGTATAACAAAAGAGGAGTGTGAGGCTATATTAATAGGCGATTATCACGGATTATTGCAATCTGGCGATGAGCTAAAGCAGGAGCTGTATGCGAAAATACAATACCAATTATTAAGGCCGACTACCATTGTTGATTACCGTAGAGAACCCTATGTTTACCAAGCAGGGAATGTACGTATTACATTTGATATGGATATTCGAAGTGGTTTATATGCTAAGAATTTGTTTGACACAAACGTTTGCAGTATTCCTATAATGGAAAATAATATTATTATGGAAGTGAAATATGATGCCTTTTTACCTCAGATTATTTGTGACATAATACAAACAGGTCGTAGTAAGGCTTCCGCCTTTTCTAAATATGCTGATTGTCGTATCTATGGATAAGACAAACTCAAAACAATTATAAGAAACCTATATATTGGAGCTTGTTGTATGCCTGTTAATGCAGGAGATAGGAGTTTGAATGAATTTTAATGATATTTTTAAGTCCGATTTTGTAGATAACATTTCTTCCTTTTCAGCACTTGATACAGTAATTGCGTTAGGACTTGCCTTCGTATTGGGATTATTTATTTTCATGGTATATAAAAAGACGTTTAACGGTGTTATGTATTCCGCTAGCTTTGGTGTTTCATTAATGTTAATGACATTGATTACAACTGTAATTATATTGGCAGTAACATCAAATGTTGTACTTTCCTTAGGTATGGTTGGC
>Ga0209511_1001439_pt1 | contig 21198 bp, 20 predicted proteins | sample SSSSmetaG_FD_184141 | JGI IMG/M metagenome (GOLD analysis project Ga0209511, IMG submission 184141) | Glacier valley bacterial and archeal communities from Borup Fiord, Nunavut, Canada, to study Microbial Dark Matter (Phase II) - ​SSSS... | ecosystem: Environmental > Aquatic > Freshwater > Ice >...
CCGATGAGTCTTCGATTATTGATGCGGCTCTGACGATGGTGATGGGCGGCGACATGGTGAAGGTGATCGCTTGGTATGACAACGAGTGGGGCTATAGCCAACGCGTTGTTGACCTGGCTGAAATCGTGGCTCAAAAGTGGGTTGCCTAAGACTCAATTAGTCGTTTGCTTGAATGCCCTCAGTTCCTCGATCGGAGTTGGGGGCTTTTTGTATAGTTGAGTTGGCAGAGTGGAAAAGGTTGATGATTGTGAATACGCTGAACGAAATTGAACAAGCGGTTCGTCAGCTTTCATCGGAGGAGTTTGCAGCGTTTCGGGTTTGGTTTGCGGAATTCAACGACTTAGAATCGCAGGGTATTGATAAAGAGCAAGCTCATATTAGACCTCCTGCACGAATACTTCGCCCTCACCCTAGCCCTCTCCCTAAGGAGAGGGGACAAGAGGCTCTAGCTCCCTTCTCCCTGGGGAGAAGGGTTGGCGAGGGCTTGCCACACTGCGTGAGGAGGGCTATCTAGATTCACGCAGGAGGTCTATTCTTCGATCGAGTCTCGCCACCTTCTCAGACGATGATTAATTCAGGATCACCTCGACACTATCTAATAGTTGTTGTAGTTGTTGCCTCTGCCGATCGAACCAAGCTTTTTCTGCCAACCGCTGTTTGGGTGTCTCTTGTTGATAGCGCTTTTGCAGACTGAGGAAATGATTGTAGAAGGTGAGTGTCCATTTCATCAGTGTAGAAGTATGTCACTTGACTTTAGACGTTTCTTCGAGCTTGAGAAACGCTCCGCCTCGCTGCACACCCGATCGACTGCCGTAGCTGCTAATCGTGAACGATCGCAGGTGATCAAAGAAAGGCTGACCCGCAAATTCCAACACTTTGAGGACTGGGAATCGGCTCTCTAGAATCGGTTGAGCCGTTTGCCAATCGAGATAGAGATAGCCGTTGTTTGGCGTTGAGAGCGGAGCGATCGCCTGCTCAAATCCTTTGGTTTGCGAGATCGGATTTTTGGTTGCCTTCAGCACATCATCCATTGCCTCAACGGAGGTTGTAAAGATCTCATAGTTGCCCACAGACGCATGAACTCCGGCAACTTGGGCTTGCACATCAACCGTTTTTTGGCTGCGTTTTTCTGCGTCCCCAGCTACCAATAGGCGAGTCCAGACGTTGACCGTTTGATCAGAGAGTTGCAGAGAGCCGATGCTGATGCCCTGCGCTTTGGCGATGTCGTCGAGATGCTCGATCGCGCTTTGTGCAGTCTGGTCAGTAGATTTATCTGCCACAAACACCCAGTCGCTCACAGTTTTCTCCTGAGTTCCTTCTGGTCGCGGCACTAACCCCAGCGCATAGTCGCCTTTGACCCAGCTAAAAATATCCTGTGGTAAGTCTAACTTCCAGCGATCGTTGAGCGCTTCGACAGGGCGATTCACCAAATCGGCGACGCTGCGATAGCCAGACACGCCTTGAGAAAGACTTGCCCAGGCTCGATCGAGATCGACTCCCGATGCCGAGAGCGGACTGCTAGCAGGAATATATTTGAGCGCTCCCACTGATTTAGACGTTGACGGAGTTGAAGCAATATCGACTGCGGGAGCCAAAAGCGCCGTCTCTGCGGTCAAGCCTTGCCGATCGAGTCCGAGGGCGATCGCCAAGCCCTGATAAGCTGCCGAGACTTCTTCAGAGTTTGTAACCGCTACAGACTCTTCTCCAGTTAATGCAGCAAGTTGCGGCAAGTTTAGAAACACCATGCCGATGCGTCCTTGAGTCAGATTGGCGATCGCGCTCTGATAGTTCGTCGAATTCTCTAACCCCAATTCTTCTGCCTGAACCGTATTGATTGCATCTCGCAGCACTTTGGGACTGTTGGCAAACAAGACAAACCGATCGCCAATGACTGCACTAGCCAACAAAAGTGGGGAGTTTGGCTTTCTTGTCTGACTGTCTTTTAACTCGCTTCCGTAGATTAACTTAGTGCCTTTGTAGGGTTCAAAGATCAGGTTAGTGCCCGCGATCGCTTGTTTTTGCCAAAACACTTGCAGAAATTCTCGCGATCGCTGTGGGTCTTTGGTAGTCAATGCCATCAAATAACCCGGTTGTTGCCCGTTTTCAGAGTCGCGATCGATATCAAGAGTTGTCACCGCCAAAGTGATTTCGTCGCCCAGCCAGGGCTGCAAATCGCGCTGATAATCTAGCCCAGTCGCGCCGATAAGCCCCTGTTTGAACTGATCTAGTTCTGCCCGTGCTTGTTTGCGCTTTCCGGGTTTGACCACGATTTGACGTAGAGCAGTCAATCGATCGGGGTTGACCATCAGCGATGCCATCACAGGAGCCTGTTTAGAAATAAACATCGCTGCTGAGGGTTCGTCTCTGCTGCCGTTGAGCAACCCTAACGGACTTTGAGCAAACAGCCAGAGAAACGCGATCGTGCCTGTTAAAAAAAGCCCAGTCGCGATCGTTGCCAAAAGATAAAAAAATGAGCGCAGCTTCATGGATCAGCCCAGACGAAGGAGTAATCAAGGATAGCGACAAACCTGTCTTTCCTCAAAATCATTATTTCAGCACAATGCCCTCGCTACACATTAAGATGTCCGTAAGCAAAGACAAAATCAAAAATTAGGCAATTCTGCTGCCATCAGAACCTCAGAATCATCGTGTTTCAGATTGTGGAAACGAGAGCACCTTTGGGACAAGGAGACTCATCCCGCGAGGCACCTTGAGCCTCATGTCAAGAAAATTGCTATGACTCAGCCTAAACCGTCCTCTGAATCTCAAGAGCAGCCCCCGATCGCGTCGCTTCCCGCCATGACTCTCGAAGAATGGCTCGAAAAACTTCGGCGCTCAGATCGCGCGTTTTATAACATCATGGCGATAGAAGTTTGGTCGATCGCCAAGACAATGGACAGCCTGACTCCTGGCTTTTGGAGTCGCTTTATGACCAATCGCCGCCTAGCAATGAAACAGTTTGTCGAGCATCGAAGGGTACAGCATTCAGCCTCTCAACCGCCTCCGCCATCCTCCGAATCTTCACGCAACTTGTAGGTATCTAAAAAGAACGAAAGTGTCTTCTAGAGTGCTTGTAGTCAATGCTTTCGTACAGTACGATCGCTGAAGGGTTTGGAGTCACCATTCGCCGTTTGCCTTCGGTTTAATTTAGTCAACTGCTTGCATCACTCTAGCCTGCACTCGTTCCACCTTAGGTAGATTATGAAAGCTCTCAACGTCAGTCTTTCTGTTTGGCAACAGCTAAAAAATCGTGAGCTAACTTGCGAACAAGCCCTGCATCTGCTTATCGACCCCGACGGCAACGTCACGTTAGAATTGCTCGATCGCGAAGTCAGCAATCGCTTCTTAAAAGAGTTTCCCGATCGCAACTCGCTGCCTCCTCTGATTCCGCTGCTGCTGTGGCGCAACTGCTTTTATCTCGGTAGCCCTGCCGCACTCTCAGACGCGATGATTCAGAGTTTGAGCGATCGCACCTTCACCGATGTCAAGATTATTCCGGTTTCTGACAAAAGCTATCGCGCCTGGTATCACGTTTCAAATCTAGACCACACTCAAATCAGTGCCTCTCCTCTAGTCAATCCGCTCACGGGTGAACTGGAGCAAGAAAACATCGGAGAAGTTACCGAGCTTTATCTGTCAAAAGCAGCCGACCAAATCGGACGCATTAGAACCATTATTTCGGGTGCGCTGCGAAACCGTGCCAGCGACATCCACCTAGAGCCAACGCCTGACGGGCTGCGAGTCCGCTATCGAATTGATGGCATCTTGCGAGATATCACAACGCTGCCGATCGAGGTGAGTCGTCGCGCGATCGTTGCCCTAAAAGTCATGTCTAACATGGACATTGCCGAAAGCCGTCGCCCTCAAGATGCCCGCATTGGTGAGATCTACGCCTCTGGTCAAGAAACCGATCTGGGATTGGATTTGCGCGTCAGCACTTTGCCCTGTGTGGGCGGCGAGAAGGCAGTCATTCGGTTGTTGCCGCGTCAAAACCCGTTTAACGACATCCACGAGTTAGGGTTCTCAAGTGCGGCTCTAGAGATTTATCAAGGCTGGCTCCAGCAACCCCAAGGAATGGTGATCTTCACAGGTCCGACGGGTTCTGGCAAAACGAGTACGCTCTATACCAGTCTGCAAACGATCGCCACTGAGTATGTCAATGTTATCACCGTCGAAGATCCGGTGGAATATGTGCTGCCTCGCATCACCCAAACCCAAGTGCATGAAGCGGCTGGAATGACGTTTGCGGCTGGCTTACGCGCTATTCTGCGTCAAGATCCAGACATCATCATGTTGGGCGAAATTCGAGATAGCGAAACTGCCGAAACTGCCATTCGTGCTGCACTCACGGGACACCTCGTGCTCACAACTCTTCACACCAACGATGCCGTCAGCGCGATTCCTCGTCTCAAGGATATTGGTCCTGATCCCGGTTTAATCAGCGACGCGTTGTTAGGAGTCGTGGCTCAACGGCTGGTGAGAAGAAATTGTCCTCACTGTTCTGAGCCTTATCAACCGACTGATCAAGATCTCAAGGCGTTGGGCATCGATCGGGATCATGCCCATCTTGATCAGTGGCGTAAAGGCAAAGGATGCAATCGCTGCTATAACTCTGGCTATTTGGGGCGCGAAGCGATTATTGAGTTGTTAAACGTCGATGATGCGATTCGTCAACTCATTTATGAAGGCACCATGACGCAGCTAAACCGCTATTTAATCGATGGCAATTTTGAATCGTTTCGATCGGCAGCCATTTCCAAAGTCACGCAGGGCATCACCACAATTCAAGAGATTTTGCGCGTCTTGCCCCACAGTTCTCTCTATCGCAAAACGGTCGGCGAAGTCAAAGTCACGCATTCCAAAAAAGCTCTGCTGAATGTTACGGGCGGATGATGCGAGTACAATAATTTCACTCAATCGGTCTTTAAACAGCGACGATGACCTCAAACAGCGAACAGTTCGACTTCCCCATCCAACGACAGTTAAGGCAACTGACTGATCAAATCGATCGCTTCACCGAAGGCTTAACCGAACTCAGATTCTTGATGCAGGAGCAAACCGAAAATGCTCGTCAGCAAACAGAGTCCATTCGTGAAATGAGAGAGGAGTTTAGAAACAGTAGAGAAGAGTTCAAAAATAGTAGGGAGGAGATGAGAGAAATTAGAGAAGAGTTGCGAGAAGTTAAAGAGACTACTAAGCGACAAGCAGCCGTCGCCCAACAGCAAGCAGAAAGCATTACTCAGTTGATCGCGCTTTATGGACAAAATCGTTCAGCCGCTCAGTAACTGATCGCTCGTGAGGAATCGCTTAAGCTGGTTTTGTCGTACGATCGTCCCATGACTCACTCATCTTTTCGTCAACCCCTGCCCGAAATCACGGTTAAAGAGCTTGCCCAAACGCTGACAGACCCTCCAGAAGCCGTGCAACTCATCGACGTGCGGGAGCCGTGGGAGCTTGAAACCGCTAGTCTACCCAACTTCATAAATCTGCCTCTCAGCGAGTTTGCCGAATGGTCTGAAGCCATCCAAACTCGGCTTGATTCTGAGAAAGAAACATTCGTTTTGTGTCATCACGGGATGCGCTCTGCTCAGATGTGCCAGTGGTTGATCAATCAGGGCTTTACTGACGTTAAGAATATTGCGGGGGGCATTGATGCCTACTCGATCGTCGTTGATTCTAGCGTTCCCCGATATTAAGCTCGGCTTTATCCGGTTGAAACCATTGCGAGATCGAAATCATCACCATCGGCTAAAGGGGTGGTTGACCAGATTGGAATTGTAGTAACGCGCATCGTGAGAAACGTCTTCACCAATCCAGTCGGGGTGATCGATCGCTTGGTCGGCACTTTCTAGCTCAACTTCTGCGATGACTAGCCCCTGGTTTTCGCCTAAAAATTCGTCAACCTCCCAGGTCAGCCCGCTGATGTCAATCTTGCGGCGATATTTCTCAATCAGAGGCGACGCGCAAAGACTGTCTAGTAGTTCATTTGCATCCTCGATCGGAATTGGGTATTCAAACTCCGATCGGGCGATTCCCTCAGAGGCTCCTTTAATGGTAATAAACGCCTGATCGCCTGCAACTCTCACACGCACCGTTCGCCCCGGCTGAGTAGGGATATAGCCCTGACGATACAGCACTCCGGGGGCAAGGTCACGCCAGCGATCGCTGGTGACTAAAAACTTGCGTTCGATTTCGACTCCCATTGTTACCCGCCTTGCTGCTGCAAATAGAGAAAAGCATCCACCTCGGCGGCGATCGGTTGGGCATCGATCGCGCCGAGTCTCAAAGTAGTCAACGCCCCGGCTGCACTGGCGTAGCTGGCAACCCGTTTAGCCACATCGGGATTCGTCAATCCTTGAATGCCCTGTTGACAGAGTTGATGGACAAACCCTGCTACAAAGCTGTCTCCGGCTCCAGTTGTGTCTTCAACATCTACCTTAAAGGCTGGCACTTTCCCTTCGTTTTCTCCCAGACAATAAGCGCACCCTTTTTCGCCTGCGGTCACGATGACTCCTTCTAAGGTGCCGAGACGATGCGCGATCGCGCCGGGGTCAGTCGTGCCAAACAGCCAGTCTGCTTCTTCTTCTGCTAGTTTGAGAAAATCGACTCGTTTGATTAGATCGTGAATCATTGGCGACGCAGCGTTAGAATCTGCCCAGAAAACGGGTCGCCAGTTAACATCCAACACGATTTTGACGAAAAACTGCTCACATAAATCGAGCGCACGAGCGATCGCGCCTCGACTGTCCAAATAAGCCAGTTCTAAAGTACCCAACACCAAAAAATCGGCTGACTCAAATAGAGCCGGAGAAAGCTGCGCCGCTTGCAGATGCGTGTCGGCAAATTCCGAAGAGGGACGATTGCCGCCAAATGCCACAAAGCTACGATCGCCCGTCTCTGATCTCAACACCATCACCGTGCGCGTCGGAGCCGTCGGATGAGATTGAATGCCAGTCGTGTCAACCCCCACAGTTTGCAGCACCTCGACGAGCGATCGTCCGGGATCGTCTTGCCCGACGCAGCCCACAAACGCTGCCGGAGTGCCAAGCTTTGTCAACGCACACGCCACATTTGCCGGAGCGCCACCGGGGTAGGATGTCCACGACTCGACTGCTTCGAGCGATCGACCCGGTTGGTCAGCGATGCAGTCAAATAAGATTTCGCCCAGACAAATGACGCGAGGATGAGTCACGGTGAGGTTCCTTAGATTTGCCACTCTTAGTGTAGGAGAAGCCGCGCCGTGTAACGTTTAAGAATCAAATCTGTCCGTCTCGACGACCTAATTCATAAATTCCACAGCCCATGCAGGCAAGAATGCCGACGCTGATTGCCCAACTTTTGCCCAGACTCACCTCGACTCCATAGCTGCACAGAGCGCCCACTGCCAAAAATGGAATGATGCTGAAGACAGACGCATAAAAAGCGTTTTGGGCTTCTCTCGCGGGTCGAGTCTTCTCAAATTCTTCTTCTGAGAGATAGAGCGATCGCTCTGCAAAGTTAAACCAGCGATTGAGCTGCTCGATCACCCACTCTCCGATCGGGGAAAACCCTAAATAAAGTGCCAGCGACCACAAGCCTACCCCTGCAATCACAGTGGCATCAATCGGAAATCTGAAAGGACCAAGTTCGATCGACATGGATTGCAGGGTGAAGAGTGAGAACTGTAAATAACGATTTCTTAAACTGTGTATCGATTATTCTACAGAAAAGCAGCGCTCCACGAAAGTAGCGAAGCCCATTTCTATCCCTCGCAGTGATTACTGTCTAGACATTTATGGGGACAGCCGATCGAGCATCCATTTCCCATTTTTCAACTGATAGCGGAGTCGATCATGCAATCGACTCGATCGCCCCTGCCAAAACTCAATGGCGATCGGCTTGACTCGAAACCCACCCCAGTGTGGCGGACGGGGAATCTCTTGACGCTCATAGTAGGCTCTCAGCTCGGTGAGCCGTTGTTCTAAAACATCGCGGTTGGCAATCACCTGGCTTTGCTCAGATGTCCAAGCACCGAGGCGGCTTCCGATCGGGCGACTATAAAAATAAGCATCAGATTCATCAGCGGAAACTTTTTCGACACTGCCCACAATGCGGATTTGTCGCTCTAACTCCGTCCATAAAAACACGAGAGCCGCATGAGGATTGTCGATCAGTTCTTGGGCTTTATGGCTGTTGTAGTTGGTGTAAAAAACAAAGCCTCGATCGTCAAAGCCTTTCAGCAACACAATTCTCGCAGACGGAATGCCCTCTTTGGTCGCCGTTGCGACGGTCATCGCGTTGGGTTCGGGAAGCTGTGCCTCGACGGCTTGATCAAACCAGCGCTGAAACTGCACAAACGGATTCGGGTCAACCTCCGTTTCGTTGAGTTCTTGAAGGGTGTAGTCTTTTCTGAGGTCAGCGATCGATGAATTCATCTCATCCAAATTCTAGGGTTTCTTGCATTGTATTGGAGTCTTTCGTTAAATCGCGATCGGTTCACGGGCAGTCTCAGACTTGGGACGGGCGACCAATCCGGGATATGGCTCTGGGGCAAACGCTCGATCTGGGTCACTTAGCAGAGCGTGATCGCAGACTGCAAATAGTTCAGCTTCAGTCTGGGCAAGCCGCATAGCTCGCAAGAAAGTGCCCGCTGAGTCTACACTTTGAGCAATGTAGTTGAGATACATTTTGAGATAGCTAACCCGCGCTCGTTCGGGCACCGCTAGCGCTGTGGTCGTTTGTCGTAATCGCTCAATATAGTCATGCACATCAGCTAGAGTGACGATCTCAACAGGTTGACCGCTTAAAGATTGGCGAATTTGCTTAAAAATCCAGGGATTGCGGATGGCAGCGCGACCAATCATCACCCCTGCGGCTCCTGTCTGCGATAAGACCTCCAGGGCTGAGGCGGCAGATGTGACATTTCCATTTGCTAAAACGGGGCAATTCACTCGTTGAACGGCGCGAGCAATCAGATCATAATGCACGTCGCTGTGATACATCTCTTTGACGGTGCGACCGTGCAGACTCAGCAAATCGATGTCGTGGTGATTGATCAGGTCAAGAATGCGATCGAAGTGATCTGTGTCTTCAAAGCCGATTCTCATCTTGACCGTTAAGAGTCCGTTCACCGATCCTCGAAGCTCTCCTAAAATTCGATTTATCTTGTCAGGATCGCGCAGCAGCCCACCTCCCACATTTTTGCGATAAATTCTGGGGGCAGGACATCCCATATTGAGGTCGATGCCCGCAACTGGATAGTGGCTCAACTCTTGAGCAATGCGAATCAAGTCGGGAATGCTTTCGCCAATGAGTTGAGCAAAAATGGGGCGATCGGTAGAATTTTCAGTAATCGATCGCAGCGTCTTTTTATCTAAACCCGAATTTACATAGACGCGAAAATATTCAGTAAAGAAGTAATCGGGACTACCATAGTGAGCAATCACATTCATGAAGTGCAGATCAGTCACATCTTGCATGGGTGCAAGCGCGGTTAGGGCAAGCCCTGGATGGAGAGCGGAAGGCAAGCGATCGAGGTGTGACATTGGCGCAGTCAGGGGGAGTGCCTAGAAATACAGTGAGTCTGCACATCAGGCTATCTGACTGATCCTATCAGAAATTGCGCCATGCCATTGAGGTTCTGTTCAAATTAGATGACAGAATTGGAGTGCTTAGGGACGCTCCGTGGAACGTCCGCATCATCAGGTTAAGATTGCCAAACTGAACGTCATTATCGCGCTACTGAGTTCGCAAGTACCAACGTTGCCAACACACCTAAGATATGACCAAAACTCATTGAAGCCAGAAATCCTGCAACGCTGATGTCGTTAAACAGCGATTTGGAAAAAGGCAGCGGCATCTTGGCTCCGGCGTTAGGATATTTAATGGTTCGACTAGCGATAATTAAGACGAGTAGACACGATCCGATGATTACCGGGGTTCCTTCCCAGTTCCAAAGCTCGGTGCCAGGAATTGCGAATTGAGCGATAAAGGAAGAGAGCATCATAGAAGTTTTCTCCTAAATGGGCATCTATAGATTTTATAGTCTCAATCATTCTTCCGCGATCGCTCAGGTTCAACATCTCTCTGTTGTAAGATTCTGGCTCTACCTATTGGAAGATATTCTGATTTTATTTTGAGGCAAAGCTTCTGCCCATTTATAGTCGCTATGCTGCCCACAGAACCTTAGCTTTGTGTCAGAGACTACTGTGAATACTTTGAGAGGCTTTGCTATGACATCGATCGACACCAAAACCCTTAATTCATTGGCGACTCGCTTTAAGCAATTGCTCGTTGATGACCAAATCGCTGCACTAGGCTACCTTTATCAAGAACTGGGTAGCTCACTTCCATCGATCGCCACTCCTGATAAGGTGAATGACCTGCTGAATATGATGGGCGATATGCGCGAGGGCAGCCAGATCGAGTTTATGCAAGATGTGCTGAACGATCGAACTACTAAAACCGATGAGGTTTCCCTTGATCCTCATCCTACAAAGGCATTGCTTGAGCTAATTCCGGGCGATAATGTTGAGCCACCTCTGACTCAATATCACAAATTTAGCCCCACCGAACGGCTATCGTTTTGGTCGCAGTTAGCCAGCAAAATGGGCGATGAAGTGATTGCACTGCCGTCTGACTATTCTCTATCGCCTGAGGCAACAGAACTATTGAACTCGCTCAAATCGTTGGACACTGATCAGACAGTAGATTTCTTGAGCCAGATTGTCTAGCACGATTCTGACCGGACTGTAGGAACGCTACTCGCGATAGTCCTACAGTCCCCAACTCCAGTTTTTTTAAGCCCTATTCGATCGCAGAGCTTGCCCGATCGCGGCGTTTCAACAGCAGCCCACTCAATAGCCCGATCGCCACGGTTCCAACAACGGCTTCTGACTCTGGGATTTTGATTGCCGTGTAGGTGATTCCGATCGGGCGCTTTAACGCTTTGTTGGTCGGCACATAAATCGCACTCGAATTGCCAGCAGACGGCAGAGGTGCCCCGCTAAACCCGTCATAGCGAAGAATTGCGCCTTTGTTAGTAGTTTGGTCAAAGCCCACACTATAAAGCGTTCCGTTTGGGTCAAACGTCAGGTTGCCGATAAAGCTTGTGCTCGGCACCACCCCAGTGTAATTTGTTGAAATGGTCTGTTTAGCGGCTCCGCTAGAGAGGTCATAGCGGCGAATGTCGTTGGCAAAGTCACTGGCAAACAAGTCACCCTGAGGATTTGTGGCTAACCCCAAAAAGCTCACAAAGCCGAAGCTGTCAGGAGAAGGCGTTGGTTGGTCAACAAAAACAGATGACTGCCCGGTGCTGAGGTCATAGCTCAAAATTTGGCTAGCAAACCCGCCGCTAAAGTCTGCTTTAAATGAACCCGGTTTCGTCGGATCAGCGATCGCGACACTTCCTTGAGTGGTCACTAACAGGCGACCATCGCCCGTAAACAGCAGATCATTGGGTCCGTTGAGTTGTCCCGACTTGCGATCAGATAGAGGAATTTCCTTGGCGGAGGCAAAGACATCAATAAAGTCACCCGTCTTGCCATCAAAGCGCAAAATCTGGTCGGTCAAAAAGCTGCTGACATACAGTTTGCCGTCTGGTCCAAACGCACTTCCATAAGGACGAATTAAGCCACCTGTCGCAAACGTATCAATAAAAGCGCCTGTCTTGCCGTTGTAGCGCAAAATCTCGCCTGATGACCCACTGCCACTGCTGACGTAGAGATTGCCATCCGGTCCAAACGTGAGATCATCGGGGTCGAGCAGACCACCAGCCCCAGGTGCGATAAAATCACCTCTAAAGTTTCCGGCATCGTCGTAGATCACCACGTTGTCGCCTCTGGTGTTGCCTACTAAGAGCGCTGCGTCTGCCTTGGGGATGCTAAAACTTATCGAACCAATGCTGACACTAAGCGCGATCGTAGAAGTTAGGAGAGATAGCCGACTATTCATAAAACCTTGACTTTGTGGGTAGATGTCCCTATTTTTCATAGGTTTTGAGTTGTGAAGTGTCTTTTCAACTACCAAATCTGGTTAAATTCTTTCATAGTGACAAAATTCAGCGATGAGTTCTTTTTCTTCAAAAAACTTGGCGGCTTGGACTCTGCGCGATCGCCCCTTTCAGTGGGGGCAACAAACCTACTTGATGGGTGTCTTAAACGTCACGCCCGACAGTTTTAGCGACGGCGGACAGTTTAACAGTTTAGAATCCGCCCTCAATCAGGCGCAAAAAATGGTGACGAGTGGAGCCGACATTCTAGACATTGGCGGACAATCAACTCGACCCAATGCAGAAGAAGTGACGTTAGCAGAAGAACTCGATCGAGTCATCCCCGTTATTCAAGCGCTGCGACGAAACCCAGACTTTTCACAGGTGCCGATCTCGATCGACACCACACGGGCAACGGTGGCAAACGCCGCGATCGTCGCAGGTGCCGACTTGATTAACGATGTTTCTAGCGGGACGTTTGACGCAGAAATGTTTCCCATAGTGGCAAAATTGGGCGTGCCGATCGCGTTGATGCACAGTCGCGGCACTCCCAAAACGATGCAGACTCTCACCGATTATCAAGACTTGATTCGGGAGATTGTCGAATTTTTAGAGTTGCGAATTCGAGGTGCAATCGCGGCGGGTATCGATCGCCATCAAATCATCATTGACCCTGGCATCGGGTTCGCCAAAAAACAAGCGCAGAACTTAGAAATTCTGCGCCAGCTTCCTGCGTTTCAGGGTTTAGGATGTCCAATTTTAGTGGGCGTGTCTCGCAAGAGTTTTATCGGTCACATCATCAGCCAGCCCGATCCGCAGAAAAGAGGATGGGGAACAGCGGCAGCGTGTGTGAGCGCGATCGTCGGAGGCACTGATATTTTGCGCGTTCATGATGTCTCAGAGATGCGCGACGTTTGCCGCGTTGCCGATGCTGTTTGGCGCTCTTAATTGGTGGTGTTTCCTTCTGAAGAACTGCCCGTTCCTGATTCAAATTCATCGGCTCTCATCAAGTCGGTAACAGCTTCAGTCAAGGCTCTAGGGTCCATGAAGACGATTTTAGAGTTATCGCTCTTGCCAATCTCTAAATTGGCGTTGACATAATCTTTGGCGACCAAATAGCGCAATACTTCTTGAGCGTTTGGTTGAGCCTGTAGTGCTCGTGCGAGTTCTTCGATCGACTGCACCGTTGCCTCTGTTCTCGAAAGTGCTACCTTCTTTTCACTCTTGGCAATCTGCTCTTGCTCTAGAGAATCTCGCAAAGCTGCTGACAAAGTAATCGCTTGTACCTCGACTCGAATCACCTCAATTCCCCATTTGCGCGCCGTTTCATCTAGGGGTTTGCGAAGTTCACTATTGATTCGATTGGTCGATGAAACCGCTTCTTCAAGCGTCAGGCGACCAATTTCGCCCCGCAGACTGGTAATCACCAGTTGTTTTAGCGCTTCTTCTAAATCTTCAACTGCGTAATAGGCTTTTTGGAGTTCTACAATTCGCCAAAAAATGATGGCATCAACCTCGATCGGAACGTTATCTTTAGTCAGCGCTTGTTGCGGGTCAATATCTAAAAGCTGTTCTCGAACAGTTTCGACTAAAACCGTATCTATGAACGGGATCACAAAATTTAGCCCTGGCTTTAAGGTGCGTTTATATTGCCCTAATCGCTGAACTAGGGCTTCGTCACCCTGGTCGACGATTCTGACAGAACCAATCATGTATCCCAGAATAATCAGTGTGAATGCACCAAGTAGAGACTCAATCATAAATGTGCTCCCATTGAGCTTAATTAGAAATTAACCAGTGACTCGCTTTATAGAAGTAGTCCAGCATCAAAGATAGCTTTTTTAATGATGCAAAGGTCTAACGTGCATTCTACAGACATTTTCACAGTTCACACCTTAAACCGAGCTACCTTCTACTATCTTGCCAAGCATTCCCAATTCCTTTAACAATTCCGCGACCGATTAGCCCCAATCCTCTCCCAATCACGTCTGTAAGAAGGTAGACGATTCCACTGCCTAGAAATGCGATCGCTGATCTCAATCGGGGCGAAATTGCATCTCGTGTCTCTAATGCCAATGTCACGGCTAATCGCACCCCTGCAAGTTGCTCAAGCTCATGGCGGCGTGGGGCGTAGATAAAAATTCGCACGATGCCCTGATGGGTGAACACAAATAACGAATATCGACTCTCAAAAATAGCAGTCGGTTCAGAAACATAGCGATCGACGCGATATTTCCAAGATAGGTCATTGCGAAAGCGCTCAATGTCGCGGGTAGAGAGAAGGCGACGATCGTAAAAGCTTTGTTTGATGGCTTCTAAGTCTGAAAAGCGATTGAGCAACGGTTGTACAACGGCATTTGCAAGCTGAATGGTGAGATTTTCTAACAGATCGGTGGCACGAGCGATCGCGTCAGCAGATCCGATCAAATAATCGGTATTGTCGATCGTGAGTGCAGTCCGAAATAGCAGGTGAGCATACAACTCTATCACCGCAGGAATTTTGTCTAGAATTGCTGTCTGAACCGTTTTCTCGTCTTGAAGTAATGCTGTCACAACTTCAATGTCTTGGTTTCTGACGCGCAACGTGTAGTATCTGCCAAAAAAATCCAGGCTGATCGCTTGCCACAAGTCTCGCAAGATCACAGACTGTTTTTCGACAAGCTGATGGGGCTGAATTTGAGAAAACCGCAACTCTTCTAGGCTCGCCTCAACCTGCCGCAAAATGATGTAAAAAAGCTCTCGCTTTCGCTCTGCTCGGAAGATATCGATTTCTAAAGGCGAATTGGTCAGATTTTCCAAACTCGATTGCAGTTTGGCAGAAATGCCGTCAAACAAGATTGCTTGAAGATCTTTAGCGGTCATTTGTGGAGGCGAATCAGGGACGAGTTGAGAACTAGACGGGAGCGATCGTAGAGGTTCGTCTAAAGGAGGTAAAATTCTTGCGGGTTCTGATGCTGAGTCTGAGCTAGAAAGGACTCGCTTCACCACCCATCGAGCGGCTTTAAGCTCTCGACGCTGCCCCGTGAGAATGGCTTTACCGAGCAGTGACAGTTCGGGCGATCGCAGTTGATTATCAAGTTCGATCAGAGCGGCTTCGATTTGTTGAAGACTCGACGATCGGAGAGCCTGACGCGCTTCTCTCAGCGGATTAAAAGATCGCTCTGGTGGAGTCACGATCGTTAAACTTTGCAATCGCTCCAGATCCCAATAAGTCTGACCTGCCGCGACTTGCCGAGTTGCTGTTGCCAGATCCGCGATCGAGCTTCCTCTCGCGCAATATCCCTCAACGCCAATTTGCATAGCTTCAAGCGCGATCGCGTCTGGCAGCGACCCGATCAGCAAAATGGGCAGATTGGGATATTGAGTTTTGAGTTGCCGCAGCAGATCTAGATCTAAGCGCGACTGAAAAGATCCCGCGTTTTCTAAATCTAGAAGAATCACATCGATCGAAGCACTGCTTCTCATGCGATCTGCCAGGGTTCTCAATGCCGATGCGCCCGTTTCGGCTTCGACTGCCACTTGCAGATCTGCAAATCGACTCAATCCAGTCAGCAGCCCCAATCGCAAAACGGGATCTGCCTCAATTAGAATGAGCTGCAACAAGCGACTTACCGGACGATCGAGCGACACAGACGAACTCCTCTACAGGTCTATCATGCTTCTCATACTCCCACAACTATTGTGGAGCCGGATCTGAAGCTGGCTCTTGAGTAGAGTCTGCTGAACCACTAGACTGACTGGCAGCTTCCTGATCTCGTGCTCTCCAAATCGCCGCCCGCTCAACTGACCACCGCGAAATGGCACCTTGCGCCTCTCCATAAAGGGCACGCCGCGATGAAATCTGAGATGCCAAGTCGATCGCTCTCGTTAGATAACCTCCATTTGCTAAACTACTCGCCTGATTGAGAATCGGGCGATCTTGAGCAATCTGAATCTGATAGACCCACTCTCCGATCAGCGATCGCGCATCTCCATAGAGCGCTCGCCCTGGCTGCACCCTTGACGCTATTTGAATCGCCTGCCCCCATTTGCCAGAGGTTGCGATCGCTTTCGCCTCGTCTAAAATCGGCTTGTCTTCGATCGTCTGAATCTGCGCCGTCCAGTTCACAATGTCTGACTGCGCTTCTTGCGACAGTGCCCGTTTGGGCTTTATCAAACTGGCTAACGCCACCGCCGATCGCAGGGGGTCAAGCTTGCCCGCCTTCGCCAACTGTTGAGCCTGCCGCAGCACAGGGCGATCTTCCATCCATTGGGCTTCTTTTTGCCACTGAGCAAGCAGCGTTTGGGCATGGAGGCGACGCGGACGCTTGGGCGAAATCTGTTTTGCCTGGTCGATCGCTAGTTCTAAAATCGGAAGCTGCTGAACGTTTGATAGACTGCTTGCAATGTTAAGCTGCACCAGGTCTTGTGCTTGCAGGTCTAGCTGGGGCAACAAAACTTTTGCCTGAGCATAAAACGGACTCTGTGGATTAATCTGCCGCAAAAGTTGAGTCGCCAGCCACAGAGGTGCAAGGCGTTCTAGAGTCGGCTGACGATAATCGGTATCGGCGGCAATTTCTTTTGCCCGAATCAACCGGATTAAGTCCTGATTATCCGACGTGAGCTTGACGCTGGCAGGAATCGAACTGACTAGAGCGCTTGCCCCAACGAGATCCTGTTTGTCTAACCGAGCCACCGCCAGCCCAAAAACGGCATTGCGCCACCGCAGCACCTCGGCTTTTGCTTGCTCCCAAACAAAGGTTTTACGGCTGATCGGGTTCGTAATCGCGATCGCCCGTCCCCACTGTTCTGGTGAGGTCGATTTTGCAAAATTCCGGGCATCTTTGAGATATTGCCAGGCGACTTTCTCATCAGTGGCGCGTTGCCGAACTTCGCTGAGTCGATCTTGCCAAGAGGGATCGTTGACCAGACTTAACGAAGCGATGTGCTCAGACGCTAAGTTCCAGTCTTGTTTTTTGAGGGCGATGAGGATCTTGTCGTAGAGGATTTGCCCTTTGTTGAATTCTTCTCGCCAGCGTTTAATGGCGACTTGAGCATCTTTATAAATCGCACTCGACTTAGGGATTTGGTTGGCGAGAGCAATGCCGCCTTTTAAGTCTTTTTGAGTGACTCGATCGCGCGCTAAAGTCAGCAGCGCATTCGACCAGTCTTGCATCAGCCCTTGCGCCTGACCATAGAGAGGGTGCTCTGGTGCCCAGTTCTTGACCCGCTCAATCGCCTCTAAAATCTGCTCTGGTTTCCCGGACGAGGCACTTTGTTGAGCACAAAACAGTTGTTCTGACTCAGCCGACCAGCTAGAGATCTGCTGACAGTCAGCCGCCGGGGGAACTTTTGAGAGCCAGATAAACGCTCCAATTGCTGTTCCGCCTGCCGCTGCAAGAATTCCTAACCAGATGATCTGCCATTTCCAAGCTTGTGCGATCGGGCTTAAAGTTTGCAGAGTGCCTTTCGTCCCCGATGAGATCTTGTGAGCAGCAGCTTTGGGAAGTTTAACCCAGCGGTTTTCTACCCGTCGTCCTTCGGGCGGAGCAACAGGTTCAACGTCCTCATGAGTGACTTTTATCTCGGAGTTTAACAGGTCATCTGGCGATGAGTGGGGATGTAATGGTTGGTCTGCATTCTCGGAGCGAGGTTTTTGGAAGACCTGAAACCAGGAGAGAGTCGGGGGTTTTCTAGCCATGAATTCAGCAGATCGCACAGGTCGGGGTTCGGCTATTCTACAGTCGGTTTGGGCAGTTGATTGAGCCGATTTTGACTCGCTCACCCTCACTTGCTGACGGCTATTTCAATATCCTCCTCAGAATAATGAGCGTCCGGGAGTAACGATCGACGAAAGCCTTGCGAATTGTGAACGAACGAAATCCGGGGATCGCCGACTTTGCAGTGATTCCTGGACAAAGGTTTTTAAAACTGAGTCTCTAGGCTTCTTTATCGGCACGGTAGCCGTAGAAATCAATGTGATATTCAGTAATTCGTACGCCTGTTTGCGCTTCGACTTGACGAATCAGGTCGTCGGGCAGGTCGATATGAATATCTAAAATCTGATTGGTGTCGATGCAGTTGACGTGACTGTGGGCATCACTGACGTTTCCATAAAGGCGACCATCCGATCGCTCAATGCACTCAATAATTCCTTGCTCAGAAAGCGCTTCCAGGTTTTGATAGACTGAAGTGTGCCCAATGTCTTTACCCTGGCGATTGAGACGATCGTAGATCTCACGGGCAGACAGGTGCTCTTGTTCGTGCCAAAGTAGCTCTAAGATAAAACGCCGCTGGCGACTAAGGCGCATTCCTAAGATCTGACAGCGTTCGATCGCATCGTCTAACGATCGAATGGGTTTTGAGACGGGGGCTTCGCTTTGCATACTTATGGGAAGGGTTTGACCTATCCGTGGCGTAATCTATGTTGAGGAGTCTAGAATTAAAAGCGCTGGATCGTTAACATCTTCATTTCTAATCTTGAACGAATAATCCTTTACTGCCTTTCGGTAGATTACAGTCCTACACCTACCTCTTCTAGTTCTATCACACGCTAAAGCAAACTCGCTACAACTTTATCTTAGAGACTGTCGCGTAGGAGTTTGTTTCTGCCTCGATCGCTAGTCGTCTACGCCACGATGCACCGTTTTGACCCACTTTAACCGTTTGGGGCGAATCGACATTCTGACCGTAGTGCTGGCAACGATCGGAAGCCAGTGCATCATATACAACGTGCCGCGCAGAGATTGCAGCAACGTCACAAATAGAGAGAAGTCAAATCTTTTAGAAGGCGGTCGGAGTTTGTTCTCGACTCTGCTGACTCTCTGAATGCGTCGCAACCCGCCCATCATGCTAAACAGAAACAGCGTCACCGTCAACCCCGAAATCGGACTGAGCAGCAATGGACGGCTGCGGGCGATCGCCATCAAAAAGTCGGGCAGCGCCGCCGTAGGAATGACATATTGAATGATCCAAAACATCAGTAAATCAAGGGTTTTGCGCGTTCCCATGCGGTTTCTAGCAATCAGCCGCCAATAGTCGAGATAGCGCTGATAGCCGCCCTCCGCCCAACGATTTCGCTGATGCCATAGCCCGATCGCGCTGGTCACGCCCTCTTCATAAACCGCCGGAACGGTGAGCACATCAATGTCCCAACGATTAACGTGGAGTCGAATCGTCAGATCCAAATCGTCAGTGATCGTTTCTTCATTCCATCCGCCAACTTGCTCTAAGGCAGTGCGCCGGACAAATTGACCATTGCCGCGCAGTTCGCCCACGCCACCGATCGCAACTCGCTGTTGATGAATAAAGGCATCAAGTGCCATTTCTGCCATCTGTCCGCGAATCCAAAAGTTATTATCATCTTTGGATTGAAACCAAGGTTCGGCTTGGACGATCGCCTTGCGAACTTGGACAGCACCGACCTGCTGACGATCGAACATCGGCACGACTCGCCGCAAAAAGTCTGGCTCGACTTGAGCATCCGCATCAAAGACTACGATAATGTCTCCTTGAGTCAGCGGCAGCACTTGATTGAGTGCGCCAGACTTGCCGCCTCCAGCGTTTGCAGGACGATGAAAAACATTGAGTTGTGGAGATTGAGTCGCCAACTCGTCTAAGAGAATCGGCGTTTTGTCGGTGCTGTTGTCGTCAATCACCCAGACTTCATAGCGATCGCTCGGATAGTCCAAATTACAGAGCCGATCGGCAATGTTGCCAATCACCGCCTCTTCATTTTTGGCAGCAATCATCAGCGATATATACGGATACGAGTCCCGCGTGTCGTCCGACAATGGTTCTGGTAAGTCAGATGGACGTGCCAACAAAAATCTAGCGGCGTGTAGCCCCATCAACGTGGTCAGACCCAGCACAAACCAGTATCCCCACGTTACGAGATGCAGCGCGATCGTGCCGCCCCAAATCACGACTAAGACCGTAGCCGCTTTTCGCCTACGCCCTCGAAACCCCGAATAGGGCTTGTCATCTACCTCATCAAACTCCGACGGTTCGGGCAAATCCCCTACGAGGGCAGCGATCGCCGCACACGCTTCTTCGGGAAGAGACTCAAGCTCGTTGTAAGAATCGTTTTCTTGCCAAGAATTCTCCGACATAGGTTGCTTGGTTTAACAGCCAATATTTGTCTACACCTTTAAAGAAGCTGGGAATGAGATAACACCAAACGGTGCAACCTTCACAGACCGACAGCTTACCCTGCGATTGCCGAAACTCTTCGACTTCTTCTGACTGCTTATAAAGCTCATAGAGGCGACCTTCGATCGGCAACCCTTTTTGAGCAAAATGATAGCAAGGCAGCAGAAGCTCATCGTGAGGACCGATCGCGATCACCGCCTCGACCGCCTTACAGCGAGGTTTTTCGGTGTCGTTGCCGCCCGCTTCGATAAACGCTAGAGCCGCTTTATTGTAACCAAGATTGTTATATTTCTTAGCCGCAACCTCGATCGCCTTCACCATGTCGGGGGTGGGGTTCTTTTTAGAGTTGTAGTTGCTGTGGGCAGTGAACGCAGGATTGAGCCAAATGCGGGCTTGCAGACGCTGACCCAGCTCGGCGACTTCACCAATCCGTCCAAAGTTTTGGGCTGTAACGGTGTGATTGAGAACGGGATATTCTCCCAGCGAATGAGCGATTTTAACCGACTCGACCAACGTGTCAAAAATCTTCACCCCTCTCGACTGATCGTGGGTTTCAGCATCGCCCCCGTCTAGCGAGAAGTTGAGAAAGTCTACCAAGCCCTGCATCTCTTTGGCGCGCTTAGGGTAGAGAATCGTGTTGGTGGTCATGCTCGTGGTAAAGCCCTGCCGCTTGGCTTCGGTAAAGACCTCAGCGACATCGGCTCTAAGCAGAGGTTCGCCCCCTGTAAAGTCAACATATTTGACACCTAGACGACGCAAATCAGCTAGATTTTTCTGAATCGTCTCGAAAGATGCTTCTTGTTTGGCTTCGAGTGCCCAGATGTCACAAAAGTGGCAGCGGGCATTGCAGCGGTAGGTCAGATAGTAGTTTGCGACCAGTGGAGCCATAGTTGTGCCGATAAAGTCTCCTCGTTCAACTTCACCATACGCCTTAATAAGGTTTAAGAAAAGCAGTTCGTACCCGTAAAGCTCAAATCAAGCTGACTGAGGGGGTTGGTCAAACTGACGGCTAACCGAGATCAGCAAACGAATCTTTACGATTCTCACCACGATCGTAAAGATTCGTTTGTCTAAAATGTCTCAAGCTTTCTCGACACGTT
>Ga0209511_1001441_pt1 | contig 21161 bp, 17 predicted proteins | sample SSSSmetaG_FD_184141 | JGI IMG/M metagenome (GOLD analysis project Ga0209511, IMG submission 184141) | Glacier valley bacterial and archeal communities from Borup Fiord, Nunavut, Canada, to study Microbial Dark Matter (Phase II) - ​SSSS... | ecosystem: Environmental > Aquatic > Freshwater > Ice >...
TTCATCGACAGGATAGCCTAACTTGAGCAGTTCACCCTGGATTTTTCCATAGCCCATCCGCGTATTTTCGCGCGCCAAACGCACAATGAGGGTTTCCAACTCGCCATCGATGCGCGGACGACCGCCGGATGCTGCGCGTTGAAATGTCCACTTGCGTCGCACCAGCTCACGGTGCCATTTCAGGACGGTTTCTGGCTTGATGAGCAGCAGCCAAGACCGCAAACAATCTTGGATCGCCTTGTGTTTCTGGTTGACGCGATTGACAAGCGCCACCAACATCACTTTCTCGGGTCGTGTACAGCGCACTTGAGCCTGTACGCGCCGTTCTAAGACACGCAATTGCTGGCGCAGCAGCGCAATCTCCAGATCTTTCTTTTCGGTTGCCAGTCCCGCCGTGCTCAAAACATCGAGCACTAATGAGACGATACACAACAAACAATGGAAAAGCATGTATCGACCTTCGGCTATTCGAGCGTTTGGAGACATTCTCCCAAGCATACCCCATGTCGCCTCGCTCCCCATTTGATGCGCAATTTATGCTCAGAGATGTCGTTTTCAACCCCACAGGCTAGTTGTTTATTTAACACGCCACTAATCAGTCAGAGTGCGGCTGAGTTGTTCGGTGATAAACTCTATCATCTGTCACTTCTTGTTTTTATAAGTACTACTCTTGTAAAATAGTACTATCAATTGAGGATTCTCTGATGAGCGCGTTGCTGCACACTATTTTTGTGCAAAATGATCCAGATTTGCTTTCGCTTGAGCAGGTCTGGCAAGACGCGCTTGCCTTTCGCATTCCAGCGGGAGCATTTGCTCGTGCCCTGGAAGCAATCCGCTGGGATGCAAAGCCCGTCGGCGCTTTTCAGGCGGGCATCGAGATGTGCTTGGCGCTGGATGCGGTAGATTTAGCGCGCGAACTCGCGGCACGCGGTGCGGTGCTGCACCCTACCGACGATATGCTGGCAACGCTCAGCCGAGTATTAGCGCCACCGATTGTGTTATCGGTGGGTAATAACACACAGCCGGATCAAAGTCTATCGGTACAATGGCTGCAAGATCACTCCCGCGCTTACGCTGGTTCATGGGTAGCGTTGCGCAACGGCGCACTGCTTGGCTCAGCCGACACCCGCCAGATGCTGATCGAACGTTTGGGCATTCCAGCCGCCAGCCCTGAACTGCTCATCACCTGGCTTCCGTAGTGTTCCCTGATCTCATAGGCGCAGGAAAGTTTGCCGTTGGGTGCTTACGCTACGCCGACACTTACGGCAGCGATCCAAGTGCTCGAATTGTGATCATTGCCACATTTGAGAGGCTTGCGACAACCTCAGTAATTAGAGCCGCTGCGCGTGCGCGGCATTCTGTATACCGGACGCATTTGTGGCATTCCCATCACCTTGAATGCAGAGATCGGGCAATCCCTGACAGTCGAAGCGAGCGTCTTTATCCCGGAACTTGCGGCGGGTGAGCATTGGTATCACCCGAATTTTCTTGGTCTGAGCGGCTTTTTGGATCGCATCCGATTTGCGGTAGACCCGGAGCACAACCATTTGTATTTTGGCCCGCCTTCCAGCGGAGACTTCTGATACGCCCTGCACAATCGGTTTGTCCGCTGTTACGCTTGTCCGTTCCGGTGTTCCGGTGAATAAGGGGGTAACGACTCTAAAATCCGTTTAGGAAGCATCGGTATAGCGACTAATGTCGCAATGCCAGCGGATATTTACGGGACTAGCGCCAGATCACTGACGTCCCACAACCGCACAGTCTTGTCTCTACTCGCAGAGGCGAGGGTCTTGCCATCTGGCGACCAAGCCACGCTGGTCACCATTTGCGTGTGTCCACTCAGTGCGCGCAAGTACTGCCCACTTGCCGCGTTCCACAACAACAACGTGAAGTCACCACCACTGGTACCGGCAGCAAGATTGTTACCGTCAGGCGACCACGCCACACTATTTAGGCCGTCTTGCGTTGGCCCTTTCAAAATATGCAGATTCTGTCCACTCGAGGCGTCCCACACGCGAACGCTCAGGTCGCCAGCAGAGGCGATGGTTTTACCGTCAGGCGACCACGCCACACTATACACATAACCTGTATGCCCGCTTAAAGTGCGCAAACTCTGCCCAGTCGTGACATCCCACAAGCGAACCGTCATATCCCAACTGGCCGACGCGAGCATTTTGCCGTCGGGTGACCACGCCACGCTGGTCACCGCTTGTGTATGTCCGGTCAGGATGCGTAGACTCTGTCCAGTTGCCGCGTCCCACAATCCGATAGTCCCATCCGCACTGGCAGTCGCCAGCATTTTGCCGTCGGGCGACCACGCCACACTATTCAGCAAATTAATTGGCTTGTCGAAACGCATGTCGGGCGCGCGCAGGTTTTTTCCGGTCGCGGCGTCCCACAGCCACACCGTCTCGTCACTGGTACTCGCGGCAATGGTTTTACCATCGGGCGACCAGGCCGCACTCATCACAAAGCCCAGTTGCTCGCCAGTCAGGGTATACAGGTTCTGCCCACTCGCGGCGTCCCACAGCCGCACCGTTTTGTCTCTACTCGCTGAGGCCAGCGTTTTGCCATCAGGCGACCAGGCTACACTGTACACATTATCTGTATGCCCGCTCAGAATGCGTGGGTTGCTTATACTGCCAGAGGTGTTTGTTGGTGCGACAGCGACACCTTGTGCATAAGTATGAGCAGCGGTGGTATTTGTCAGCAGCACGATCAGCAGCATGACGGTCAAGGTGAATACTTGAGGAATAAACCGGATTCGTCGCATGATTTGGTCTTTCTATACTCTGAAAACTTTCGATAACTACGCAGCCGAAGTCGGCAGGATGGATGGTGGTGGTTAGCACAAAAGGATTGGGAAGAGCGAACAGCGTTGACTGACTGTGCTTGCGAGCTGTGGCAAAGTAATTGCCCACAGTCAAAGTGGCTGAGCGCCGGATAGCAGCACCTCTTTATTCAAGGTTCGCCACCCATCCGCGCTATATTCTGGAAACTTTAGCCCCGCCTGATCAGTTTAACCCCTTTTGACCGTTCGCGCTGAACCGCATTTAATGTACGGTTGACCCAGAACACGCTCACTTGTATCTTGGCCCATCCACCAACTAGAAATTTTGATAAGACCTACATAATCTGCCCGCTGCTGCGCTTGGCGTTCCGGTGTTCCGGTGAATTTCGCAAAGTATTTCTTATAAGGCCAGATCAGAGCACAATGCTCACTACGTTAACTTCGTTCTCTGATCTGAACTACTTTCAGGAATCTACCGAAACACCGGAACACGATTACTCGGTCAGATCATCGGCAGCGCTTCGTAAGCGCAAGCCGACCATCCCCCACTGCGGCCTGACCACGCCAGATGTCGGGTCGGTGGCGCGTTGCTTGGTGCAATGGATACCGATGTGGTAGCCGCACAGCGCGTCGCGCAGCTTCGGACGCGAAACCGAATGCAAACCGTTTTCAGCGCACCAGCTCGTGAAATTCGCGTAAAGCATTTTGGTTGGCGTGAACACGTTCGGCGTGCAGATGCAATTTTCTGAGACCCACAGCTTGACCGCATCACCGTTACGCTAAGGTACGCGCCGCGCTTCACGGCCACGATGTAGCGCTCGCGCGGCGTATCCTTGACCATTTCGTCGCTAAGATCGTCTTGTGCGGCAAAACGGGAACAATTTATCATACGTTCCCCCTCGCTGATTTACCCCGGAACGAACGTTTTCCCCGGAGGGATGTAGGGTGGGGAAACCTTCATCAACCAACGCTTTCGCCTGACTTTGCACGTGCCCTGGGAAGCCAACGGCAAACCGAGTTTTGCAGCCGCATCCCTTGAATTAATGGATAGAATAGTTGGTTAATGAACAGTCGAAATTGTTTTGAACGGAGTTTTCATGCACATTCAAGCAGCGGTTTTATCCACACCTAATACGAAACTCACGATCGAGTCACTGACGCTCGATGACCCTCAACAGACTGAAGTGCTGGTTCGGATTGTTGCCAGCGGCGTGTGCCACAGTGATTATCATGTTATGAGCGGTGCAACCTCGCATCCGTTACCGGCGGTTCTGGGACATGAAGGCGCAGGGATCGTTGAAGCCGTTGGCGCTGCGGTTACTCGTGTGCGGGTCGGTGATCATGTCGTTTTGAACTGGGCACCGGATTGTGGCGAATGTTTCTATTGTCAACGTGGCCGCCCGAATTTGTGTGAAACCTTCACGAAACCAATCTGGGCCGGTACGATGCTGGATGGCACACCACGGCTGCACCTGGGTAATCAACCAGTTTATCATTATTGTGGACTCGCGACTTTTGCCAGTTATGTCGTCGTCCCTCAACAAAGCTGCGTAAGCATTCGCCGGGATGTCCCGCTGAAAGTCGCGGCGTTGGTCGGATGTGCCGTTTCGACGGGAGTCGGCGCAGCCTTGTATACCGCACAAGTTCACCCCGGCGAGAGCGTGGTCGTGTTCGGCTGCGGCGGGGTAGGGTTGAATATATTGCAGGGGGCAGCCTTATGCGGAGCGCAAACGATCATTGCCGTCGATACCAATGACTCCAAGTTACAAATGGCGCGTCAGTTTGGGGCCACGCACACGTTGTTGTCAGATCACGACATCCTTCAGGCAATCCGCGATCTAACCGATCAGCGAGGCGCTGACCATGCTTTTGAAGCGATCGGCCTCTCTGCTGTGCAGGAATTGGGCTTGAGCGCCATTCGTCCCGGCGGTACGCTAACGCTGGCGGGGCTTTCCCCAATGGGCAGCGCAACGAATTTGCCCGGTGCGATCATTACTCGCCAGGAAAAGGTGATCAAAGGCAGCTATTACGGAACAGTATCAGCCCGGCGCGATTTTCCGATGCTGCTCGATATGTATATGGCAGGCAAGCTCAAGCTGAATGAACTCATTTCGCAAGAATATCGGCTTGATCAGATCAACGACGCTTTCGATGCCATGCTGACCGGTCAGGTAGCGCGCGGTATCATCGTAAGCTGATAGCTCGGCAGGGCGATTGTTCTGGAAGCGTGATTTGATATGCTCAGTTGATGGTACGCGGATCGAGCGCGTCGCGTAAGCCATCTCCTAAAAAGTTGAATGCGAACATTGCCAGTGCGAGAAACAAGGCCGGAAAAATAGCTTGATTGGGGTACGTTGTAATGCCTTGCACGCCTTCAGCGATCATCGACCCCCAACTTGGGACAGGCCGATTGACACCTAAGCCGATGTAGCTGAGAAAAGCCTCAGTCGCAATATACGTCGGTATTGCCAGCGTTTCAGCCACGATGAGCGGACCCAAAATATTGGGCAGAATATGATCGATCAGAATGCGAATATCGGGCACGCCAATAGCACGCGCAGCCAGCACATATTCACGCTGCCGTACTGAGAGCACCTGTCCACGGGTCAGACGTGCCATATTTTCCCAGGAAGTGACTCCAATGCCAATGAAAATAAAAAGCAGTCCGCCGAACGCCGCGTCTAATTTGCCGAGCGAATAGGCAAACGTGCCGGGCGGCGGGCTGTTCAACGAGGAGCGAAAAAAGGTCATCATCAAAATGATCAACAGCAGCGACGGAAAAGCATACATTAAATCGACGATACGCATGATCAAGCTGTCGATCCAACCCCCGTAATAACCCGCAATGCTGCCAAATACGACGCCGAACATCAGACTGATGAGCGGGCCGATGAAGGCAATCGCCAGAGAAATTCGCGTGCCGTATAACAATCGGCTCAAAATATCGCGCCCAACATAATCTGCGCCGAGTGGGAATGCATCGTTGATTTTTGCGTAGCCGCCCGGCACATTGACAGGCTTCATGGCCGTAAAGACATAGGGCAGCCAACTGGCGATTGCGTTGTTATCTTTCAGCGACTGTTTCGCATAGGGACGGAGCGCTAATTGATCGGCAAAAATGGCGATTACGACAAAGCCGATAATGATTGCCAACCCTAAAACGGCAGCACGATTGCGCAGCAGCCGACGCAGTGCCGATGCCCATAACCCCTGAGACTTTCCCGAAGCTGCGGCAAGCTGCACTACGGCTGGCGATGCCCCTGGCAGCTGCGGATCATGATAGGTGGCTGTTTCCATCAGGCGCGCCCCATGCTGAATCGAATACGCGGATCAAGCCAGCCGTAGATCAGATCGATCGCAAAATTAGCAATGACGAGCAGCATAGCGAAAAGCAGCACTGTCCCCATGATCACCGGATAGTCACGGTTGGTGATGCTGTCCACAAAGTATTTGCCCATACCAGGGATGCCGAAAATGGTTTCTACCACAAATGATCCGGTCACCAGTACGGCGAATAAAGGGCCAACAATTGTAATCACGGGAATCAAAGCGTTTTTCAGCGCGTGTACTAAAATAACACGGCGGTCACGTAAGCCCTTGGCATAGGCTGTGCGAATATAGTCCTCACCGATCACTTCCAACAGGCTGGCACGCGTCAGGCGGGCAATCAAGGCTGAGCTGCCAAAGCCAAGCGTTAGTGCAGGCAAAATCGCTTGTGCGAAACTTCCCCAACCAGAAACCGGCACCCAGCGCAGCGTTAATCCAAAAACAGTGATCAGCAGCGGCCCCAACGCAATCGCCGGAAATGAAATACCGGCCACGGCAACTCCCGTCGCCAGGTAGTCCAGCGCTTGATTATGTTTCAAGGCGGCAATGATCCCCATCGGCAAGCCGATCGCCAGTGCAACCAACAATCCCAGGACGCCTAATTGCGCCGATACAGGCAAATTTTCGCGGAAAATATCATTCACGGTGCGCGTCGTTGATCGATAGGTGGGACCAAAGTTCATCCAGTGAAACGTTGTACCGCCCACGCTGAAGGCGATCAAGGCATCCGTCAATTGTGAAGCAGGCGCGTCACTTTGACTGATCTGTGGGACAAGAATATTGCTCATATAAGTCAGATATTGCGCCGCCAACGGCTCATCAAGGTGATATTTGGCATTAATGTTGCGTACTACATCGGGTGGCAAGCGTTTTTCACCGTCAAAAGGTCCGCCAGGGACGGCGTGCATCAAGAGGAACGTGATCAGCGATATGGCAAACAGAACAACGCCCATGCCCGCAATTCGGCGGAAAATATATGCACGCACCGCTTTATATACCTGTAAATGATCGGGATTAAAAGAGTGCCGCGTCGTGCTTTATACACACGAAGCGGCATTTTGAACTCTGTTATGTTGAATACGGTCAGGTTGAGCTAATGAGCAGTCACGTCCCATTTTTCGAGACGTTCATCGCCATTCGTCTGAGAGAATGTGCGTTGAACGTACGGCTTGGTCAGGATGAAGCGAGTGCCCCAATACAGCGGAGCAATTACAGCATCTTTCAAAACCAGAATGTCTTCTGCCTGTCGATACAGTTCGGTACGTTTATCGACATCGGTTTCGCGCGCTGCGTCATCGACCAGTTTATCGAATGTGGCGTTCTTCCAATGGGTGAAGTTGTTGCCCGAATCGGAGCGGAACACTTCACGGACGAAGTTATTGGCGTCCGCGTAGTCTGCCGACCAACCGAGCGCGTAGACCTGTGGTGGGTCGTTTTGTACCGTCTTGATGAACACGCTGAAATCTTGCGTGGTGATCTGAACATTCACGCCGAGCGTTTCCTGCCACATTTGCTGAATCGCTTCGGCAACTTTGCTCACGGTGTCATTTTTGTACAGCAGCAGTGTAATCGGCGGCAGTTGATCCACCGTCAGCTTCTTCTCGTCCAAGTATGACTTGAGCATCGCTTTTGCTTTTGTCGGGTCGTAGCCGATACCAAGATCAGGAGAGTTCTCTAAAGACGGAGCGGCGGCAATGCCTGGTCGTGAGAACCAACGCGCAGCAATGCCGCCTTTGGTCACGTTATCGATGATTGCCTGGCGATCAATGGCATACGAAAAAGCCAAGCGCATCCGTACATCATCGAACGGCGCTTTGGTGACCGTAAATCCATAGTAGGCACTGTTCAGCACAGCACTCACATTTAACTCTTTGCTCAATACTGGATCGGCTTTAACGCGATCAAGATCAGTGACCGGCGCACTGGCAACATCGATCGTCCCGGCTTGATAATTATTGAAGGCGGTGGTTTGATCGATCAACAGAAACGTTACCCGATCGAGTTTGGGCTGCGGAGACGCATCAAAGCCCGGCCAGAACGGATTTTTGGTGAGCGTAATGCTCGCGTCGTGCTTCCACTCAGAAACGACAAACGGGCCATATGAAATAGCCGTTCCCGGATCCGTCCACTTGGCACCGTTCTTTTCAATCACTGCTTGCGGCTGCGCTCCGGCATTGGTGATCGATAGAATATTCAGCGCATAACCGGCGGGCTGCGCAAGCGTGATCACGAGCGTCGTATCATCGCTTGCCTTAACGCCCACAGCATCACGCAATGTGCTAAGGGCAGCGCCGGTTGCCTTCGACCCGTTGAAATCCGCCGCACCCTTAATGAGTGAGGTGAATGTGTAGGCATAGCCGGAAGCAGTCACCGGATCGAGCACGCGCTTAATACCGTACTCGAAATCGTGCGCGGTCACGTACAGCGGCTGACCGTCCGTACCCTTAACTTGCGCTACCTGCTTGCCATCCCAGGTTACCCACGGAATCCCTTTGCGGATTGTGAACGTATAGGTCAGGCCATCTGGCGAAAGCGTCCATTTCTCTGCCATCCCTGGCTGAATTTTATTCAGGTCATCTTCTTTGCCACGCACCAACGTATAAAACGTTTCGGACGTGATCTGTGCGGACATGAAATCGGTGACGAGCGCCGGATCAATCGTGGTGACATCGCCTGCGCCAATCGGGTTGGGCAGCAATAATGTTTTAGCGGCTTGGGCTTCGACACGCAGCGACGCGCTGCTGCCCATAAAGGCCACAAGCATCGCTAAACAAAGTAAATGTACAAAACGCTTTTTTAACATCGTCAGACCCTTGTTGAACTTGTTGAATGCTGTCGATTGCGAACCAACTGCCACCTGAGTATAGACAATACGCGGCGTTTTGGCCTGTCAAAATGCTCAGAAACCTAAGCTCCGCTAAATGGCAAACATAGAATTTGTCAGATAAGAGAAAGCTGTCAGAAAAATCTGAACAACCCATATCGAAAATTGAAGGTTCACCCGCAGTGTGACATCCACAAGGTGAAACAAACTGAACAAATAGTGGTAGAATAAAAATTCTGAGCACAATTCGTTTGGCTTGTGACAGGCTTTCTGCAAACAGCCAAACGGTCAATGCATGATCATGGAGCTGACACACAATGTACAAACATGTACACGTCATTATCAACCCTGCCGCTGGCGCAGATCGGCCTGTTTTGAGTATCCTCAACGCGGCATTTCAACCTGCCGAAATCGATTGGGATGTGTTCGTTACCAAAAAAGAAGGCGATGCACGCCGCTTAGCGCAGCAGTCGGCGGCGGCTGGTGTCGATGCGGTGGCCGTATGGGGTGGCGACGGTACCGTGATGGAAGTGATCAGTGGGTTGGTGGGTACACAAGTACCGGTTGCCATTTTGCCGGGCGGCACGGGCAATGGAACTTCCAACGAACTCGGCATTTCCAGCGATCCGGTCGAGGCGTGCGCGTTAATATGCGGTAACGACAGCCAAATTCGTCAAATCGACCTGGGGCAGATCGGAGATAACTATTTCGTGCTCAATGCCGGGGTCGGCTTTGCAACGTCGATCATGGAAGGCACTGAACGGGAAGCAAAAGATCGCTTAGGTGTGATTGCGTACCTGCTGACAGGGCTTCAAACACTGCGCGAGCCGCCCATTGCGCATTATCACCTTACGCTGGACGGTAAGCACATGGAGCTGGATGGGATTACCTGCTTGATCGCTAACGCGGGCACGCTCGGCAACACAGGCGTCAAGTTGGCACAAGATATTGATGTCAGTGACGGTTTGCTGGATGTGCTGATCATTCGTAATGCAGATCTAGGCAGTTTGGCAGCGTTGGCAGTCAGCGTGTTGTCGGGCAATAAACACACACCGACCCTGGAGCACTGGCAAGCCCGCGAAATCACGCTTGTAGCTGATCCACCGCAATCGGTGCAGCTCGACGGTGATGTTATGGGTCAGACGCCCTTCACCGCCAGAGTGTTACCCGGCGCTGCACGGATCATTGTGCCCAAAGCAGCTGATGCACCTGATAGTGAGCACAAGTAATTTGCGTTATGTCTCGACAATGATTTGAATCGTCAGAGGTTGTCGTTATATCGTTATCTTCGATGTTTACAATCGCCGTGAAGCCCGTCGAATGGCTGCTTGCACGGCCTGTCCGAACCTGATAGACTCAATGGATTGCACCGTCTGTCACAATCTTGCACGCCCTTGAAAAGCATACAGATCGGACACGTCCAGGCCGCGCAACGTAGATGCACAAAAGGCGTAAACGGCGTTTGTTCCGCTGCGACAAGACAGTGCGCTTTGTGGCACACGATTTTTTATTGATTAAGCCAGGAGAAAATAATCATGCGTGAAGCAGTCATTGTAGCGGCCACCCGTACCGCCGTAGGCAAAGCCAAAAAGGGTGTGACCCAAAATGAACGTTCTGATGAAATGATGGCCACCGTCATTCGTGAGCTGATCCGCCAAACGGAAGGCAAGCTCGATCCGGCCTTGATCGATGATCTGATTATCGGCTGTGCTATGCCCGAAGGCTCGCAAGGGCTGAACTTTGCGCGCACGATCGGCTTACGCGCCGGACTGCCGATCGATGTACCTGCGCAGACGGTCAATCGCTTTTGCTCCAGTGGCATTCAAACGATCGCTAACGCAGGTGAGCGGATTATTGCCAATGGTGCTGATGTGATCATCGCGGGCGGCGCGGAAACGATGAGCCTGGTGCCGATGAGCGGCTTTCGGATGAGTCCAAATCCGTACATGGCCGAAAATGACCCGGATGTGTATATGAACATGGGGTTGACTGCCGAACATGTCGCTGAGGATTGGCACATTACGCGCGATATGCAGGATGCTTTTGCGCTCCGTTCGCATCAGCGCGCCGCCGCCGCCACTGACTCCGGCAAATTCCGCGAAGAAATCGTGCCCGTTGACATTATAGATACGGCGATCGGTGCGGACGGTAAATCGCACGAGCGCACCATCCGCTTTGACACTGACGAGCACTTGCGCCGCGAAACAACGCTTGAAGCCCTTGCAAAACTGCCCGCCGTCTTTAAGACGAACGGCTCAGTCACGGCGGGCAACTCGTCACCCCTATCAGACGGGGCGGCGGGCGTGATCGTAATGGAGCGGGCGACTGCTGAGAAGATGGGACTGAAGCCGCTCGCGCGTTTTGTCGGCTTCAACGTGGCTGGCGTGCCACCGCATTTGATGGGTATCGGTCCGATCAAGGCAGTGCCGCGCGTGCTGGAACGTGCCGGTCTGAAAATGGACGATATCGATGTGATTGAACTGAATGAGGCATTCGCGGCGCAAGCGTTGGCCGTGATCAGCACCCTTGAAATCGATCCTGAAAAGGTGAATGTCAACGGCGGCGCGATCGCGTTAGGGCATCCATTAGGCTGTACCGGCGCAAAGCTGACGGTGCAGTTGATCCATGAGATGAAACGGCGCAATGCGAAGTACGGCATGGTGACCATGTGTGTTGGGGGTGGTCAAGGCGCTGCCGCGATATTTGAAAATTTGTAGGTTGTGATCATGGGCGGTTGAGCGCGTGCAGCAGTCGCAGCCCATCTAATGTGAGCAGCGGCGCGATTTGATCGATCACGGCGGTATGCGTATTGAACAACGTTGCCAGCCCGCCTGTCGCGATCACTTTGGCCTGTGCGCCGTCTGGCATGGCGATCCGCAAGCGCGCCACCAACCCTTCTACCAGACCGATATAGCCCCAGAACAAACCACTCTGGATTGCGTGCGTGGTGTTGCGACCAATTGGGGACGGCGGTGGTTGCAGCGCCACCTGATACAACTGCGCTGTACGCCCCACTAAGGCATCCATCGCGATCCCAATTCCTGGTGCGATGCTGCCGCCGCTGTAGCTGCCGTCTCGCGCTACAATATCGAACGTGGTGGCCGTGCCAAAATCGATCACGATCGCTGGCCCGCCATACAAATAATGAACGGCGGCAGCGTTGACGATCCGATCCGCGCCAACCTGTTCGGGTTGATCGACTGCAACCGTGATGCCCGTCTTGATTCGCGCTGACACCACCACCGGATCGACTTCCGCGTACCGCTGCGAAAGTTCGATGAACGTTTCGGTCAGCGGCGGCACTACACTCCCGATGATCACGCCCTCGATCGCCCGGAAGCCACCCACATCACTCAGAAAATCGCGCAGCAGCACGGCATATTCATCCGGCATTTTGTCGCGAATCGTGCGCGCCCGCCAGGTGCTGCGCCAGCTTGTACCGTCCCATAGCCCAACGTGAATATTGGTGTTGCCGATGTCTAACGCGAGTAGCATAATCGTTTGTGTCCTTCACCTGCTGTGGCAAACGCTGATATCGCAAACGCTGCTTTTGCGTCCGTTATGGGTTATAGATAACACTGAATCGTTTTTTTTGCATGGCCTGACTTCGAAGCGCATAGGATAACATTGAATGACCGTTAAAAACCTGGCACGTCGCCGCGTACTGCGCATAGTCGGCAAAGTGCTGCAACCGATCTTATCACGTACTACCGTCAGCGGACGCGCGAACATCCCCAAAAGCGGGCCGTTGATCGTCGTCGGCAACCATTCGGCGTATGTCGAAACGATCCTGATGCTGATGGTCATGCCCTGGCCGATCGAACTCATGGGGGCGACGGATGTACCTTTGCGCGGTCGCTTTACCTTCCTGAACCAGCTTTGGGGTGTTTTACCGATTAATCGGGGTGAGATCGATCGCACCGGACTCAAAGCCGCCGCCGATTTATTGGACGCAGGCGATACGCTCGGCATCTTCCCGGAGGGCGGCATCTGGGATCGCAAGATTGGTGATGCGCGGTTAGGTGTGGCGTACTTATCACAGCAAACAGGCGCACCCATTTTACCGATCGGTTTTGGCGGCGTGATCGGCGCTACCGAAAAAATCGTGCGCTTTCAGCGGCCACGCTTCACGGTGAACATCGGCAAACTGATCCCGGCAGTCCCTTCACCTGCCAATTATCGCGAACGTAAGGCGATCGCAAAAACGGCCAGCGACACGATCATGAATGCTATTTATCAGCTTGTGCCCGCCGACGATGAAATTAATAAATTAGGCGATCGAACTGAAGCGTATTCGTTCGATGTGCAGCTGACGAATGCAAGCGGCGCAGTTGTGCCGATCCCATCTGAGCTGGCAATCCCGTATGGCGACGATCTGGCGCTGTTCTTTTATCGCCCGGTGCTGCTGAGCGTGGTGATCGACAATCTGGAGCGCCCCGCAGCGGCAGCGCTTACCCGCCTGGACACTGAACGCGATCCGGCAGCGTTCGCGGTGGCACTGCGCGAAATGTTACAGGTATTTGTCACTGAAAAGCCTGGCTTTTTGGGCTATCGGCTCGGTTACAAGCGTGCCGCAAACGTGGTAGACGGGTTGCAACACCTGCTCAAATTGGCGGAGTGGGCTGAACCTCAAAAGCTGCATATGCACATTGTCCCCAAAGCGACTTTTACCTATGACGATGGCCGTGTAGAGCAGTTCGCTACGCCACCACAGCGACACATGACGTAAGCCACTTTCAGGCGCGACTATACAATCTGAAACGGTTCATTGATTGATCACTATATTCAGAAGGAAAATCGAAATGAGTACGATCAAGATGTTCTTCCAGCGTAAGTCCGTCCTTGCGACATTGCTGCTGCGTGCGACATTGCTGCTCGCTGTTTTCGTTAGTATGAATGCAGGTCAGCAAAACGTTTCTGCTGCCGGGATGCTGCCTTGCGACATCTATGCGGCTGCCGGTACGCCGTGCGTTGCTGCGCATAGTACGATAAGAGCGCTTTTCGGCGGGTACAACGGTAATCTTTATCAGGTCAAGCGCTCGTCGGATGGCACAACGACCAACATTGAAACCCTGACTGCGGGCGGTTACGCCAACGCCTCGACGCAAGATTCGTTCTGCGCTGGTACATTATGCACCATTACAATGATCTATGACCAGACGTCGCGGCACAACGACCTTACCATTTCGCCCGCCGGTGGGGCCGGTGGAGCTGATGTCGGCGCGGTGGCAAATGCGCTGCCGTTAACGGCTGGTGGTCATAAAGTCTACGGCGTGTACGTGACTCCCGGCACCGGCTATCGGAATCTCTCTGCGACGGGCACCGCTGTCAACGGCCAGGCCGAAGGCATGTACATGGTGACCAGTGGCAAGCATGTGAACGGCGGATGCTGCTTCGACTACGGAAACACTGAACAGCCGCGTGCCATCGATACCGCTAACGGCCACATGGACGCTGTCTACTTCGGCTTGCGCTGCGAGCACCCTCCATGTTCAGGATCTGGCCCATGGATCGCGGCAGACCTTGAAAACGGCCTTTTCCAAGGTAACGGTTCCAACACCGGGGATGCGACCATTAAGTACGACTTGGTAACGGCCATGCTCAAAAACAATGGGCAAACCACCTTTGTGCTCAAGACTGGCAACGCTCAATCGGGTGGCCTCACCACACAATACAGCGGCACGCTTCCCAACGGTGGATTCAATGGCTATACGCCTATGCATCAGGAAGGCGGAATTGTCCTGGGAGTTGGTGGGGATAACAGCAACTCAAGCGCTGGATCGTTCTTCGAAGGAATCATGACGTCCGGTTATCCGACAGATGTGGCGGATAATTCTGTCCAGGCCAATATCTTGTCAGTGGGGTATAGCACTAGCAGCAACACCAAACAGATCGTAAGCCGTAACAGTGGCAAGTGCCTGGATGTGCAGCAGCCCAACCTGAACGACGGCGCAAACGTTGGTCAATGGGCGTGCAATGGCAACAATTGGCAGCGGTGGGTGCTCACAAGTCTCAGTGACGGCTATTATCAGATCGCCAGTGTCAACAGTGGCAAATGTTTGGATGTGCAGCAGCCCAATCTGAACGACGGCGCAAATGTCGATCAATGGACGTGCAATGGCAATAACTGGCAGCAGTGGGCGCTCACAAGCCTCAACGATGGCTATTATCAGATTGTCAGTGTCAACAGTGGCAAGTGCCTGGATGTGCAGCAGTCCAACCTGAACGACGGCGCGAATGTCGATCAAAGGGCGTGCGATGGCAATAACTGGCAGCAGTGGACACTTCAATGAGCAGTCTGCCATCAAATCTTGATCAACGGCGTCAAGCACTGCATTGAAAAAGGATCACTGCATTCTGAAACGGCGTGTAGGCACACTCAGCGCTTGTAACCATTCGCGTTCAGCATGTCCGCGAACTGCTGAACGCTCGTCGGCCAGCCGCAGTGCTCGATCGCGTAAGGGCGCGGATCGAACTCGCTCAGATGATCGAGCATGTACGTAATGCCTTGATCAAACACAGCCGACGATACGCTCAGGCCCGTTTGCGGGGTGATGAAACGCAGCCCGCAGCACAGATCGCCATTTGCCAGCACAGGTAAGCCCGCGAGCATGTACTCAGTCAGGATTGCGGGGCAGCCGTCATTGATGCCCGCCACAACGCCAATTTTGGCGCGGTTCATCAGGCGGTTGATCTCTGCGAACGGTACGCCCGGCGGATCGATGAAATCAACATCGATGTTCAAGCGCTGTGCGTAAGCGTGCAGCTCATCGACCTTATCGCCATAGCCAAATACACATAGACAGCGCACACGACGCGCGCACCTCGCCATTGCCTCGAACAATACATCGTGACGCTTATAATCCTGCGCACAGGCCACATAGATCAAATCATAGTCTTTTGGCAGATCAAGAGGTCGGAACGTTTCAAAATCGGCAAACTCCGGCCCCAACGTTAAAATCTCGCACGGTATGTCCGGGTGGCGCTCATGAACGGTAGCACGCTGTTGTTCGCTGCCCACCAGGATCAAATCAAAATAGCGGCTGACTTCCGGCGGCACGCGTAGGGGTGGCGCATCCAGCGAGTAATACACTTTGAAACTCTCCGCGCACACCTGCATCACGCGCTCGCTGACGCCGAGTCCCCAGGTGCACAGGATATGCGGTGCGCCGCTGGCATGAATGAATTCCAGCATATCGGTTGATTCAAAGGGTGGGCATTCATTATGTAAATGGAAAGCGCGACAGCCGAACAGCGGCTGTTCCAGTCCTGCGCTCTGTGGTGTGGGTGTTCGCACGTAATGCCACTTTTCAGCGTAATCGACCAGCCCATATCTGAGGCACGCCAGCGGTAAACGCTCCATATAGCCACCATTGACGTGTAGGTTCGTGCGGGCCGTTTCCAGCGCTTGCGGATCGCACCAACGCTGCGCCACTTGCGCGATCGGGTTAGAGGCTTGCCAGTGTTGGTAATAGGTTTTGGCGGGTAATTCAGCGGTTGGCGGCCACCCATCGCGAAAATCGCTGATCGCGTAAAGGGTAGGGATCGTGGTGAGCATAGATATTCTTTGTTGTGATTTAGCGGTGTGATTCATTAACTGCATTGAATTTTCGATATGAAGCACGGTGATGAAGCTACCGTACTAAAAACAGCATGAAGAATAGCGGGCTGTTTTCAGCTCCAGTTTTTAGTCTGGAGCAATCCTCGTGGGGTCTGATAAGCAAGGATCGTACCACGCACATATCGCGAACGGCGCAAGCACACTACAATGATAACATCCTGATCTGCCAGAAAGACTGATCCATGATCCGCGTTGCCATACTCGATGATCACCCACTGATGCGTAAAATTATACGGCAAGAGCTATCGCGTGCGATGGATTTGCTGATCGTGTGGGACGCTGAAGACGCAACGCAAGTCATCGCGTTGGTAGCGTCCGATACGCCCGACGTGCTGTTACTTGACCTGTCGTTTGCTGGACGCGGGTTCGATCCGGTGACCGCTGTACGTGATTTGCGGGCGCGCTTCTCGCAGATGGCCGTGCTGATTCTCACCGCTTATGACGATCCGGTGTGGGTCGAGGAACTTTTACGGGCGGGCGCGCAGGGCTACGTGGTCAAAAGTGACGATCTTTCGCTGCGGCTGGCAGATGCGATCCGCGTGGTGGCACAGGGGCGCACATTCTTATCACCCACTGCCGCCAGCAGCCTGACGCTCGCCAATAAAAAGTACACGCTCACCACCCGCGAACGTGCGATCCTGCGATTGGCTGCCGAAGGGCAATCCAACCCGGAGATCGCAACGGCGCTTGGCGTTTCAGATGGCACGGTACGCAATCACATCTCGAATATTTACGCCAAGCTGGAAGTGACCACCCTCGCCAATAAAAAGTACACGCTCACCACCCGCGAACGTGCGATCTTGCGATTGGCTGCCGAAGGGCAATCCAACCCGGAGATCGCAACGGCGCTTGGCGTTTCAGATGGCACGGTACGCAATCACATCTCGAATATTTACGCCAAGCTGGAAGTGACCACCCGTGACGGCGCGATCCGGGCGGCGCAGCATATGCGTGAGCTGCCCAAACCCGGTGCCAGCGTCCGCCACGAACTGCAAACGCCGCTGCATACGCTGCTCGGCGTGGCGCGCTTGCTGGAAAATAAGCTGGCGCGCGATGGTCAACTGCTCACAGCGGACGCCGAAATGCTGCACTTGATCGTGTTGGAAGCGCAGCGGCTGGACGGCTTGCTGGACGATCTGACGGAATAAGATGAGTATTCCCGACACATTTAAGCTACTAAATGCTAACCAAAGCTAACATCCTTTGCCTATGCACGTTGACGATCGTCTGTCAACGAGGAGGTGTCTCTCAAAGCAGTCAGCCGAAGCCAACTGCGCCACTGAGTGTCGTTCAGGCTTGGTTATCGCCTAGCGCCACTCAGTGCGCGCCGTGACTGAAAGCGTTTCAAATCTTACGTGCAGCACTATGCTACGCAGCCGCCAAATTTGAAGTTATTCAAGTACGACACACGACGCTCAGTATAACACACAAAAAAGGAAAATGGGGGTCTGTTAAGGATGAAGGGAAATTGGCGGGTATAGAAAGATTTGTAATTCTAATGACTACTATTTGTCAACCCCATCCTAAATCCCTCCCCACCTACGATCACACGGCAGAGCGGGACTTTTACACAGCCTGTGACTCCCTTGCCCTGTAATCGGGGAAAGGGCAGGGGTTAGGGGTCAACGTACCAGAATTTGCAGCCATCTTCCTGACTTTGCGTGTGCCTGCATAGAATTTGGTGAATACTCCGCGACGCCCTACAATCAGAGTCTATCCGCAGCGCGTTTTGAACGATAAGGCAGCGCCGCGCGTAAAGCATCACATGAACACCTATCGACTTTTGCAAGCGCTTCGCAATCATTGGGATCATCCGGTCAACCCCATTTACCGCGCTGAACTGCGCCATATGCCCGCCTGGGACAGTGCCGACATCGATCGTCGATCGGGGCAACTGGTGCGCGTGGGTGGTTTGCTCATCGGCGGCTTGGTGCTGATCACCGGGGCACGCGCGCTGACCAATGTGCCGGGTCTGGTCATGCTGTCCGATATGCTGCTGCAAGCGACATGCTTATCGGCGGGTGGCGTGCTGCTGGTCTTGCTGGTCTTGCTGACGTTTTTGTGGCCGATCATGGTGGCACTCGCGACCAGCGATACGATCGTGCGCGAACGTGAGCGCCGCACCTGGTCTGCGCTGCTGGTCACGCCGTTCGATTGGGGCGATCTGCTGACGGCCAAGCTCGCATCGGCGCTGCAATGGCTCAATCGTCCGTTCACGTTCGTCTGGTGGATACAAGGCTTGCTGCTGCTGCTGGTAGGCGTCCTGGTATTTGGCCCGGTGGAGCGGTTGGAATCGTCGTTTTCACCCGTGATCGTGCTGAGCTTGGCGTTGGTCGCGGGCGCACAATTCGGGATTGCGCGCTTGCAGGATTACAGCAGTGCTTGCGTGATCGGTTTGGCGGCGTCGATCGCAGCCGAGTCGCGGCAAATGGCCTGGACTTTCGCGCTGATCGGTGTCGTGACGATGGTGCTGATGCGCCTGGCGTTGGCGGCATTGCTGCTGTCGCTGCTATCGATCCCATCACCGCAAGCGCTGATCCTCTTACTCGCCACCGGCCCAACCGCCGAAATCGCGTTAGGCGTGCCGCTGCCGTTGGCGGTCGTGCTGCTGATTTTGCTTCCATTAGCGCGTGAAGTGATGATTCGATTCGGCTATCAGTGGGTAGTCGGACAGCTTGGTCTGGTGGCAAGCAGCAGCTAACCCGTGGGCACCTATCAAATCTTGTTGCAGTTATGGAAGTACGCCAACTCACCGCGCCACCCGCTGGTACGGTTCGAGCTGCGCCGTCCGCCGATGTGGGCTGGTTACATGGGTCCGCTGAGACGCGCTTACGGTTGGACGGTGCGTATCGCGATCGGCCTGTTGATCGTTGCGGTGCTGATGGAACTGGTCATACATTCGCGTGTATCGTTCATGCTAGGGATGCTCATGCTGATGCTGCCATTGGCGGGCGTGGGGCTGCTAGCCATGGTCGGGCTGAGCATGATCGGCTGGCAAATTCCGCTGGCGTTAGCGGGTAGCGCGATGATCGTGTACGAGCGCAGCGCGCGCACCTGGGATATTCTGCTGACCACGCCGATTCCGCACAGCGATATTTTGCTGGCGAAGTTAGCCGTCGGCCTCTCGCGGATGCAAACGTTCATCACCCTTTCGACGCTGTTACAAGCGATTCCGCTGCTGTCACTGTTAGGTACGGTAAACCGCGCGCCGAACGGATCGTTCTGGCTGACGCTGGCGATCAGTGTGCTATTTGTTATTGATCGTGCGCAGCAGTTCGCGCTGGCGGGACTGTTGGGATTGCTGGCCTCGCTGTTGGCGGATACGTGGTCGGTGGCGGCGGTGGGCGCGATCGCGTTAGGCGCGGTGCTCTGGCTGGCGCGAACGGTGATCACCTTTGGGCTGACGGCGGCGTTGATTGGTGAGCAAGCGATTGATATTGGGCAAATCGTGGTGATTGGGCTGCCCGCATTGGCAGGCGCGACTCGCTATCCGTGGGTAGGCACGCTGATGCTGCTCGCCACCTTGATCGCGCAGGAATGGATCGTGCGCCGCTTGTTCGCCTGGATGTTGGGGCGGGTGTCGCGCTAGAGTTTTATATCTTATCTAGTCCACGAAAGGATGTCTACCAAGGGCACCAGTGCGTAAGACATGCTGCTTGCCACCATCATCCATCCCAGTGCATGGAGCATGAGCGAACTCCACCAATCGGCATCCTGAAATAGTCTCTCATCACTTCGAAATAGAAGTGTATCATTCTCAGCTGCCGGTGCAGCTTTCTTTTTGATTAGCATATGCTTTCCACGCCATTTAATATATAGCGTTAAGCTAGCCAAACTGAGCAGTATAACACACGACGTGACGACAAGATTTATCCTTGAATTAAATTAGACAACCACTTTCCAAATATCTAGCCCACTGATCGAACAAAGGATCATTAGTATAGGTATCGTAAGCTCCATTGCTAACCGATCCAAACTCCATTGTGTGATCGTCATGCTGCGCCTCTCCAGATAACGAGAAGTGCATCCGCGGTAAAACATAAATCCGATGACCCCAAAAATGATGAGCACCCACGCAGGTAAGCTACCTATAATGCCCAGTGGGATAATCAGCGACAACAAGCCGGTCGCAAACGCAAGACGCAAAGTAAATGCGTTGGTGAAGTGTCGGTTGCGCGCTAGCCAAATTGCTATCAGGCCGCTGCTACTTATCATCATTATAAATACGGATGCTGTCGCCATAACAAGGGATACTTCAATACGATCATCTAAAAGCCAAACGCATACCGCAAGCCATGCAATCACGCCAAGCACAATGCTAAGTGCGCTCGCTAATGCCGATGCTCTATGCTGTTCGTTTGCTGGAAAGGAGTAGCGCCAGACCTGCGTGAGCAGCCACGCGTAAAGTAAAAATGGCAGCGCCACAATTGCGCCTACAGCAAAAAACACGCTGCCATTTGAAGCGTTTATCATCAACGTGTGCGGGTGCAAGTCGGTCATGCCATTGTGCGTCAATGTCCACGGACGTGACGCCACGCCTGGGCTGTTCGGGTTAGGTCCGACTAAAACGCCTTCCGTGCCCATTGGGATGTAGAGTA
>Ga0209511_1001442_pt1 | contig 21160 bp, 18 predicted proteins | sample SSSSmetaG_FD_184141 | JGI IMG/M metagenome (GOLD analysis project Ga0209511, IMG submission 184141) | Glacier valley bacterial and archeal communities from Borup Fiord, Nunavut, Canada, to study Microbial Dark Matter (Phase II) - ​SSSS... | ecosystem: Environmental > Aquatic > Freshwater > Ice >...
GACCTCGCTACCTCGTGATGTCGCCGGGGGGTCGTGCTGTGACCGAGAACAAGCACCGAACCGCCCTTGTTGGGCGCTTTGGTCGACGCCGCCGCGGCGAGCGCTGCTGTGTCGTCGCGACCCCGTAGGTGCACCCACTCGACACTCGCGGGGGCAGTCGAGAGGTCGACCGGCGCACCGTGCGATAGGAGTTCCCTCGATGCAAGCAGCCACTCTCCAAGGGGAAGGGAGTTTGCGTTAATCCATCGCCATGGTTCCGTTAGCTCCATCTGAACAGGGAAGACACTCAGGACATCGTCTTCCCAACTGGGGAGCGGATCACCCCCAAACCCGAAGATCGCCTGCATCGGATCTCCAAGGACAACGACAGGAAGGATGTTGGCAACTGCCGAGATGAATGCATGCTGGGTCGTCGATGAATCTTGATACTCGTCCACGACCACGCGAGAGTACGAAGCTTGGAGGATGTCGCTAATCGCGCTGGAACAGACTAGCCGTAGTGCCCCTTTTCGGATAGCTGGGTAGTCATCGCGGGGCACGTCGAGTGCCAGCGACTGCTTCGCCACACCGCTTCTCAGTGGAAACGTGCTTGCCAGTTGCAGCGCGAGCCCGTCCAAAGTCGACAGCGAATACGCGGAACTCGAAACGGCTGCCACCTGCAAGCGGCGCCTGAGTGCTGATACTCCAGCGTTCGTGTGCGTCAGAATCAGGATCGGCTTGCTCGCGTTTCCGTGTGCAAGCAAGGCTTGAGCAATCGTGTGCGTCTTGCCGCATCCTGCTGGCGCGACGACCGATCCTTGCGATATGTCCAGAAGGCTATTTGGTGGCACTTCCCGCCGCCCATTTGCTCAGCGTGCCCACGACAGCCTTCAGGTCGTCATCTGACGTCCCGAAATAGGGCCCAAGAACCTGACGCCCCACTGCTTGCGCACGACCCACGGTCTTGTACCAAGCACCAGTGAGTGCCGCCGCAGCGAGAGCCTCCCGCGTGGAGACTGCTACTCTCCTGCCGGCCAGTTCGGCCCGAATGTCGTCAGGCTTAAGTGCTCCGCCTGAGGCGCTCTGAATATGATCTTGGACCAGGGCCGCACCGACGTACCGTTCAGCAATGTCGAGCATCGTAGTTAATGCCGCCTGCGGCAAGAAGGCGAAGAGCGCCGTCTCAGTTGCCATCCCCTCCGGCCAAACGCATGTGACCCCCCCGACGGACTCAAAAGCCTCCCGAGCCTCGCCGTCAATCGGCTTATCGTGGTCAAGGAAAGCTGCGGCCTCATATCCGAGATCGTTGAATCTCTTCGCGCACTCGAGTATCTTTTCTGGACTCCCGCCGCCCGCGACAATGAGTGCCGTGCCAACAGCGTTGTAGGACACGCGTTCTTTGTCCTCGACGCGATATTGGTCGAGCCCCCTGAGGAGCCCCATCTCAGTCTGACCTTCACATACCATCACGCGCTTCGCGAGCATCGCTTCGGGGTATGAACGCAGTGTGCTCTGAACCGCGTCGCTGGTGCCCGCTTGGAGCACTTCGTGCCGCCGCCGCGGACGGCGCACGATTTGGATCTGATCCCCATCGAGTTCCCTGACGACGACCGGCGAGTGGGTCGTGGCAAAGACTTGTAGGTCAGTATCCGCGTCCTTCGCTCCGAGTGAGTCCAGTAGGCGGAGTATCCGATGAGGTTCGAGCCCAAGTTCTACTTCATCGATCAACACTGCAGACAACGGTGCAGTCGCGCGCTGTGCCATGCCCGCCGTGAGTAGCCGAAGAGATCCCGTACCTAGGCTCCGGATCGGAACCCCGTTTCTACTGTGTATAGCGATCGCTCCTGCATTCATGGAGACCGCTCGTGGGTCAAGCATCGCCTTGAGGTCGCTGCCAGCGGACACTCCGAGCGACTCAGCGATTTCTTCGACCGACTGAATGGCCTCTTCAACCGTAGGATCGGTCAATTCTCCGAAATCCGAGCGCGCGGCACGAGCAGCATCGGCGAGTGCGAGTGAAGTCGAGAAGCTCGCGGACAACCTTGAAAGTGCAGAGCCGCGCCTCCAGCTTGTGTGATCCTCTGTCTTCACTCCAATCCTGATGGGCGCGAGTTGCAGCCTGTCTTCCCAACGCAGTCCGCGCTCGATACCAAGTTCCGCAGCGCGGTTGGAGACGAGGAGCCATGTCGGCTCTAGATCGGCGGAGACCGTGAGTTCCACTGTGAGTACCGTCTCAAGCCCCGCATCCGGCTCGTCCTCCAGTTTCTGAGATTTGAGATCCATGCCGCGGAAGTGGTGCCCATACGCTTCAAGCGTGAGCATCGACTCGCTAAGGTCCCCTAGGGTTACCGCGATCGAGATGTCCCGACTTGAATCTGCTAAGTAGAAGTCGCCGTCGTTGAACTGCACGGTGCGGCGGGGCGCGAGGCAGAGATCGATTGCGTCCAAGATGGTCGACTTGCCGCTGTCGCCGGGTCCCACCAGGCAATTCACTCCGGGGCTGGGGTACCACGTGAGGGCGCGGATGCCCCGGAAGTTCTGAATCTCAAGCGCACGGATTTTGGTCACCTTGCAGATACCTCCGTCAGCGTCGGTTTGCCCGCGAGAAGCCTTGCAAGCAGCAGGTCGCGGGTCGAGGTGAGGTTGCGATTGGCGTCTCTCGTGTCATACAAACACGCAGTGACGGGCGCAACAATGGTCTCGAAAGTTGCAACGAGATCGAGCGGTGCCGCAACGAACGCAATAGCGTGAAAGTCCTTTTTGCTGATCGAACCGAACACCGTTCCTTCGGAATTGAAACTGTCGAACTCGGGCGCCAAGTTGCGCATCTGCTGGATCGTGAACTCAATTGCGCCCGACTTGTGCCGGATTGCCGCGACCCCGCGCCCAATGGCACATGGCTCAGTGGCGAGGTTGGCGTCACCCACAGGTGCACGCACTGACACGAGTGTGTCGCCCTCCGCAGCGAGGCGCGTGGGAGCAGTGCAGTACATGCGCAGGCTTGGAAATCGAACCCCGAAGTCGCTGCGTCCTTGGTAGAAGGGGAGCCCGTCTCCTTCCGAGTTGTATGTATCGCCAGGAGGTGACTGCCCCATCGTCAACACGAAGTCATCGTCAAGTCGACGGATTAGCCAACCCTCGGGGACCTCGCCGAGCTCGGAGTCGACGAGGCGGCCCGGGAAGAGGGCGGCGAGGTGCTTGGGGAGGCCGGGGTCGCGGCCCTCGGCCTTGGCGCGGACGGGGTCGAAGTCCACGAACCACGACTTGAAGAGCGCGCGCGCCATCTCCTCTAGGGTCTCGTTCATGCGGCGGTTGAGCTCGATCTTGTCGTCGAGAGTGCCGAGGATGTGGGCGATGCGGCGCTGCTCGTCGATGGGGGGTAGGCATATGTGAAACGCCTTGACCTCAGGAAAATAGATCGTCTGGTGTGTCGTGCCGCTAGCGAAGCGTAGGAACGCCCGTCGCTCCGCTAGCAGCGCGTACTTAAGAAAATGGGAGTCGATCCGTTCTGAGCAAACCCAGTTGACAAAATCCTGGCTGGTCGCCATCGGCCGCCCCATGACGACTACGTAGCCCACCGATGCTGTCCGGGACAAACAGACAGTTCCCGCTGGCAACACTCTCGCCGACGAGTTAGCGATGCCCAGGTCGTTCGTCTCTTCGTTGGTCTCGTACAACACGCGCCCGTGGTTTCCCGTCGCGTCTCTAATCCCGATCCACGGAACGGCACCGCCCCAGTACTCCGGATGCCTCCTGCTAGGGGTGTGGCCGGTCTCGAGCCGGGCAACGTCTGTTAGGAGGGTCCATTCCCACCCGGGCTGAGTCGGCGTGCCCGGGTTGCCGACACTTAGGATGGCGTCTCCCGGGATTACGCCGGTCGTCGCGGCGCGGCCTCCGGTCCGCGTATCCGCCCCGCTACGCGCCATATCCGAGTTCCTTCAGGTTGGCGGCGATGGCCTCGTCGAGTCGTGCCGCCTCGGCCTGCTGTTCACGGAGCTGGGCTGACAGTCGCGTCATCTTCTCGTCGAAGGACTCGGCATCGGCCTCCGCTTCCTCGGCTCCCACATACCGCCCGGGTGTCAGCACATGTCCGTGAGTTTTAACCTCGTCCAGCGACGCGCTCTTGCAGAATCCGGCCACGTCGTCGTACGCCCCGAAGCCCTCCTCGCCGCGCCACGCGTGGTACGTGTCGGAGATTAGTTTGATGTCGGCGTCGGTCATCTCGCGCAGGGTGCGGCCAATCATCGAACCCATCTTGCGGGCGTCGATGAACAGCACCTCGCCTCGGCGATCACGGAACTTGTGGTCCGCCTTTGATGAACCCTGCCGGTCGCGCGCAAGGAACCACAGGCACACCGGGATCTGCGTCGAATAGAACAGCTGGCCCGGGAGCGCGACCATGCAGTCCACCAGGCCCTGCTCCACCAGGTTTTTGCGGATATCGCCCTCGCCTGACTGGTTGGACGACATCGACCCGTTGGCCAGCACAAAGCCCGCCACGCCCATCGGCGATAGTTTGCTCGCCATGTGCTGCACCCACGCGAAGTTCGCGTTGCCCGTGGGCGGCACGCCGTAGTCCCAGCGCTTGTCCTCGCGCAGGCGGTCGCCGCCCCAGTCCGAGATGTTGAACGGCGGGTTGGCGAGGATGAAGTCGGCCTTGAGGTCCGGGTGGCGATCATGGTGGAAGGTGTCGCCGTGGGCGATGTTGTCGGCGCCGATGCCGCGGATTGCCAGGTTCATCTTGGCCAGGCGCCACGTGGTGTGGTTGGACTCTTGGCCGTAGATGGAGATGTCGTTCTTGCTGCCGTTGCCAGCGTCGTGCTCGCGCAGGAACTCGTGCGACTGGACGAACATGCCCGCCGAGCCGCAGCACGGGTCGTAGACGCGGCCGTTGTAGGGCTCGATCATCTCGACCAGCAGCTTGACCACGCTGCGCGGGGTGTAGAACTCGCCGCCGCGCTTGCCCTCGGAGCTGGCGAACATGCTGAGGAAGTACTCGTAGACGCGGCCCAGGGTGTCGGTGCTGCGGGCGGCGGCGTTGCCGATCTGGATGTTGGCGATGAGATCGATGAGGGCGCCCAGGCGGACCTTGTCGAGGGCCTCGCGTCCGTAGTTCTTGGGGAGCACGTCCTTGAGGGACGGGTTCTCGCGCTCGATGGCCTCCATGGCGGAGTCGACTGTTTGGCCGATGGTGGGCTGGCGGGCTTGGTCCTTGAGGTGCTGCCAGCGGGCGCTGGGCGGGACCCAGAAGATGTTCTTGGCCTTGTACTCGTCCTCGTCTTCGGGGTCGGCACCCTGTTCTTGTTGTTCGGGAAAGGAGAGGAAGGCGTGGTGCTCGTCGAAAGCGTCGGAAATGTACTTGAGGAAGATGAGGCCCAGGACGACGTGCTTGTACTCGGCGGAGTCCATGTTGTTGCGCAGGGTGTCCGCGGCCTTCCAGAGCTGCGCCTCGAAGGGGAGGTCCGTGGCGGCTTTGGTGGCCTTCTTGGGCTTTGGTGTGGTTGCTTCGGTGGTCATGGGGACAGTTTGTCGTATCGAGTCCCCGAGGGCCAGGGCGCGACCGGGGGCTTCGGCACCCGACGCGGTCAAACGTGCACGTGCCTCAGGTAGGCCCGCTCGTTGAGTACGAGGTGCTGATCCCAACCTATTGATTTGAGAAGACTCAATGTGGCGGGGCTCGGGTGCCTGTGCTTGCTGCATCTGCAGCCGAGTGCCGTTCGAACGTTTGGGAAGGCTTTGCCTAGACCCGCGTTCAGCCCGTCAGGAGCTCCGTGGTGTGCCAACGAAAAGGTGCTAACCAAGCGGGCGCGGTCGGGGCCAACCTGGGTCACGAAGTTGTTGAACAGCCCTTCGTCTGACAGCGGGAGGTCGCCCGTGTGCATCCATGCGACATTGAGCGCCGGATCGATGCTCGAAGGCCCTGCGGGCGGACCGGAGTACAGGGCGATACTTGTCGGATTGAGCAGCGGACGTGCGTCTGCCTCACTCTCCGTGTAAGTCGCATGAGATGCCCTTCTGACAGCGCGCAGGTGGAGCGGGTTCGATAGGACCGCGACAATCTCCTGGATTCTGTGTGCCACGTTCGTGTTGGCCGATGCGTTGTCTAACTTTTCTGCGGTTGCAGGGTCCGCCTTCCTGAGGATTGCGCCGAACTCGCCCCAGGTTTCTTCGACTTGTGAAGTGAGAAAGGGCGTGAGTTCCCACAACGTCGATCCGAAGCCCCTCAAGGTCGCGAGGCTGTTTCCTGACGCGATTTTTCGCCGTTCATCCCAAGACCACCGGGGGCCGGCACCCTGATCATTATTTGAGCCGGGCCGCGGCACATCGTCATCGAGTGGGGAGTCGGCGGATGGGGGTTGAATCTCGACCACAGATTCGACCTGTGTGAGCACTGCGGCGAGATCTCCGAGTGCCTGGAGATTCCGTCGTGTGGCCTGCTGCGATCCCGAGATTGCCGAACTGATGACGCTGGCAGAGTCGATATACGGGAGGAGGAGCCGGTGTATCGACGTTAACTCGCCAAGCGCAGATATTCCGTTGACGTGGTCGGCGTCAAGATGAGAGATGACCGCCAGGTCGACAGTGCCCTTGTCCTCTTGGGGCCCGTACCGTCGATGGCGGCGCAGATAGTGGTAGTGGCACTCGAAATCATATTCAGGACACCAAAGGGCGGAGCCGAGGAAGTTCTGTGCGTGGAAGTGGTTTCGGACTGCAGAGTCCGCCGCTGCGCTCGCGCCGCCGCAATCAAATACGTACGACAATTCGACGTCGTAATGCGACGAGTGGATCACTGAATGGTGAAATGAGCCGTGGCCCACGGAGAATTGAGTGGAGCTCATGGCGATTTCTGACATCTGCCCCCCAAGGGATCACCCAGAACGATAACTGTGAGCATACTGCTGCATTGGATTTTTCTTCGCGCAATGGGGCCGTACCGAGCGGTCAGCGATCCCTCAGTGAGCGAGGTGGGGGACTACATGGGCGAGGTCGCGTTCGATGTTGCCCCGGCTGCCAACGCTGCGACGGACTTCAAGATCGCGGCGGGAGCGACTGACAGATCCAACGGCCATTCCACGATCTCTACTTCGGAGTTCCTCACCCGCCGAGTGACCGGTTCGCCGCCCTGCGCGTAGACGAGCCAGGCCCTTTTCAAGCCCAGAGCCGTGCAATACGCGAGCATTTGGTACTTGTCCGCGTTTGGGTACTCGCCGGAACCCGACGCGGCCTTGTACTTCGCATCGGCCACCATAAGCGGTCGCCCATCCAACGTGAGCACCACGTCGGGTATAAGGGTAACGGGCGACACCCCGGGTAAGTTTTCGTCAAGGCGGGTCTTGTACTGCGTGTGGACTACACCCGGGTGGGAGACGAGCGCCTCTCGTAGCGCCGTCCCCACGAAGTCCTCGAACACCTTCGCCATGTCGACAACGAAACCTGCGGCGTCGTACTTGGCGGCGGGCCCCGGGCGTAGCGACTGGTGCTTGAGCACCAATTCCGCGAGGTGAAGGGCGCCGTGATACCGCTCGTTGAGCCGGGTCGGCACCCATCGCGGGAGAGCCTCCCCGCGACCCAGGGGCCGCACACCATCGAGGAACACCTCAAGGCCCGCAATGCGCGCGAGGAGTTCTCGTCGCATCCTCGGGATGCGCGTGGCCGCTCGAAGCGCCGTCAGCAGGATGCGGTTTTCCGCGACGTCGGGACTGAAGTCGTCGAAGGTCACCTCGATCGGGTACATCGACCCGAAGTGGCGCAGCGCCTGATCACTCATGCGGATGCGCCCGCGCACCGTGCGTGCAGCCTCATCGACGGACACGTAGCCGCGGTGCACGCCGCCCGCGAGTGCGCGCTCGGCCTGCCGCGTCAGCGCCTCGGCGATCGCGGAGAACACGTCGTCGTCGTGCTCCGCGATGACGTCAGGGGGTATGAAGCCAGGGTTTGCTGCATACCCGAGCAGAAAGAAGACCGACGCGATGCCGACCTTGTCTTTGGGCGTGACCTCGATCTGAAGGTCGCCCACGCGGATGGCACCCACCCGTCCGCGTGGCCGGACGGTGAAACCGGTGCGCGCTGGTGTGAGGTCTACCAAGCCGAATTCTGAAATCACCGCAGCGATGTCGGTTTCGCAGTCGAGGAGCACCCCCTCGTATTGGAGCTCATCGAGAACAATGCGGCGCATCAGGGCTAGTCCTCGTTAGGCGCGGCACCGTCACGGATCGCTTCAAGCGAGAACTCCTTGCGCACCACCCCGACGTCCTTGCGGCCATGGAACTGTTCGAACAGCAAGGGAAGGATGTCGTACTCCCACACGTCCTCGAGTCCGTTCACTTCAAAGACCTGTGGGCGCATGAGGTACGAGGGGCCCACGCGGAGGTCGCGGTCGCCGATGCGTGCGTTGAGGCGAGAGAGCAGATCGGACATGTCCTGTGAATGACCGTTCGCTTCCAAATATCGTTCGAGAACGCCCTCAACCGGCGAAATCTCCGGATGGAACTCGATGAACGCGAATCGGCGCCTGATCGCCGCATCGACCAGGCCGATCGACCGGTCGGTCGTATTCATCGTGCCGATGACGTAGAGGTTGTCGGGAAGCGTGAAAGGCACTTCCGGGCTGTATTGCAGGAAGACCTTCTGCTCCCGGTACTCCAGCAGGAAGTACAACTCCCCAAACACCTTCGCGAGGTTGCCTCGATTCATTTCATCGATGATCAGGAAGTGCGGCTGGTCAGGGTTGTTTTGGGCGCTGATGGCGAGTTTCCTGAGTGGACCTGATTGCAGCGAGAATCCTGTGCCGCCGTCGGCTGCGACCGGACGGAAGCCCTCGAAAAAGTCCTCGTATGAGTACGACGGGTGGAACTGCACGAGTCTCACCGCGTCCTCGGCGTCGTCGCCTGCAAGTTTTTTGGCGAGTTCACGCGCTACGTAGGTCTTGCCGGTCCCTGGTGGGCCGTAGAACACGATCTGCCGACGCGCTTCGAGTACGCGTCCGATCCTGCCGAGCGCGTCTTCGTCCATGTGCAGCGAGGCTGCGATTGACCGCGCGAGCCGTTCAAACTCCGACCCCGGCGGAAGAGGTAGTGGCGGCGGGGGTTGATCACCGCGCCACGCGTCGTATGGAGACTCGTAGAAGTTGACGACACCGCCGAAGCGTTGCTCCAGGCCGCGTTGAATGTCGTAGAGGTCTCGTTGAGTATCCGCATTGCGGTCCCCGCGCGGTGTCTCCAGGAACTCTCTGTAGCCAGTTCGGATACTGTCGATCTGCTTGCTGCTGATGATTGGGTGAAAGTAGTTAGGCCACGCGAGGTAGGCGAGCACCATGCGCATGTGCTTCTCGGCGGCTTCATCTCCGCCGACAGTCTCGAGGAAGTCCAGGAGTTCCCACGGGCTGGCGAGAATCCGGTCGCGCTCGGGCTCCTCGAGTTCGCACCAGGCTTCCAGCACACGGGCGGTGAGGACGATGTGCATCCACTGGTCCTGGTTAAAGCGGTTACCGCCACCGAACACATGGCCCTCGAACGCGGTGGCCAACCATTCGGGCATGGTCCAGTTCTCGTCCGCGAGACTTGCGTAAAGCGCGAGCCCTTTGCTGGCGCCTCGTAGCTTGATCCCGCCCGTTGGGAGCTGCCGGACGAGTTGGATCTCCGCTACGAGTTGGATGACGCCCGGCTTGGCGTCGTCGAGTTGGATCCGGATCTTCTCGTCGAAACTCCGCTCGGGACCCTCCAAGTCATTGTCGAAGACGCGCGTGATGATCTCGCGTGCGTTCTCGGCAGTCCAGACGCTCGGGTCTCCGGTGAGAATCGAGGCCTCGTGGAGGAGACCGCCGCGCAGGATGCGCCACCCGCCGTCTTCCGAGTTCTTGTCGACACGGTTCTGTCGTTCGAAGTTCATTTCCTCGCCTCTCCAGCTCTGGATGCGTTGGGCAAGTTCGCCTCGTGCGATTCTTTCGACTGGCCACTGGGACACGATCCACATGATGCTCTGGGCGTCGACACGGTTGTTTACTTCAACACCTGCAGCTCGAAGCGCGGTCGAAGCACGGTCCATCAGACCTACGAAGTTGGCCCAACGGGCGTCGAGAGCGTGGCTGTCATCGGGAACAGATTCGCCGACTCGCGCGGCAAATCGAGCTATGGCCCGGCTCTTGAACGGCGCTGCGTCAGTGACGCCCATGAGGAGGGTCGAGACAATTTCCAGTACTCCGCCCGGGCTGATCCCTGACTTGGCCTCCTCCAAGTAGGCGCCAAAAGCGGCGATGGAGGCTGCTCCGCCCTCCTGCTCCCACAGGTTGAGAAGGCGAGGCCTGGCGCCAGCCATGTCCGAATCGACGACAGCTTTGAACTTCAAGCGAGTCAAGTGGTAGATGAGGTTGCTTCCCGAGCCGAGCGCGGTTTGCAGTCGGTCCGGCCAGTCTTGTTCGCCGTTGACACAAGCCTCTCGGGCCGCGCGCACGTTCGCGGCGACGGCGTGCTTGTAGTTCCTCTCCTCACCATCGAGGTCAGCTATTCCAGCGGCGAGAACCTCCGCCGCTAGGGTCGCGAACTCTTGCCACTTGGGGCTCGTGGCAGTTGATTGTGCTTGCGATGCGCCGTCGAAGTGAGTACGCACTGCTGCGGCTTGTTCCTCCGTGAGAACCCAGTCTTCGCCGTGCTCGGACTCGCTACGCGGGAACCGTTCTCGAAGGAAATCCCGGAGCCGCTTCGGGGGGATGTGCAATTCACCCGCGAGCTCCGAGGGTGAAAGGTCCACACTTTCGTTGCTATCTCTTTCAGAAGTCACATCACCGAACCTAACGTGGAAGCCTTGGGGCCGATAGTCCTCACGATCGCGACGCGCGTGAAGAAGCGGGGTGGTTCAGCCCGTCCATGCCTTGTGCAAGTAGAGTCGCGGGCGAGGGGTGGTGAGAAGTGCCTTCCAAGCGAGACGGCGGAGAACCTGCACAGCCGAAGAACGACAGGCTGTTTGATGCGCGAGCGGTTCCGTTTCTCTATCGGAAAGACTTGTTGCTGGCTCAGACTTCGCCGGCCTATCGCTTCCTCACGCGAACATACCTTGCCGCACTCGGCGCAATGGTCTGCACAGGGGTGCTGCTTCTTGCTTGGCTCGCTTTTGAGGCATTTGGACTGGCGGAGGTCAGGGGCCTTCTCGCAGTAATCCTGATCAACACGTGGGTAGTGTCCCTCGTTGTTGTCGCAACCGCGAAACAGTTGCGGCCGGGCCACGCCATAACTGCAGGTGAGCGCGCATGACTGCCGAAATGGTCTTTGGCGCAGTAGTTACCCTGTTCCTGGTCGTGTCTGTGGTGCTCGGCGCCATGGAGATTCGGCGCGTATTGCGCTACCGGATGGAGATTCGACGGCTTGCGGACGTGCGGCGTGTAGGGCTACCCGTGTCGCGAAGTGCGGATCTCTACGTACTGCTCGACGACCCGGCGACGCTCATCCCGCGCGATGGGTCGCGGACTCTTTCGATGAAGGGATTCCCTACGCCATCGCGGTACCGAAAGGTCGGCAACGATGGCGTGCGCCGGCTTTACGCGAAGGAGCTTCGGTGGCGCTTGGAGATACTCCGCGCGGCTGCTTCCGTGGCGAGCCTGGGCTACGCGGCGTTGCTGGGCGTAATTGCGCGTGACTTGTGGAAACTATTTGGCCGCGCAATGGGTTGGGTGGAGCCGAAGTTGCCGGTCCCAGGGTCTATCGGGCCGACGCTCGTGCTACTTGTGGCCGTTGTGCTGTACGTCGGCGTTCCAATTGCTGCCTATCTCGCGTATCGCGGGGGCGTCGACCGCCGCGAACGTCTCTTGTCGGCGTACCGGAGTGAGGATGGGCGGCGAACCGCTCGGCGCAACTGGCGAGTGAGTGCGTCGCTCGCTACAGGATCTCGGGCACGCGGTCTCAGGCGGCCTCGGAACCGCTAGAAGAGAGCAACCCGCTCCCGGCCCCTTTGCGAAACCTTGACACAGGCGAGGCCACCACTGCCCAAGCCCGAGCTCGTGGCGACCCCGCCGGCAGGCCTCACCGCCGCTGCCTGAGTTCCCACCGACGCCGGGCCTCCACGTCGCCCGCGTTCATCACGGCGGACACTCGGACGTCGGCGCCCTCCGGGAAGTAGCTACGCCTGCGCTTCTCGAGCGCGAGCACGTACCACCACGCCGGCGTTGAGCCGCCCTTGCGGCTGTTGTGACTGTGGCACATCGCCTGACCGTTCCTGACAACCGTCGGGCCACCCTTCGAGTGCGGGAACACGTGGTCCACCTCGAACGCGGTCTTGCCGCATCGTCCCCACGCAAAGAACGCGGCGCCCTCGCAGCGGTCGCCAGCGCGTGCGAATACTTCCGCTCGGGCCGCGTGCTTAAACCCACGCCACGGGTCGCGATGCGACGACTTTGGCCCCCGCCCTGGCATCGGGAACACGAACACCATGCGAGCCACGATGAGCGGCACTATCCACCAGAGGTTCGGCTGGGCGAAGGCCCAGAGGCCTTCAATAAGAGGTCCGAGGATGTCCATGGCTAGTCCTCGAGGGCTTTCTGAAGTTCCGCCATCACCAGGTCCGCCTTCGCCGGGGTCTCAAACGGCCCCGGCATCCGGAACACCCGCGCGCCCCAATCGGTTCGTGCCTGCTGAAGCCCCGGCCCGCCCGCAGCCCCCCGGCCCAGGAGCGCCTCCACCGGATGCCGGAACACGCACACCACCAGCGGCACGCCGAGCGCCTCGAGCTTCTCCCTCAGGATGCCGCGGCCGTGCTCCAACTCCCCGGCGACAAGGTCCTTCTCGCCCACGGTGGGGCGCTTGACGATGTCCGTGAACCCCACCCCGGACGCCACGGCCGCGTCCTCGAAGGTGCGCGCGCCGTCGGGGAGTGCGAACAGCCCGGCCGACGCGAGGCGCCGCAACTGCCGCTGGCCCACCCGGCCCTGGTAGTAGTGGCCTGACTCGACGCTGACCGGCGAAGGGTTGAGCCCCACGATCACCGCACGCGGGCTATCCGGTAGCACGTCGCGCAGCGTGAGGTACTCGGTGCCCATCCACTCCTCGACACCCTGGAACCCGATCAGTTCACTGGCCATGCTGCGACCCTACTCATGCGGCCCTGGATCCAGCCCAACGACCAGGCGTGATGCGCGACCAGTGCCTGTCGAAACCCTGAAGCCCATTCGCGCGAGGGCCGCGTTCTAGTCACCTGGGGGTCCCCGCCCCGATATGGCCAAATAGCAGCCCGAATGAGGGGGCATTGACGAGGGGCAACTCCGGTGTCGATCACTTCAGGTGTGGGCCAGCCGTATGGCGCTGTCTACGCAGTCAAGCCGGCGACGCTGGCGCTCGCCGTCGTATCGCTGTGCTTTGGCATCGGCGGTGTGATGCTGGGCGTGGCAACCAGCAACTCCTAGCCAGCGGATCTGGCGTCCCGTGGACGCGCCGTTGTCCACAGATGTTGCGCCACCGGTCGCGGTGTGGTGTTTGCGCCGGTATGTTCCTTTTCATGACTCGACTGCCGCGGTTTGTGGCGGTTGCGGTCCTCTTGGGGGGCTCAACCGTTTTCCTGTCTGCCTGCTCTGATAGTTCCGAGCCGGTGGTTTCTCCTACGCCTGCGCCCGTCGTGGTGAGTGCGTCGCCGACGCCCTCGGCGAGTCCGACTCCCACCGCGCTGAGTGACGAAGAGCTGCTGGAACTGATCCCTGAGAGCGCGCGGCTGGAGAACTTCGGGAGTTCGGTGAACTTCGCGCGGTTCTTTCTTCAGCTCTACCCGGAGCTTTTCTCGGAGTCTGGCGACACGGGAGTCTTGTTCGAACTCCTGGCCGGCGATAACTGCGGATTCTGCGACAACGCCTTGCAGAACATGGAGGAGACGCGTAACGCGGGGGCGTACTCGGTGGGTAGCGAATTTGAGTTCGCGGACTCGGTGCCAGAGGGTGGCCTTGGCGATGACGGGTTTTGGTACGTAGGCGACGAGTTTTCTCTCTCCCCGGCAACTACCTTTGGTCCGGACGGAACAGAAGTGGATTCGGCTGCGGCGGCCACCGGAAAGGTTCGTACGCGCCTCTTGTTTAGCAACGGTCACTGGACGATCGATGAGATCGACTTCGACTTCGAGCAGTCTGCGTAACGCGGTGAGGCGAAATCGCGTGAGTTCGATCTTCCTGGGGGGTCGCTCCTTCTCCCGATGATCGGCGCCAATACCGTTGGCGACGAGGATCGTCCCGCGCGGGTGGAAATTGTCGATGGGTCGTTGGCTGCTGCCCAGGGTGCCAATACGGCTGGCTCGAGTTTGGGTGATCGTTGGCAGCGTCATGATGTGTGTCGTGAGTGGATCACGGTTGAGTTGACGGGTCAGATGTTCGGGGGAGTCTGGAATGACTCCATTCCTGGTTGTGCTGGTGAGGTCGTGATGCCGGCGGTTTCCTGTCCGGATGGTCAGGCTTTTCTGGCTCCGTGGTGGGTGAGCAAGCAGGCCGCGGATGGCTCGTTTGGCCCGTGGACACAGGCCGGTCATTACGAGTGTGCGGCTGACATTCTGTTGGCGCAGGTGGAGGCGGCGTGGGCGTCGATGCCGATTGCTGCCAATACGTATGGGGTGCAACCAGGTGCCGGCTATGCGATTGCGGAGATGGGGGTGATCCTCGCGGTCGACACCACGCCTCGCACGATCGACGTCACGCTCATGGGGACCCCGGTCACGATCAGGGCGGTCGCGAATCAGTACACCTGGACCAATACGGATGGCACCACGTGGACCAGCACCACACCGGGCAAGACCTACGAAGAAGGTGGAGAACCGTTCACGTTCCCCCGGGTCCCCGAGCACCGCACCGCGTTCACCCTCACGACGACGTGGAGGGGTGAGTTCACCACCAACGGGGGCGCGACCTGGAGGAATGCCCCGGGCACCGCGACCACCACATCGGCGTCAACAACCGTGCACGTTTACAACCCCCACAGCCACATCGTGGACTGCGACCTCAACGGCAACTGCATCAACGGTTCCCAAGGCGGCGGCGACCAAAAAACCATCCTCGACCCTGACGGTGACGGCATCGACAACTACCTGATCCCCGACGACAAAATCGACGACTACCTCGCCATTCGTGACGAGGATCGCACCTGGACCGACACCGCGCGCAAGGGCTAGTGCTCACACACCGCAAACACTTGGCTGTGCGGATGGGGACTGCCTCGATACGCGGCGCACGGGGGATCCGGTCTGGCCCCGCGTGGGCCACGACGATCCGCGTCAACGCTTCACGAAGGCGAGACCCGTCTTGAGGGCGGACTATCCGCAGACCCTCGCGCGTTACTGTTCCGGGCAACGTCGGGGTCCACCGTGGCCACCGACGCCCTCGTAGCGGCCGTGAGGCCAAAAGGATGAGTGAAACGATGAATCCGGTAATTGTGACTGCCTACTTTGAACCCGCAGACGGGGAAAAGGAGGCGCTCCTCGAGGTGCTCGGTGAGTTCATCCCCCGCGTGCACGAGGAGCAGGGCTGCGAGCTCTATGCCATTCACGATGCTCCCGACGGAAGCATCGTGATGATTGAGAAGTGGACCACGTTGGCGGACCTCGAGGCGCACGGCGCAGGGGCCGTCATCGCAGAACTCAACGTCGCTCTCCAGGGCAAACTTGCGGGGCCACCGCGTGTTGTCAAGCTTGAGCCGTTGCCCGTTGGGGGTACCCGCGGCGCCCTCTAGGGTGTCGCGCGTTCTCCGGCCCGGGAGGTCATCTCGACCTGTCGGGCCGCACTCCCCACCATCGTGCTGCCCGTCTGGCACCCCTCCCGTCGTCGTGCGACTGGTAGGCGTGGACCGTTGTCATGGTGTCGCGATAACTCGGGCGCGCTGGGGACGATGCCGCTAGGGTCGAGCCAAAGAATTGCGAGTGTTCTTGGGGGGACCACATGCTTCATCGTCATGCCATGGTGGGCACTCGGTCGGGCCCACCCATGAGAGAGGCGCGCCGCCTTCGAGGCTTCGTCGCCGCGCTGTGCCTGATGCTCGTGGTCGCGGGGTGCGAGGGACCGCCCGCCGGCGCCAAGGACACCGTGAAGCGCATGGCCGCGCTCGAGATCATCACTACCGCGCCGCCGCAAGGCGTCCAGGTGGCCTACGACGAGGAGTTGGGCCTGGACGGAACCATGTCGTTCAATCCCCCGACCGTCACGGTCATCTACGCGACCAGCGCGTCGGTCCAAGAAGTCGACGACTTCTACATCTCCGCGTTCCCGGCTTATGACTTCGGGAGGGGGTATGACGGAGGCCCGTCCCCATACTTGGAGGGCCGCGACTTCTCATCCGACGATGGCGACGTCTACTTCGACATCAGCATGAGCGAGGGCCCTCCGCACTACGGGCCCGACGGCGGCCCGACGCTGAGCCCAGCCCCCGTAGGCGCCGACCTCTACGTCACCGTCAAAGCGATCTGGTTTCCCCACCAGGACAGGTCCTGGCAGACGCGCTCGCCCTAGTGGATCAGCAGCTCGGGCTTCCACGGGGATAACTGGTTCGTCGTCCAGTCGTTCACACAATTGCGGTGGATACAAAGCCCCGAGTGGGGGATGCTGACTATTGTCGATCACGTGATGCCGCTGCGGGCTTAGGCCGGGCCTACCCCGCGGCCACCGCGTCGGCCCCCGATACTGCAATCCAACGGCCCAAAGCCTCAGAAATAGCACATGCTATATTGTTGACATGGAGTCGTTGGCATCCGTGGCCGAGCGGTGTGACGCTGCGGTGGAGGCCGCTCGCGCCGAGCTCGTGGCTGCCGTGCGCCACGCCTACGGGCAGGGCATGACCCAGGCCGAGATTGCCACTCAGATCGGTCGCAGCCAGCCCGAGGTCAATCGGCTGTTGCGCTTCCACGGCGCGACCCCGCGGGCGCGAGCCTTGCGGGATCAATCGACCCGCATTCGCTCCGCGATCAAAGAGGCCGGTGGTGCCCGGGTGCGCGTTTTCGGATCCACGGCCGACGGCACAGACCGGCCGGACTCCGACGTGGACCTGTTGTTCGACATGCGCAAGCCGATGAGCCTCATGCAGCTGTCGACTCTTGAACGCGAACTCTCGCAGCTCATCGGCGCCCGCGTGGACCTTGTGCCCGAGTCCTCGATCCGCCCCGACTTGCGCCAACACATCCTTGAACAGGCGGTGCCGCTGTGAGTCGCACTGCACGCGAACGCCTAGCAGGAGCCACTGGCGTCGTCGAGAGGTGGCTCCTGCGCCATTTGTGACCACCTTGTACTGCGAAAGTATCTCTACAGGTGATATATTCGAAGCATGCAAGCCGCCAAAGCGATGCGCGAGATTGCGAGAATCGCCGAAACGCAGGACGGCCTGGTGACCACGCGCCAGGCTGTCCGCGTTGGCGTGCCTCGGCTCAGCCTCGCGAGACTCGCGGAAGCTGGGGATGTGGAGCGGCTTACTCAAGGGGTCTATCGCGTGCGCGGCGCCGACGCAGACCAGTACACCGATCTGCGTGCCGCGTGGCTCGCCGCCGACCCTGCGCGCACCGCAGCCGAGCGTGCGGCCGACCTCGACCACCCCATCGTCGTCTCGCACCGCAGCGCGGCCGCCGTTCACGGCATCGGCAACATGTATGCGGACCGTCACGAGATGACCGCGCCCGTCCGCAAGCAGAGCCGGCGCAGTGATGTCGCCGTTCACCGTGCGGAGGTGCCTCGGTCCGACATCGCCATTGCCCGCGGCATGCTAGTCACCACCATCGAGCGAACGATTGCCGATCTGGCCCGCACCGAGCCCGAGCTTGGCGATGTGGCGGATGCGCTCGCAGACGCCTACCGACGTGGGGCCGTGGACCTTGAGGCGCTCGCCCCGATGCTAGATGCGTCCGCGCTGCGTCACGGCGTCAGTAATGGCGGCGAGCTGCTGGGGCACATGCTGGAGCTCAGGGGGCTCGACGCCACGTCGGCCCTCGCGGAACTCGCGCAGCATCCAGCGCTAGGTCGCCTCCTGGGTGCGGCCTGGGCGCCCGCGATCCAGAGCGCAGTCGAGGCGGCGCTCCGCGACGCTCTGGGGTCACCCAAACCAGCTTTCGCGGCGCTTACTCCCGACCCTGGCCTTGATGACGAGGTGGCTCGCCTGGCGCGGCAGGCAGTTGCTGGGCTCCCTTCTGGAATCGTCCGCGTGGGGGCACGCGATGAGTAGGGCAAGCGGGCTACCACTGAACGCGGAGTCGATCAGAGCGCGCGCTCGGAATGCTGGGCTCAAGCCAGACCGGGTGATACGCGAGATCGCGATCAATCAGATGCACCTTCGGCTCGCCTCAGGAAACGTCGGCGTGATCGTGAAGGGAGGCGAGGCGCTCGTCGCTCGCCGAGTCAGCACCCGTGCCACTCGCGACCTTGATGTGCGAGTGTCCGGCCACGATCTGGACGAGGCCGTTGCCTCTCTGCGCCAGGCGGTGGAGCATGACGCGGGCGATGGCCTCACCTATCGACTGTCAACGCCCCGTCGGGATCTAGCGGACCTCAACACGGGAGGTTACGCAGGATGCACGGTGACCGTGACGGTCCTGCTGGGTGTCCAGGGCTTCGATCGCTTTGACATCGATCTGGTGGCGGGACGGGAACTGACGGGCACTCCCTCGAGCGCTTCCAGTCCTCTGTCGCTCGAGTTGCCCGAACTCGTGCCAGCCCGGGTGCTGCTCTACCCGTCCGTGGACCACATCGCCGACAAGATCTGCGCTACCCATGCGCGCTACGGGCGGGAGCAAATGGCGTCCTCGCGGGTCAAGGACCTGTATGACCTCTGTGCCCTTCGCGGCGCCGACGACGTGCTCGCGGACCAGTTGTATCAGGCCATTGCTGCGGAGTCTTTGGCGCGGGGCCTTGCCCTCCCGGATCGAGCCGACGTACCCGCGTCGATGCGTTCGCGGTTTGAGGCACTCTCACGCAAAGAGCCGCATCCGCTCGTGCCCAGTGTGTTCGAAGACGCGGTGATTGCCGTGGCAGCATTCCTCGACCCTGTGCTCAACGGTGCGGTTCGTGAAGGGGTGTGGGATCCGGCCGACCTGCGCTGGGTGCCAAGGTTTACCGAAGGCGGCTAGGCCACCCCGAGGTCCTCAAGCCGCACCGGGCGCGAGTACCACCACCGCCGCACCAGCCTTGTCGACTGCAGGCCCGCCGCGACGCCTACGAACCCGACCAGCGTCACCCCCGCGTCGTGCGTCACGATGACCGCCGCGACCATTCCGGCCAGGGCCATGTAGGGCCTGAGGAACATGAGCGTGGCAAGCACCATCGAGTTGATGTTCGACCTGATCTTCCACGAGATCGATCGCGCCATCGCGAAGCTCACCCCAGAGACCACGGTGAAGGGAAAATACGACACGGCGAGGACCGTCGCCGCGTTCATGTAGACCGCAAAGCGTGCGTCGCTTGCCAACGCGTCGACCGCCGCGACTGCGATCACCGGGCCAACGAGCACCGTGATCGCGAGTGCTCCGCGGAGGGCGCCAACGAGCTCAGCCTTCACGTGGCGTAGCCGGCCGTTCTTTCCCGCCGATGCCAGGACGCCCGCAGTCCCGCCGTACTGCAACGCCGAGATCAGCAGCGCGCCAAGCACCGCCGCTTGGCCCCACGTGACGTCCCACAGGGGAAGGCTCCCGATGCCCCCCGCCGTGGCCATCATGCGCGGGCCATCATGCGCGCACCCCGAGCAACGGGCGCACGATCCGACTTGGCTGCGGCCACCACTTGGTGAACGTCTCGCATTCGAGTTCGTACGAGGTGCCGAGGCCCTCGCGGGCGAGCTCGAGCAGCACCTCGGAGCTCAGGGAACGGCGCATCGACATCGAGCCGTCGTGACGGGAGACCGGTTCCCGCATGCGTGCCTGATGGAGCATCCAGGCGCCCACGTTTGCCCACATGCCAGGGTTGACGTCAAAGTGCGCGAAGGCCGCTACCCCCAGCTCGTGGTGACGGCGCAGGAACTCGGGAATATGGGCCGGGCCGAGGTGGTGGAGCAGTGCCGACGAGATCATCACGGTCCGCGCGGGGTCCTCCGCGGCGAGGCCAGACGTGAGGGCGTCGCCGTGTTCGAAGCGCACGTTCACGTTCTCGGCCTTGGCCAGGCGTCGGGCGGCCTCGATCAGCAGCCCGTTGAGGTCGACGCCCACAAACTCCACGTCGGGTCCCAGCTGGCCGGAGTCGGCGATCACGCGCAGGTTGTAGCCGACGCCGCAGCCGACGTCAACTATCCGTATCCGGCCGGGCGTTCTCTCGCGCACCCTCGCGATGAGGTCCACGAGCACCGAGGCCATCCGTTGCGGAACGCGCACAAACTCGCTCAGCCGCGCGAGCTCCAAGTGGACCGCGAGAAGCACCTGGTTCACGGCCTCCTCGTCGAGCACATCGGCCCTCGCTGGAATCGCGGCGACGAGCGCAGAGGCATCGTCTTGGCCCGAGGCCCGCAGGCGTTCCACCGCCTCGCTGCGCCTCGCGGGGAGCCGCAGGCCTTCCGCATCGGCCGCCCACAGCACGTCGAGAATCTCGACCTTGGCGGCTTGGGGGGATTCCATCGGTCAGCCTTCGGTGAGCGTCAGAACCCTGAGACGAGGAATGCGGGCACGTAGTGTGGCATGGACGTACATGACGACCATATCGGAGCGAGGTGCACGAATGTCACCGGCAGATGGGGACAGCGGAGCGGCCACCAGTCGCGGGACCGAGTCGAACGCTCCGGTGGTGATCGTTGGCGCGGGACCCGTAGGCCTCTCCACCGCACTCGGGCTTGCGCACCATGGCGTGCGCAGCATCCTGATCGAGCGCGACATCACGTCGCCCGTCGGCTCCAAGGCGTTTGGCGTGTGGGGACGCACCCTTGAGGTCTTCGACGCGTGGGGCCTGTCCGCAGGTCTGCTTGCCGCCGGCGATCCGCGCGACGCGCTCGCCCCCATCCGCATCGACACCGGCCGCCCCATCTTCACGATCGACTTCGCGTGCCTGGGCGACGAATCTCCCATGCCAGGCCTCTTGCTCCTCCCGCAATCGGACACCGAACGCGTGCTGCGAGACGCCGCACGAGCATCCGACCTCATCACCTGGGTGACAGGAGAGGTGGTCGCCGCGAGTCAGGACGGCGGCGGCGTCAGCGTACGGGTGTTGTCGGCCGACGCCGCGGTTGGCGACGACGTGAGCGAGATTCGCGGCCAGTACCTCGTGGGCGCCGACGGG
>Ga0209511_1001443_pt1 | contig 21157 bp, 16 predicted proteins | sample SSSSmetaG_FD_184141 | JGI IMG/M metagenome (GOLD analysis project Ga0209511, IMG submission 184141) | Glacier valley bacterial and archeal communities from Borup Fiord, Nunavut, Canada, to study Microbial Dark Matter (Phase II) - ​SSSS... | ecosystem: Environmental > Aquatic > Freshwater > Ice >...
TTTTTGTGTGGTAACTTAAATTATACACGAAAATGGGGGGTCATTGTTTTTTTGTTTTAAAAAGCTCTGTAACCCTTGAAAATAAAGACTTTTATTAAAAAAATTAGTGTAAAAACTTTACACTAACCTAACGAGGAGGGAGGGATATATAATGAAACATTCTATACAGTGGGAGGATATAAATGTTGAGCCAAATCCTATTTATAATTTTATGAATAGGATGGATAAATGTTGGAGTAGAGAAGATGAAAAAGAATTAAATAAAATTATAGAAGCTATACATCAACATTATTTTGTAAAAGAAGATACAGATGCTTTAAATGATAATAAAAAGGCCTGGTTTGATAAATTGAAAGAATCTATATTTGTGGATATATATTTCGGAATAATATATATGAAATTCTTGGAAAGCATGCCTCGTAAATCAAATCAAAAAGCTTATCCCTTAATTAATTTAAGTGATAATTGTGTATATGGCTATTCAGGATTATATAATTGGAATCGTGAAAGTACGAACAATTCAAAATCAATTCAAGAAGTATTTGAAATCAAATTAAATCAATATGTAAAGAATTTCAACCCCATTAATATAAGTAGTATTCTACCGGCAATCGCTACAAATGTTTTTAACACCCCTTATGAATATTTTCATATAAATCATGAAAAGAATTATGAAAAAGAAAATCAGAGAAAACCAATATTATTTAGTGACATAGATAACTTGTTTTTTGATGTTAACAATAAAATCCAACAAATATATGAAGATATGAGCTTTGCAGAAATAAACGATAACGTAATATCTGAAAATAGATTTAACCAAGAAATGCATTTTAAATATATTGCAAGTTTGATAAAAGATAAGGCATCCCGATCTAGAGTTGCTACAAATATTGAAACAAGAATCAATTACAACCTTCATAGCTATTGCAAAAGTAAAAAAAGAGAGTTTGAAAAAAAGCTCAATAATTTATACAAAAAATTTGGTATAAATTACCCGATTATTACAGCACCTATAGGTAGTGATACTGATTATTATGATTGGGAGAGCCTAAAAAATTTCACAGAAAATTTATATGAAATAGATTACAAAAATAATATAATATATTTATTTAGAGACATGAATGAATATTTTAAAAGTACCAATAAGTCAATATTGCTATGTTACTATAATGAAATGACGAGATTACCAGACTTACTTCTGTCTTTGAACGATATTTATCTATCGGAAACAGAGATTAAAGGTTTTAGAACCAAACTATTTGCAAAACATATAAGAAATGATGTAACTAAAACGCTAATGCTCAAAGGATATAAATTACCCAATGACGACTATTTTTTTTCAAATAATACTGTATATATACTCAATGCTATCATTGCAAAGCATATACAAAATATTGACATAATTACCAATCAAGTTCAATATCAAGAAATGATTAACTCAACAAAGAATTTATATTCAAAAAGTTTTGACTATATTATGGATGAACATATTATTGACGAATTGAGCAGCTTAAGAGTTATTGAATTTCTTGAGCAAATTAATAATAACTTATATTTTAGTATTTAGATGAAGCATACCCTATTTATTGAAATAATTATTAGAGATATTACTAGATATGCAAAAGAAGATAAAGAAATAGATTATGATGAATTCATAAAATTCTTTTGCTCATCAAAGATATATGAAAAGATTCAGTATTCAGGATATAGAAGCACACTATTATTTTAATAGCTCTGACTATATATATACTCGGTAAAACGAAATGAGAAATATGAAAGAGCAAAAAGTTGATATGATCTTGCTTTACTAATATTAAACCTACTATCAAAAATCAAGTAACCCCACTGGGAAAAGTTAATATTAACTTTTCCCAGTGGGGTTACTTATTATTTAAGTAAGTATGAGATAAGGACTGGTTTATTTATACGCCATATTTTTTCTCCAAGTCTAAAGGCGGGAATGGTTCCGGAATGTATTAAATCATATAATAGATTTCGGGATATTCCTAGTATTTCAATTGTTTCATTAATTGATAAAACATCTGGATAGTCTTCGAGCATATTATTGCCTCCTTGTATTTGTATTAATGTATTGTTGAACTTTATTAAGTTTATTTGCATCTTTCTAACTCTGAATTATTTGATACTTAATAGTCCTTTACCTAATAGTAAAATACCAGATAAATCAAAATAATCTACCAAATAATCTACCAAACAGCTTATTCTATCTATCATGCAACGACAAAAACCCTGTAACCATATCAGTTACAGGGTTTTACTTTACTGGGCTACAAGGATTCGAACCTTGAGTACTGGAGTCAGAGTCCAGTGCCTTACCGTTTGGCGATAGCCCAATTTATATATTTTGTAGCAACTGTCTTTCTTTGCCACGAATGATATTATAACCTATAGAATCTATTTTTTCAAGTAAAAATTTATTAATCTGCATATAATATTCTGTCCAATGTTGTGAATAAAAATGATAGAGACTTATTTATGAAAAGTCTCTATCATTTTATGTAAAAATTCCTAACTTATTCTTTATTCGACATGAAAGATATGTACTGTTTCTTCCATATTCTTCGCATCGTCTCCAAGCTGTGCTGCTTCATTATTTAATTCTTTTACAGAATCTAATTGTTTCTCAACGGTTACTCCTAGTTCGGTAGAAGATGCTGCAATTTCTTCCAAGGTAGATGATATGCTTTCAATCGCTATCAGTGTATCATCTTTTGCCTGTCCAATCTTTTCAATTCCAAGTGAAATTTTAGTTAGATTGTCGGTAAGATCTACAACATGCAGTTCAATTGCGGTAAATTTCTTCATGGTATCATCAACGGTACTTTCTTGTACTGCAACGATATCCTCTGCCTTTCTAGCAGCTTTTACAGTTGCCCTCGTCCGGTCTTGTATTCTTTCAATTATTTTACCAATTCGTCGTGCTTCCGAAGAGGAACGTTCTGCTAACTTTCTTATTTCCTCAGCTACAACGGCAAAACCTCTTCCGGCCACTCCTGCTCTAGCTGCCTCGATTGATGCATTCAAAGAAAGAAGATTGGTTTGCTCTGTAATATCATTAATCGCTTCGATAATACCAATAATGGACTTTGATTCCGTTTCCAAGCTCTCAATATTAGTTATTACGATCTGCGTAATATCAGAAGTATCTTTTGCTTTTGTGTTCAAATCATTCATGCTGAAAAGACCGTCTTTGACCAAAGCCTTCGTATTAATAGCAATCTGTTGATTCTCCCTTGTACTTTCTTGAATCATATTGATCTGCCCAGCAAGATCTGACATCTGAAGCAAGCATTTTTCTGCGTCCTGCGCTTGTTGCTGTGCACCTTGTTCAATATCAGCTACAGAGGTGGCAATACTCTTTGAACTCATTAATAAGTCCTTGGAAGCGCGATCAACATTATCCGCAGAAATTGCTGTTCTCTTACTTACGCTATGCATCCTATTGATCAAAGTCTTCATACTGTTAATCATATCATTAATACTCTTACCAATTAAATGAAATTCATCTTTTCTACCAATTCCAGCGATGATTGACAAATCACCTGTAGCCACAATCGCCAAGGTTTTATTCGTTTTCTGTATCGTAGATCCAATTCCTGCAGCAAGAAGTATTCCTGTGAATAATGCAACTAGACTAGCGATTATTACAATAATGACAGTAATAATTCTAACACTATTTGCTTGCTTAACAACCTCAGATTTCGGTATTAATGCAAAAATCGTGGAATTACCAACTTCAAGTTTTGAATACATAAACAAATAACTTTCATCTTTAAAGGTAACATATTCGGAGCCCAAAGTAGAAGTATTTTCTAATGCTTTTGTATAAAAGGTTTCCTTCTTTACATCAAAGCCTTCCACATTACTTCCATTCAGTACTGCCTTTCCATCATTCGTCACAAATCCTACGATACTACCATCACCGAAGTTCGTCTTATCTAAAATATCTTTAACAAATGCTTTATCAATATCTATTACAATATAACCGATATGATAAAAAGATGTATCTTTTATTTTTTTCATAAAAGACAAACAATATTCAGCCTTATTATTTGGAAAAGCGCTATCAATAAAGTGATGTGTACCCACCCAAATCTGTGATTCACTTGTATCAAATAACCCAATCGCATCTTCCGATTTATTAAATTCTTCAAAAAATGTTTTTCTTAACACGCCTGCTGTTGCAACCGTATTACCATAGTCCGCAAAGACATAGGTATCCGTGATAAATTTATCCCCGGCAGTAATGGCATTGATTTTATTGTCTGTTTCACTAAAACGGCTCACTTCTTCCGTAGGGTCACTAGAGTAATATTGTGAATAATATCTCTGAATAGTTTCATCCGTAATTACCTGAATAGCCTTACCCGAAATATTATTTAAACCAAGTTCAAAGTATTCGCTCATCATATCCAGGTTAACTATAGTGGTGTTTTCGTAATTCTCTATCATTCCCTTGGATGCTTTTCCATAACTTACAACACCTAATAGTATAATGAAGGCCACTGGTACTAGAAACGAACAAATTAACTTGAGTTTTATACTATGAAAGAAATTTATATTCTTATGTTCCTTCTCATTTTTCCATCTTATGAATTTAGGTATCATGATACATCCTCCTGCCAAATCGTTTAAATACAATTCGAAACGCGAATCAGAAGATATTTTATCTTGCTATTTACTGTAAACCTCAAATTCTGCCACTTGTCCACCAACGGCACCAGAATTCTCAGTAATTACAAGCTGAACAAATCTCGCCTCAGTTTCATCAAATGCAATTTGTATCTCATTCCCTGTATCGGGATCAAAGGTATACTGTTTTGTATCAACCAAATCCGTATAATTTTCACCATCTGCACTAATTTGTACCGATATAGTTTGCGTTCTCTTGCCCCAGATAGCCATTGGGTTCAAGCAAACTCGGACTGTGTGAATCGTCGTTGGATTCTCTAAATCAACGGTTATGGTATTTGGGTATACATTGGTGCCCTCCCAATAAGAAGCTCCATTTACATCTCCGTCGGTTGCTTTTTTAGGGGTATATACATCTCCAAATACGTTTGCATCAACCTTCTTTTCTAGTGCAACATTCGTTCCCTCTGGTAATACAAGAACATACTCTTCTTTAATAAAATCAGGATGTTCCTCTGCCTCAGTCTGTTCACGTGCACCCACCACAGTCACATTTGAAGCAATGATCTCCTGAGGAGGTTCTTTGATCTGCGTAAATAAATATACTAGTATACCAATATTAGCGACCACTAACAAAGCAATAATTCCTCTGCGTAATATTTTCATATCCTACACTCCCCTCTTCTACTCTATCACGAGATTTTTAGTTGTTGTTTCATTAATTTCAAACTTTCCTTGTTCAAAGCTTGTAATTTTCTCACCTAAAATCTCTAAATTTTTAATTGTAATATCTTGGACTAAATGAGTTTCATCAAACCCATTGATTCTGGATGTATTAAATTTTCCTGACAATACTTTAACTCCATCAATTAATACATTCTGTATCTGTCCTCTTTCCTTCGTTGATGACCAGTTCGAACTTTGCGCGATATTAAAATCGATTAGATATGGAGCCTCACTTCCATCACCAGAACCCATCTGTGCATTTTCAACTATGATATTTCTAAATATAATATCCTTAACAACAGCATCATCTGCATTATGTACTGATATAACTGGTTTATGGTAATTATTCAATACAGTAATATTTTCAAAGGTAATGTTGGTTATCTGCGCATTTTCCTTTTCGCCCTTATTTGTTTCATAACCAATTTCCATCGATTGCGCTAGATCCGTCCAAACCTGTATGTCTTTAAATACAATATTATTGGTATCTCCAGCATAATTCTTAACTACAAGAGAGTCATCCCAACTTCTTACAAAACAATTCTGAACCAAATAATTTTCACAAGACTGTAAGGTGATACCATCACCATTTGGTCTTGAGGAAATAATCCTTAATCCATCAATGACTGCATTTTTAGAGCTCTTTGCAGCGCAAACCCATGCATTAGGATTTAATACAACAATATCTTTAATGGTAATTCCATCGCAGGAATCAAATTTCAATGGCACATACGCCGTTTTACCTGCCCAACCTCTAAACTTTGAACCATCTAGAATACCTCTACCACAAACGGTAACGTTCTTCGCATAATTTGCATTAATAACACCATGTACAACAGCGCCGCCTGCAAGATAGAGTATCTGATTGTCTTCTAAAACGATTGTATCAATATTCCATTCTCCAGGTCCAATATAAACGACATTTTCATCATCTTTCGAAGGAACATCAACCTCTAGTGGGTTTGCAAAAATATGTACCGCGCGTTTAGGAGAATCATTAAACATTAAGGTGTAATTATCTTGTTCTGTAATTACAAAGGTAACTTTATGGTTTACCACATCAATGACTGGTTCTATCCCATAACTGAGTGGGCTAATTTTAACTGTCTCCAAGTCAATGTCTGGTACAGTAACTTCAATCGTCGCTCTTCCCTCGAAGTCAAAATACGTGATTGGTGTTCTTGACTGTGGCGGCATAAAATCCGACGACCATTCTCTGTTATGATTTACGTTAGTATCGTATACATAGCAATCATATCCATTTACCTTAATTGTCGTATCCATGCAATGCATCAGAGAAAAATCTCTTACTAATTCACCTGTAGTCTTAAGATCCTCCTTTGTTGCATCCTTCAGTGATTTTGGTCCCTCATATAAAACTAATTTGGAATCCTCCATACTGATCATTTTTGAAACTTCCTCCGATTTACCTTTGGTAAATAGGATTACACCAGTTAAAGCAACCAACAGCAATACTACGATCATCCATTCTGCGATTCCTCTACTTTTTTTCTTTCCCTCCATAACAATTTCCTCCAATCCATACTTAATTTTTTATTATTGTTTCCCAATCCACATTGCTCTGAAGATCAAAGGACTCATAATCTGCTCCAAGCAGTAAATACTCAGGTCCCACCCCAATGGACTTCATATGTGCTGCTTTTGCTGCTACAACTCCAGCTGCAGAGTCCTCAACTACCAAGCATTCCTCATTTTTCAGATTTAGCTTCTTTGCCGCTACTAAGAACACCTCCGGATCTGGTTTTGACTTTGTAATATCAAGTCCACAGCTAACCTGATCAATATATTGCGTTAGCTCTGTCTTTTCTAATATTAAAGGAGTATTTTTACTAACTGACCCTATACCAATAAGTGTGCCTTGTTTTCTTAACATTTTCAACGTATCTATTACATGCGGTAGAACTGCCTCTTCACTCAGTCCCTTTAGAAGTTCTATGTAGTAATTATTCTTTCTCTCCGCAAACTCTAACTTTTCTTCCTCAGAATAAACATTCGTACTCTTTTCAAGAACAACCTCAAGTGACTCGCTTCGGCTAACTCCCTTTTGTCTCTTATTATCTTCTTTCGTAAAATTAGATATACCAAGTTCCATTGCTAGCATCTGCCAGGCTTTAAAATGCATTTCATCAGTTGAAACTAAAACTCCATCTAAATCAAAAATAACTCCTTTTATCATTTCTTTTCTTCCTTCCTGCTTATGTTAGGATTCTTCCTCCTCCAAAATAATCCTATTTCCCTGTGCATTTATATTCATCTGTACATTTATATTTAACTGTGATAGACTATGTTAATTAGTTTATGAAAGCTGTTATATAACAAATATATTATGAAGAAAGGATCTTCCTAGATGACAACAATAAAAGATATTGCTCAAGCTGTAGGTGTAAGTTGCACAACAGTTTCAAATGTAATTCATGGTAAATCAGGACGCGTTTCAGCCGAAACAATTGTTCAAATAAATGATACGATTGAAAAGTTGGGCTATATACCAAATATGTCTGCACGCTCTTTGGTTTCCAGTTCCTCTAAAGTAATTGGAATGATTAACCATGTTATTCCTAACAAGGAGGAAGGTTTTTTAGAAGATCCATTTCACTCTGCTTTTATTGGCTCCGTTGAAAAGATTTTACGTGAAAACGGTTATTATTTTATGCTTCGTACCGTTGAAACTACAGCTGACTTATTAGCTTTTCGTCGTAATTGGAATGTGGACGGTCTTTTCTTAACTGGTGTTTTCCAAGATGAATTTTTCGAATCCCTAACTAAATTAAATATTCCAATCGTTCTAGTTGATAGTTATGTAACTCATCCAACCATGTGTAATGTTGGACTTGAAGACTATAAAGGTGGTTACCTTGCTACCAAATATCTCATAGAGAACGGCCATAAAAATATCGCTTTTGCATCACCTACCATTAAAAAACGAGGCGTTGTATATGAGCGCTTTTTAGGATATAAAAATGCTCTTGTAGAATCTTTCATTCCATTTCGTCAAGAACTAGTCTTCGAGCAAGAACTTGATGTGACAACTACTTTTAATCTCGGATGCACACTTGCACGTCGCAATGACATAACCGCCATCTTTGCTACTGCTGATATTCTTGCTGCCGGAATTATGGCCGGTCTACAAAATTCAGGCAAAAAAGTACCAGATGATATCTCTGTCATCGGATTTGATGATATAAACCTTTGTAATCTTACTTCCCCTAGGCTTACGACAATTCATCAGGATGCTCATTTAAAAGGAAAGTTAGCTGTTAACTTTTTACTTGACCTCTTAGACAATAAGCCTATTGCGAAACGTGAAATAATACTCCCCATCCACCTAGTAGAACGTAACAGTGTGAAATCTTTAATAAATAAGTAAATGATATTATTATAAGAGGCAGTTGCAAAACAATAAGTTTATAGATACTTATAGGCTTTAGGTTTTGCAGCAGCCTCTTTTTTATTTAAGATGCAGATTGTGTAATTTAGCAACTGAGCTTTCCTTTATTTTCAATCTTTACACTATCTTGCGTAGCTTCAATCCAATATAAATCACCACGATAGACCACTTTGCATAATAAGCGTTTCCAGTTTGGAGGCAGCTGCGCCTTTGCTCCTAACACACCATCTTTTTGATGAATGCCAGCAAATCCTTCTACTGCTGTCATATATGCTCCGCCAGAGGATGCTGGATGTGTTCCACCAATATAGATTAACCCAGCCCATGACTTTCCATTTCCTCTAATATCTTCTGATGCCGACTTGATAAATAAAGGATATGCTTTGTCTTGTAGCTTACATTTGCAAGCTAACATAGCGTACATGCATGCACTAAGAGATGATCCATGCTCTGTTCTCGGTTCATAATATTCCCAGTTCTTAAGCAATACTTCATCGCTATATTCTTTAGAAAACAAATTAAGCATCGTAACAACATCGGCCTGTTTAATAATTTTCGTATGGGCAGCAATGCCATATGCTCCTCCCCAATACTCTTTCTCATTCAGTAGCCGACTTCTTAATTCTTCTAGTCCAACTTCCTCCAACTGCTCATATCCATCAAACTGCTCAATAACACCAGTAATGGCATCCGGTTGAGGAACATAAATATTTAATGCTGCATCTTGATATTGTGCAAGCAATGATTCTAGATCATAGCATTCCGTCAGTGTCTTTCCTTCCTTTTCATCAAACTCAGGAATTAACTTGATAATACGTACTGCACATTCAAATACGTATTTCGCCATTTGGTTCGTATATGCGTTATTATTGACTCTTTCATGATATTCATCAGGCCCGATTACATCATGAATTTCATAGCGTTCCAGATGAAGTTTCTTTATTAATAAGTCATAATAAAAAGCAGCACATTCTAGTATTACTTCTGCCCCACCTTCTACCAAAAGCTCATTGTCACCTGTATAATCTATATATCTCATAATTCCATATACAACAGCCGAGGAAATATGTACCTGCTTGTCTTTAAAGTACGTACGCATCGGTCTGCCTGTAAATACATCCGTTACGTTATAATCGGAGCAAGCATCATATCCGCCCTCTTGACTTTCCCATGCGTAAAAAGCTCCTTGGTAACCGTAACTCTTCGCCTTCTTTTTTGCTCCCTCTAACGTGTCAACACGATACCTTAAAATTGATTTTGCAACTTCTGGCTCAGTGAAAAGGAAAAAATCCAGCATAAACATTTCAGTATCCCAAAAAATAGCACCCTTATAGGTTTGACCCGACAAGCCTCTTGCTGCGATTGATATGCCCTCTGCATGCCGCGGTGCTATGCAGTGAAGATGATAAATTGAATAATTTAACGCCTCCATAGAAACATCATCTCCATCAATTATTACTTCGGAGATACTCCATTTTTTCTCCCATTCTGCAATATGACTCTCTAATATAGCCTCATAACCAGCGGACTTTGAATTATTTACTAAAGCAAGTGCCACTTCTTTATAATCAGATCGATCTTTGCTCGTATAAACACTGTTCCATTTATAAAGCGTATAAGTCATTCCTGCTTTCGCGTGTATAGATAATGCGCGAAGAAGCTTCTTTTCTTTATTTAGAACCTGCTCCTCCACTGGAAAATCAGTACAATAGGTTTCGCATACACATACCTGATCCTTGCTCTCATGTGTGATTCCAATCGCAACGGCTGCCTTATCTTCTACCGACAGAAGCATCTCATCGTAGTGAGGACCATTCAGGTCCCATACGTCTCCATCTATACCGGTGAAAAGCTTTAGTTCACAATCACCTTCTGTATGAACGCTATACTTCATAGCAAGCAGATGTTGTTCCTTTAAACTGGCAAAACGCTCTGCTTTGACTGTAACGAAACCGCTTGGAGTATTCCATTTTGTATCCCGACTTAAAATACCATGACGATAATCCAAAGAAATACTATGGGCTGCGGATTCAGTTTCCGGTAATCGGTACTCTTTCCCATCAATCTCCACATAGGTAAATAGACCATTTGGTGCATTCAACGGTTCACGCCAAGCATCTCCAACTTGATCATAAATACCAGCTAAATTAATCGCAGTAAATTCACTTTTTTCATACTCTTGAAGTGTTCCACGAATACCCACGTAACCATTACCTGCAAAATATTTATTGCCATTCGCAGTGATACGTTCTTTATTAAATCCGTCTTCTTGTATTCTCCAATTAATCAAGCTTAACCTCTCCACTCATAAGGGATTATTATTTCTGTTTGTTCTTTCTTCAATACAATCGGTTGGTCATAGATTAAAATCTCTATCTCCATACCATTAACCGTAGAGATATAAACTTTCTCTCTATCAACTTTTACTTGTATGATATCGTTTAGATAATGGATGCGGAAGGAATAACCATTCCAATCTTTCGGTATTGATGGGGAGAAACTTAATAAATCTCCATCTGAACGCATACCACCAAATCCATACACAATATTCATCCATGCTGCAGCAATTGAAGTTGTGTGTAAGCCTTCTGCTGAATTACGATTATAGTTATCTAAATCCATTCTGGTAGCAAACCCAAAGAATTGAGCAGCTTCCTCATGCTTTTGCAGTTGTGCTGCTAAAATGGAATGTACTGATGGAGAAAGCGAACTTTCATGAATACATCGTGGTTCATAGTACTCATAATTTGCCTTTATCTGCTCTTTGGTGAAGCTTCCGTTAAGAAGCAGCATCAGCATAAGAACATCTGGTTGCTTGATCATATCATTACGATAAATCCTATCATAGGTCCAATGATGATATAAAGGAAATTCCTCAATTGGAATTTTATCAATGTCAACATGTGGCAAACTAAAATAACCTTCATGCTGTTCAAATAGCTTTGTTTCTTCCGTATATGGAATATACATATGTTCTGACATATCAGCCCATTTGTCACATTCTGTGCTACTTAAGCCATGTTCAAGTAAGAAACTGTCATAAGATTTTTTATCTTTTTTTAATTTATTTAATACTTCTAGCGTATAATCAAACGTAAACTTACCCATAAAGTTGGTATAACAGTTATTGTTAACCATCATTTGGAATTCATCAGGACCCATAACGCCATAATAGCCGTACCCGGTGTTGTCACTATTCCAATCACCTCTTGTCGCAAGCATTCTGCTTACTTCAATGAGGATTGGTAGTCCAGTCTCAAATACAAAAGCCTCATCCTTAGACATTTTCTCATAATGCCATATTCCATATGCAACCGCTGTCGAAGCTTGAAGCTGTAGACTAGCATGTTGCCATAAACTGCAGCATTCACTACCACTAATGGTTGCAATTGGATAGAATGCACCATCACAATCTAATTTCTTTGCACGTTCTTTTGCTTCTGGCAACGTAATAAAGCGGAATTGAAGCAATTGCTTTGCTGCGTCCAAGTTATTAAAAATATAAAACGGGAGACAATAAGTTTCGGTATCCCAGAAGGTATTACCACTATAAGCTTCACCGGTTAATCCCTTCGCTCCAATGATACTTCCTCTTACAGCGCCATGATAGGTCTGGTGCATCTGGAAAATGCAAAATCGAATACCTTGTTGATTGATTTCATCTCCATCAATAACGATATCGGAGCCCTTCCAAATCTCATCCCACCATATAGAACTATCTGACTTAATTACATCATATTTCAGATTCTTAACAATAGCTTTGGCATTATTACATTGAACGTTAAATGCACTATCATCTAATGTAACAGAATCATTCTTTGTATAATTAATTACTACTCTTGATAAGGAGGTTGCTTCCCCCTCTTTTAGTTCGAAAGTAAATTGCTTTAATACCTTCTTTTCTTCTAAGATATCTTGCTCATCCTTTATTGCACCCTCAAAATAACAGCATGAAAATAATGGCTGATTTGTATTTGCAGTATTAGCTAAAATACTACAATATTTCTCTCCCACTTCTGTTTCTTTACAATCCCATACGTTCTTACCTATCATATGGTGTAATTGAGAGAAATCTAAACCTGCCGTCACTTTAACATTTCCCGAGAAATTAAGTGCTGTCATAGTTAAAAGTTGCCCTGCCTGGTGAGCATCCTTCATGGACAGGAAACGCTCAAAATCGAGCTTAAGCTCCTTGCCATCCTTCATAATCCAGATATAGGATCGTTTTAATATGCCTGTGCGTAGATTCAATACCCTATTAAAATCCTTAAAGTTAGATTTATTTAAATCTAGTTCTTCTCCATCAACCGCAATTCGAAGATATAGCCAATCAACTGCGTTAACAATAAACTCAGAATTATCAATCATACCCTTATAAGCAGAAGGTCCTACTTCTTGTTGTTCATAGACACCATTAAAATAATTTCCTACAAGACTCTCTCCTGTATATCCTTCTTCAAAATATCCCCGAACTCCCATGAACTCATTGCCTAAAGAGAATACGGATTCAGAAACCTGCGAATAAATAGGATTGAAATCTTTCTCAATTATGTTCCATGGATCGATAGAATAATATATGTCTGCTTTTTTTGCCATAATTTATTTACCCCTTTAGTGCGCCGTTTACTGCCCCTTCTGTGATTTGTTTTTGAAATACTAAGAATAATATAATTGGTGGAATTATTGAAAATGCAACAGCTCTAAGTACTGCCACATCCGCGGTACTTGAAACTCTAAACATAAATAGACGAACCATAACAGTTGCTTTCTCTGGTCCTAATACTAAATATGGTAGTAGGAAGTCTGACCATGCTGCATTAATTGAAAAAATAACAATTACCATCACAATTGATTTTGAAAGTGGCAATACGATTTTTACAAATATACGTAATAATCCACAACCATCTAGTTTAGCCGCTTCAATTAATTCCTTAGGTAAGCTTTCAAAGAATTGCTTAAATAATACAACGTAGAAAGCATTTGCTCCAATAGAAAACCATAACGGAATAAAAGTGTTCGTAAGATGGATCTTGTTAATATTTACGAATAAAGCTACAACACTGGTCGTTGCTGGAATTAATAAGCTCCACATTACTAAGCCAAAGAGAATCTTATATCCTTTTGGTTTAACGATTCCTAATCCGTATCCCAGTAAGCCATTGAAGATAATCGCACTGATTACGCTACCCGTTACTACAATAAAAGAATTGATATAGTACTTCATAAATTTCAATTGATTCCATGTTGTAACAAACACTTGAAAATCATATGTCTTAGGGAAAATAGTTGGATTTCTTCGAAACTCTTTAATATCTTTAAAACTTGCTAGAAAGACCCACACTGGTGGAAAAATAGATACTATTACAATTCCAACACAAATCAATATAATTACGATACATAATATTTTAGTTCGTGTGGAATGGAGATCATAGTAACGAATGGCTCCGTCTTCTTTTTTTCTATACTTATCAAAAAACATACAATCTCCTCCTTAACTTTCTTTTGATTTAGTTAGTTTAAAATATAACCCGCTCAAAATTACCAAAATAATACATACCATAACAGATAATGCTGCTGCCGCTGGATAGTTAAAATCTCTAAACGCATAATTATATACTAAATGCATAATTGAAATACTTGCATTGTTTGGTCCACCATTCGTCATAACCAATGGTTCATATAATATTTGGAACACGGCTATAATTTGTAGAATTAAAAGTGTCTTTCCTAATGAAAAGATACTAGGTGCAGTAATAAATCTAATTCTCTGTGCAATACCTGCTCCATCTATTGTCGCAGCTTCATATAATTCTGGATTAATATTGCTGATGCTAGCCATATATATTAATGCCGTGGGACCTGCTCCTCTCCAAGTCATTGTTAATACAATAAGTGGGATTGTGAATTTAGGATTTGTCAACCAATTCAGCGAGTCAATTCCAATTTTAGATAATAAGATATTTAAAACCCCAGTTTCACCTGGTCGAAAGAAATATCCCCACATCATTACAGTAGCCATACCTGGCATAATGTTGGGAAAATAAACTCCTATCCTAAATAAACTTTTAAAATGAACTGTTTCGCTAACCAAAACAGCGATAAATATTGGTACGAAAAATCCAATTAATAATGACCAAAATATGTATTTAAAAGTGTTAGTAAACGCCGCTATAAAATCCGGATGATCTAAAACACTTTTGTAATTTTCAAATCCTACAAATTCCTGTAATCGGATACCCTGTGCTGTATAAAGGGAGAGCCGAACGCTTTCTAGTAATGGTTCCCATACAAAAAATGCAAATAATATAATGGAAGGCAACATAATCATCCATCCGACCATATCTCTTTTTAATAACAATTTGCTTCTATGCTGTATGTTATTTTTCTTTGCCATAGCGTGTTTATTCTCCTTCCTTTTTATCAAAAACCATTTTCACTCTAAAGATAATGGGGTAATCTTATGCAGAAAACCCCATTATCAAAGGTATTTATTTATAAAATGCTATTACTATTTGTTAGGACCTTTATCAAGTAATTTTTGATAATTTTCATCAGCTATCTTCATTAATGCTGGGATATCTGCGTTCTTATCTGTAATAACCGCTTGAATTACCTTGGTTAACTCAGAATATAAATCTTGTGCTATTCCTGATGGCTCTTCTAAACGTAAGTTACCTTCTTTTTTAAGTACATCGAAATATGTTTGATAAAGTTTAGTATCAACATTTCCGAATTCTGTTGTAACTGCCGCTTCTGCTGCTAATAATGCTTCGTCAGTCCAGCAAGGGAAACGAGGTATAACAGGAACGCCAGATGCTACTTTACTTTTTGCATCAGCTTTCATACCTGCAATTGCTTCATCCGATGCAACAGGAGCTTTACCCATGATTACAAGATAATCTAAAGCTGCATTGATTTCTTCTACAGTTGCATTTTTAGCAAACATGTAAGGTGTTCCACCTGATAAAGAATATTGAAGTCCATTAGGACCTGCAGGTAATGCTGTCATAGCTAATTTGTCTACTGCAAGGCCATTGACCTGAGTAGCTTGAGCAACGCCATCATTAGCACCGATATACATAGCTGCTGTGCCTGTTCCTAAGTTAACAAATCCTGAACCCCAATCTTCGTTCGTAGGATCTGCTGTAAGTACATCATATTCCCATTTCAAAGATTTTACATATTCCATAGCAGCAATAGCTTCTGCGGAATCAACATTAGCTGTATATTTGCCATCATCACCTTGTGTTGTAAATGTTGCTCCAAATGCCCAAGCAATATTAGTGAAATGCCATCCACCTGCACCGTCTTTAGCTAATATACAAATACCAGCTTGGCCAGTTGAATCTTTGATCTTCTTTGCTGTTTCAGCAAGTTCAGTCCATGTTTTAGGGAAAAGAGGTATTCCATCAGCATCTACTAAGCCTGCTTCTTCAAACATCTCAACATTACACATTAAACCTAAAGCATAACCATCACGAGGGATACCATAAATTCTTCCATCTTTAGATAGTAATTCTTTAATTGATGGATTGATAACATCAAGCCATCCACGTTCTTCTAAAATATCTGTGATATCAGCAATAAAACCACCCTTAATTAATTTCTGAGGTTCTGTATACCATGACTCAAATATTGTAGGTAGCGTTCCTGCTTCAGCCATTGATACAAATGTATCTGTAGCATATTTGTAATAGGAAGGAACTACTGTTACATTAGGATTAGTTGTTTTAAATGTCTCTACAAATCCCTCATGTAATTCAATATCTGCTGTCTTTGTATCTTCTGGCCATATACCAAGTTTTATTGTAACTGGTTCAGCTGTTTCAACCTCTGGTTCGTCCTCTGTTGTAGCAGGTGTTTCGGTTACAGCATCAGGTGTGTCTGTGCTTTCTGCAGGAGTTTCTTTTTTCTTCCCACAAGCTACCAACATACTTCCCACTAGTACGAGGCATAATAAGATACTTAAAAGCTGTTTCATTTTTTTCATAAACTTTCCCCTTTCTAAATTCACGATAGTTTAACGATAAACTAATATTTTATGTAATTTGTTTGTAGTTTAACGTTAAACTTATTATAGCATTTGTGTAATATGTTGTCAACTGTTTTTTACATTAAAACAAATCAATATTTATTCATAATATTCACTCCTTTTTCTCTTACTAAACTATTCAATTTTCATTTTCTCTATTTCGTCGACAAACCCAATAAAGCCTCAGCATTCCTGTATAAAATCCAACTTAGCTCTTCTTCGGTGAAGTCAAGTGTTCGAAGATGCTCATACGTTTCCCTTTGTCCTGCCCAAGGAGAATCCGTCGCAAATAAGATCCGATCCACACCATGGTTTTTTACAATACGTACAAACTGATCATCATCAATCATTCCCAAGGAGTAGCTAATATCAATCCAAACGTTTTTACCAACAATATGTTCTTCAACCTCATTCCAATTACCATAACCACCTGTATGAGCAAGAACAATCTTGGCATTTATATTATTAATATGGCTGAGCATATTGGCAGCACGGTCTGGTGAGCAGTGTACTGGTTCAGGTAAACCAATATCAATGCCAGCATGAAGCACGACTACAAGTCCAAGTTCAGTCGCATATTGAATAATGCGAATCATTTTAGGATCATCAACATAAGTCTCTTGATAATCCGGATGTAACTTTATACCAAGAAGTTTCTTTTCCCTAATTGCATTTAGTTCTGCCTTATAATCCACGCTATCTGGATGAATCCCACCAAATGATATAATCCCATCTTTGCCCGTTATTTCCGAAGCATAGGTATTCACGGTTTCAAATTGCTCGGGCTTTGTTACAACAGGAAGCACTACTGAGATAGCAACTTGATTCTCCCTCATTGATTCTTTTAGTCCTTCCAAGGTACCATTTGTAAATGCTTTTATATTTCCTACCTCTTCCAGCTTCTTTATCGTTCTCGCTGCAATCTTATTAGGAAAAATATGTGTATGAAAATCTATGATCATCTCATTATCCCCCACTTTTCTTCTGTATGTATAAGTTTTACTCCTCCTTATTATATAAGATAATAACACCTTTTTCCAAGTATTATTTCACGAAATATTAATTCTCTCATCACGTGTATTCACTTCATAGTTTCGCCAAAAATAGCTGCAGGTAAGTACCGGAAAATACATTTCATTTGTCGGTATTACCTGCAGCTATTTTTGTTGTTACAATGGTAGATTACTCTATTGTAATATTACATATACCATCTGTGCGATACATAGCAGTGTGAAACAAATCATACCTGGATTTAAGAAGATGATTGTCTTATGGCTGATTTCAACTTCTCCCTTCTCAATCCTAATCTTCTTAATTGACCTTATTATGAGTATAATTCCAATAATGACCGAAACCATCGTCCATAATAAAAACATCATCACCATCCCATCATTTTTTGACGCTATTACGAAAGGCGCAACGGTTGAACCACTAAAATTAATTAAGATATGTAGATAAATAGCATATCTCACTGTATTCGTCCTTATTGTAATATAAGCAAATATCATACCAAGTACCGTTGCATAGAAGAATTGTGCAAGGTTCATATGAAATAGCCCAAATGCAAGACCCGTCATAATGATGGCTGTCCAATCCCCATAGCGACGTACTTTATTTAATAATATTTTACGAAAGATTAGTTCTTCTATAATCGGACCAAGTACTGCACCATATAAAAAGATAAATATTATATTGCTAGAGGAAATCGCCTCTTCAATCGGGTTAATCACCTCTGCACCCTTGATGAATGCGATGATTTGATTTACTAATAGTCCAACAATATTACTAAGGTACATAGCAGCTGTACAGATAAAAAACAAGCCTAAGAACTGTGAAAAGTGCATCTTTTCAATCGTTCTATGTTTCGAATCCGGAACCCTTTTCATTAAGAAATAAAATACTGGAAACCCAATTCCTACAACGCCGATTGCAGTTAAAGCCCAAACATACCAATCTGTATTACCTATTTGTGGCACTAGATAAATAACTAGTTGATTAATTCCATTTTCAGAAAGCAATATAGCAAAAGCCATGAAAAACAGCGAAAACCAAACCCAATTCCATACTTTCCGTGGCTCAGGTAAATTGTCTTCTCTAAAATTCTCTTCTCTAAAATCCTCTTCATGTAAATTTTCTCCCATAAAATCCTCATTTCCATAAATCATTCTATTGTAATCCATACTCCAACAATTTCACCGCATCATTCCATCTGCCTACCGATGAAGAATCCATCACAGCGCAGACAACTTCCTTGCCATCCTTACGGCCTGCAGAAATAATACATCTGCCTGCCATCGTGCTTGTACCGGTCTTTAACCCAATTGCACAGGAATAATAATGTCCGCTCCATTTGGTAATGATGGCATCGGTACTGTCCCAAGTAACATCCTCTCCACTAATAAAGATGTTCCTTGCACTACTTTTTTTACATATAGCCACTATCGTCTCAAGTTTGACTGCCGCAAGTCCAATCATACCCATATCATATGCAGTTGTATATTGTCCAATTGCATCATATCCATCCGGCGTCTTAAAGCAAGAATTTTTAACCCCTAAGTCGGAAGCTTTTTGATTCATCAATCGTATAAATTCTATCACTGCCTCTTCTTTTGACGCATTTTCCTTTTGCAATGATTTTCTTCCCACATAAGTTGCCATTGCATAGGCTGCATCATTTCCAGATGGAACGAGCATGCCTTCTAGCATAGAACGCACCGTGAGTATTTGGCCTTCTTTAAGATAAGCTCTTGAAGAATCCGGAGCAATCATCTTTATCTCTTCTCCAACCGTTATCTCTTCCTCTTCCCCACACCACTCCAGTGCTACCAATGCGGTTAAAAGCTTTGCTGTACTTGCTGGAAATACGGGATCCACAGCGTTTTTATAATACATTACATCACCTGTTTTTGCATCAAATAGGATAGCTGCGGAAGCATCCACCTCAATCTGTGGGTTGGTTATATCAAGTGCTTCTTTTATTTTACTGTCAACTTTCATCTCAGGTATATAAGCTTCGTAATCGACTTTCTCACAATCTTGTATTAGTTGTAAAGCCGCCGTAGTAGAATCTGCCTCCACACTTTGATCTGGTTCCTCTACCGCAACCGGCGCACTTCCCTCTTCACTCGGATTAGCCGAAAGCCAAGGTTCCTTGTCTGTTATGTCAACAAGTACCTCAGAGGGTCCTTTTTCTTCTATTACTACGTCAGAATTATTTTCCTTGTTCGTTTCACTTTGATTACTTTCTGGCGTTATATCTGTTTGATTTTGTTGTTGAGCGGTATTCGATGTATGGTCTATCATTATATTAACATAGATAAATAAGCTAAGAGTTATGATGCATCCAAACAATAGTAATCCCAGTATATTTTTCTTATTCATCATCCATCCCTCAAATTCTTAATCCTATTTGGTTGAATACATTTAAATCCATATCTCTTCCTATTTTAATATTTGTATACTAAAATTGCAAGAATTATACGAATTATTTTACAATTCACGCTTACAAAAGAAGCTGTTGCAAATCGGAATGCTTCAGCACTTGCGTATTTCTTTGCAAGCAAGAAAGTTATTCGTTTTGCAACAGCTGAGTCTAATCTTCCGTCCTATTAAAAGGATGATTTATCGAAATCAATACTTACATTTCCAATTCCACCATCTATCTTTATAGAATGATCTGATCCCTTATTGGTCTTTATATTTTTTACCTTATCTCCATTAATTCTTACATTTCCTATCCCTGCATCAACATCAAAATTATAATCTTCTTCACTACCTTTTAATTTAAGATCAACTTCACCTACACCACAGTCAATCATATTGTCACCGAGTAACTCACCCTCAACCGTAATATTACCAACACCGCAATCCATATTAGAATTATAAAAACTAACATTCAAAAATTTAACGGTTCCAACTCCACCATCAATCTCTACATTTTCTGCGGTCATGTTGCTTCCCTCGATGTTGCCAGCTCCTGCATTAATTATGAGCTTCTCAGCATTTAATGACTCAATCGTAACCCTACCAGCTCCTGTATCCACATTCGTACGTTCTGCTACAAAATCTGCAGGTAAATATACGGTGATTTTAGCTTTTTGAAAGGAGTTGTCAGAGCCAAACCAGTTCATAAAATTCAACCAGTCCCATGCATTATTGTTAGTATCTACCTTAAGCGTACCATTTCCAGTTACGGTTGCTTGAAAGCTTTCTTTAACGTTCTCAGCTTCTACCTTAAAGGTATCTCCAACCTTGATTGTTAAATCTCCGTTTGAATTTTTAATATCTAAACTCTTTACATTCGTAAAACTGTCAGAAAAGTCTTTGACATCTTCACT
>Ga0209511_1001446_pt1 | contig 21101 bp, 15 predicted proteins | sample SSSSmetaG_FD_184141 | JGI IMG/M metagenome (GOLD analysis project Ga0209511, IMG submission 184141) | Glacier valley bacterial and archeal communities from Borup Fiord, Nunavut, Canada, to study Microbial Dark Matter (Phase II) - ​SSSS... | ecosystem: Environmental > Aquatic > Freshwater > Ice >...
TCTCGTCAGAGGCGATATAGAGGTAGAAACGTAGGTAGGGCCAGTGGCATTGCTGGGGATGGTGATTGTCTGCCAGAGTCGGTCTTCGCTGAAGGAGGCGTAGCCACCCAGCCAGGCACCATAGCTGCCAGCATGAGGGAACTCGGTAACGATCAATTGGCTGCCGCCTTGACCAAGTTGCTGCCAGGGCTGCGTACCGCTCTCGAAGTCGCCATTCTGGATCAGTTCGCCGCCGCTAGCCGGGGGTGTGTTGGTCGGTTGTGGGATTGGCGTGCTGGTAGGTTGTGGGATTGGCGTGCTGGTCGGCTGCCCTGGGGCTGTAGTGGCGGTGGGGGTGCTGCCTGGTATGGGGGTGCCACTTGCCTCCATCGCCCTTCTTACTACCTTCGAGAGTTCACCACGGCGCACGTTGTCGTTAGGTCGGAAGCACAGGCCGCTGCCGCCACTGCAAGTAGCCCCACTGAGGATGGTGCGGGCTGCCAGCGTCTCAATGTCGGCGTAGAAGGTGCTACCGATTGGCACATCACTGAAGGTTGGCGTGGTTGGATTGATCAGCGCAAAGTTGGCGGCGCGGCGTACGATCTTGGCAACCTGGCCGCGTGTGATGTTGACGTTCGGGCCAAATGTGCCGTTAGCAAAGCCACTGATCACCCCGGCGCGGACGGCTGTTTCGATGTAACCGTAGAAGGTACTGCTGCTCGGCACATCGCTGAAGGTAGGCGCGGCTGGGGTGTAAGCGGGTAGGCCAAAGCCGTTGACTGTGATCTTGGCGAACTGACCACGGGTGGTCGGGCTGCCTGGCTCAAACCTGAAGGTGCCGTCGCCGTTAGGCAGCCCGCTGACCACATTGCGGGTGGCAAGGAAGATGATGTCGTTGTAGAAAAGGTAGGTGTTCGGCACGTCCGTGAAGCAGATGCCGGTGCAGGAGCTAGCCACCGTGCCACCCTGAGTCACCAGGGCAAAGGGCTGCTTACCGCTCTCGCCGCTGGGTACGTTGTAGCCGCGTACCTTGACCACGTAGTTGCCGCTAACCGCACTGGGGATGTCTACCGTCTCTACCGTATTGCGGCGGTCGCCAGTGCTGCTGCCATTGCCTCGGTAGACGGTGCCAGTCGGCCCCGTCACAGTCAGGTCGAGGTCGTTGACCAGTTGCACGCTGCTGCCAGGGGCCGCTGGGTAGTCTGTCCAGGCAAGAGTAACACGCAGGGGTTGGCCCGCAGTGCTGACGTTGAGCGTGCTGCTTGCCTCCTCGTTAGTACCGAGCCGCCCTGCATCGTTGTAGCGGCTGTTAGCCTGGTTGAAGGTAGCAGCCATGTCGACCAGCCCCCAGCCCTCAACGTTGTTGGGGCGCGCAGTCATCTCCTGGGTAGCACCGCTGCCATACTGACCAGGAGCCATCTCACGAGCAGAGTTCATCATCGCGGCCCGGATCAGGGCTGCCGATGGGTTGGCGATGTTAGCTCGCTGGATCAGATACTGGCGGGTCAGGGCTGCACTGCCAGCAGTAAGTGGGGTTGCCATTGAGGTGCCGCCCTCAAAGATGTAGTTGCTGTTGAAGACCCCCCAGCCAGTACCAGCCCCAGGGGCGTGGCTGCGCGTGGAGAGGATGTTGGTGCCAGGTGCGCTAATGCTTGGCTCAATACGACCGTCGGTGGTTGGCCCGCGACTGCTGAAGGCAGCCATGCCCATTGGGTTGTCGCTGGTCTTGTCGCTGTTGATCGGGTCAACCGGGTAATCACTCGGCCAGCCTGCACCCCAGCTACAGTTGGCGTAGCCGTTGTTGCCGCCAGGATAACTGCTGCCAGTTGGTGGGCGGTCGTTCTCGCTGGCCCCGACCGTGATATCGTTCTTGGCAGTGGCAGGGCTGCCAACGCTGCCGTTGTCAATCTTGCCGTCGCTGTTGGCATCAACGCCCGCGTTGCCTGCCGCGAACAGGATCGTCATATCCTTGTGCGTCCAGGTAAACTGGTCAACCTGCTGCGACTTGCTGGTATACGCACCCTGTGCATCCGAACCCCAGCTATTGGTGTGGACCCGTGCGCCGTCGTTGTATGCCTGCTGAAAGAGGGTGTTGAGGTCGTTGGGGATACCGCCGAGACCACCATTGCTGTCGAGCAGCGACTGGAAAACCAGGCGGGCTTCGGGAGCGACCCCAGCGTAGCTAGTAGTGTAGTTGTGGCTGGCAGGATTGCTGCCGCTGAGGGTGCCATTGCCTAGCACAGAGCCTGCAACGTGGGTGCCATGAGCATCGGTGCCGACCAGTTGCCGCTGCGGCCCAGCGCGTAGGTGGCAGCAATGCGTCCCGCAAAGTCGGCACTGAGCGTGCTACTGTTGCCAGTATCCAGACCCGTGTCGGCGACGGCCACGATCTGGCCGGAGCCGTAGAGACCGAGATCAGCCCAGGCCTGGTTGACCCTCATCACCTCACGAGCCTTGTCGTTGTACAGCTTCATCTCCCGTTCAGGCTCAATCCAACTGACGCTATCCAGCTTGGCGAGGTTGGCAATCTGCGCCTGGGCGACGGTAGCATGGAGCAGACCGCCAAACTGATTGCTGCTAGTCTGTGCGTCAGTCAGGTTACTGGCTACAGCGGCCAAGTCCTCATCTGGGAAGGTCTGTACTACAACCTTGAGCGCAACATCTTGGCTCTTTGCCAGTTCGGGGCTGATCTTGTAGGCTGGTTGGAGGGGGCCAACCCAGTGGACGAAGGGCAGGCTGGCAACACGGCTGCGGGCTGCCTGGTCAAGGCGGACGATAAAGGCAAAATCAGGAATATAGTCGTAGATAGTGCCGCCTGCACTGGTTACTGCTGTCTTCCAGCTTTCCAGCACCGGGCCGTCAAACTGTACCAGTTAGTGGCTATTGTTCTGATCGGCGCGCAAGCCGTCAGCGACGGTCGGCTCGCCCTTGCGCGGGTCGAAGGTGGCATACTGCAAATGGATCACCGGGGCGGAGCCAGTGCCTGCTGTTTTCCCGTCCGCTGGTACTTTGCCCCTATTCTAGGCAGAGCTGCTACCTACTGGCAACTGCGCGATCAGAATGGCAATGATCATCATCACTAGGGACAATCTTGCCTGTCGTACTCTGCTCTGCTTCAAAACTTGCTCCTCTCTGAATCTTAGCTGCTTACACTTGTTACCCACCAGAAGTGGGTGTGCGCCAATCGCTCTAATTATACGTTATGGTTGTGTAATTTGTTGCATTTGAGCAGCAGCTAGTCTCTGGTTTGTCTTGCAGCCATGCTCTCAGCCTACTCCTCGGCGAAGCGGTAGCCAATACCAGGCTCGGTCAGGATGTAGCGCGGCTTGCCGGGGTTGCTCTCGATCTTGCGGCGCAGGTGGCTGATGAAGACGTGCAGGTAGTTTGGCTGGTCGGCATACTCTGCGCCCCAGACGGCGGCCAGCACCGTGCGGTGGGTGGCGACCCGCCCTGCGTGCTGCGCCAGGTAGGTAAGCAGGTCGTACTCTTTTGGGGTGAGGGCGACCGTCTCCCCAGCGACGACGACGAGGTGGCGGGCAAGGTCGATTACCAGATCGCCGCGCTCGATCCGGGTGGGGGTAGCGGCCTGTGGGCTAGCGGCCACCCGCCGCAGCCAGACGCGCATCCGGGCGAGCAGTTCGCCGCTGCTGAATGGCTTGGTCAGGTAGTCGTCGGCCCCTGCATCCAGGGCGGCCACCTTGTCGCGCTCCTCACCGAGGGCAGAGAGGATGATAATCGGCACCCCGCTACCCCACGAGCGTACCTGCTTGCAGACGGCAACCCCGCTCATGTCAGGTAGCATCAGGTCGAGCAAGACGAGATCGGGCTGCTCCACCGCTAGCAGGTCCAGGGCTTCTTCGCCAGTTGCGGCGGTCAGCACCTTGTAGCCATTGCCAGTCAGCGTCACCCGCAGCATCCTCAGGATTTGGGTTTCATCGTCTACCACCAGGATGCGGAGAGGATGACTGCTCATGCCCCCTTACCAGCCTCTCCCTCAGGGGGGCTAGGGTCCCCGACTAGCGGCAGGCTGAAGGAGACGCGCAGGCCGCCACCGGGTCGGTTGCTGGCCCACATCCGTCCATCATGCGCCTCAACGAAGCCCCGCGCCAGGGTCAGGCCGATCCCCATCCCTTGCCTGCCACCTTTACTGCTCTGCACGCGGTAGAAACGGTCAAAGATGTGGGCGAGTTCCTCTGCTGGCAGGCCCGGCCCTGCATCCTCCACACTGACCAGCAGATCGTCGCTCTCTAGCCGGGCTGCGACGGTAATCGGCGTGCCAGCAGGGGTATAGCGGGCAGCATTGTCGAGCAGGTTGCTGATCACCTGCTGGATTAGCACATAGTCGAGCGGCACCAGCGGCAGGTCGGCGGGCAGGTCGAGCGTGAGGGGATGCACTGCTAGACGCTCGCCCAACCCAGTGGCGGCGGCGTTGACTACCTCGGCGATGGAGTAGAGGCCGCTCTCTACGTGCAAAGCCCCCGCCTCCACGCGGCTAAGGTCGAGCAGATTGTTGACCAGACGGCTGAGGCGGTCTGCCTCGCTGTCTATCGCTTCCAGCAGTTCGCGCTCATCAGCCTTGCTCATAGCGGTGCCACCGGCCAACAGGCTGCTGGCCGACCCCTTGATTGCCGCCAGTGGGGTACGGAGTTCGTGGCTAGCCGCCGCCAGCAATGAAGATTTCACTGCGTCGGCTTCGCGTAGCAAGGCGGCCTCTTGCGCTTCGGAGGCTAGCTGTTCACGCAGCCGCCCACCAGCCAGCAAGCCAGCAACAGTGGTCACTAGACGCAGGTCGTTGCCGCTGAAGGCTGGTTGGGCGCGCTCGCGTTGCACAGTCAGCGATCCTAGCAGGCCGCTCGCCAGCAATGGCACGACCGCCACCCTACCGCTTGCGTCTACGCTTACCTCGCGTTGGCCGCTATCCAGACCGACCAGGGGAGTAGCAGGGCCGAAGCTAGCTACCTGCCGCAAGTCACCGCTGCTTTCGGTCAGGTAGAGGCTGGCCGATTGGGCCACCAGGATGACGGCTACCTGTCGTGCTGCCTCATCATCAAAGGGATCAGCTCGCTCCAGCAGCATCCGACTCAGTTGATTGAGCGCACTCGTTTCGCGCACGCGCTCCTCGGCATCCCGCGCCCTCCCCTCCACCTGTGCGGCCAGGCGGCTGGCGATCACGGCGACGATGAAGAAGACGGCGAAGGCAGACGCGTCCTCAATGCGGGCAATGGTGAAGGTGTAGTAGGGTAGCAGGAAGAAGAAGTCGTAGCACAGCCCAGCTAGCAGCGCGGCGAGCAGGGCTGGGCCGATACCAAGCTGGATCGCCAGCAGGAAGACGGCCAGCAGCAGCAGCAGCGGCGCACTGGGCGAGAGGTCGGGGCCGACGTAGGCGCGCAGGCCAACCAGGGCCAGGCTGACCAGCAACACAGCGACGCTGGCTAGCACATATTTGAGCAGAGCGTTCATGTAGTTATTATAGCACGGCTGGCGGGCTGTTTGGTAGAGCGTAACCAGCCAGCCACCTTGCAGCAAGCAGCAGCTAGCAGATTATGGTTGGTCTGTCGGCTGAACTAGGGGAGCCAGCCGCGCTGCTGCAATACCTCGTGGCCGAGCGCACCCAATTCCACTTGCTCAGCCGCTGGCAGCTCTGGGTGGTACTCCAACTTCGCCTTCTCAAAATACTGGACAAGCACTGTATTGCCGCCTATTCGCTGCTCAAAGAAAGGTTCGCTGACTGGCGCGCCATAGCCATTCAAACCATCATCTTGCCAGACAGCGATGAACTCGGCAGCCAGGTTGTGCTGCGTGCTAGCAAAGTAGCAGCACAGGCCCATCTTAGCTGGGGCTGGCTTAAACGGCCCTTCTGTCTCATGGGCAGTTGCTATCTCTTTGCCAAGGGGGAGCAACGTCAGGCATTGTCTATCTTTATCCTTACATCTAGAATAGTAGGCGAAACCAGTGCGCTCGAAGTATTGAGTTATGTATTCGTTTTCATCCATTGCTTCAGTGAGTGGCACACCAAAGCGCGCCTTCCCACCCGCGTCCGTCCAGTGCTTACGAAACCCACTTATCACTGCGTGACCAGTTTGTGGAAAAGGAAGCCCCGCAGTCCAGTAGTACCAGCCTCCTGGGCCTGCCTCGCCCGCGCCGCTTAGATCAACTGTCCCCACGTCGCGCAGTGACGCAGCTGGCTGGTCAGGCCGCAGCTGCTGACCGTAGCCGTAGCTGACCAGCCTGCCATAGCTAACTCCAATAGCGTGGTCTTTGTCTGCCATGCTGATCGCCAGGAGACTATCAAGCCCTTCTACTACCGACCACTGCCCATCCTTAAAGGCAAGTAGTGGGAGACCCCAGCCACTGGCAAAGCCATGTTGGGGATCGCTGAATACCATACTGTAGCCGGTTGGGTAATAACAACTCGCGTAATCATAGCAGTAGCATAGGTTTATCTTAGGCAGCGGGACGTTCTTAGGTAGGTAGACGTTGAACCACACGCCATCCTGGTAGTGGCTGATCAGCAGCCGCCGTCTAGTCGCGCCCAGTGTCAAAGCCCAAGTATCGTCTGGGCCGAAGGTATGGATAGCTACCACTCTACCTTCACACCGAGTCTCTAGCACACATTCTTGCGCCTGCGCCCACTTGCCTGCATGATAGTGCCAAAGGTGTTCATACTCGCGTACCGAGCCAGCCCAACCCTCATCGCCAACAAAGCTGAGGGTTCCTGCCCCCTTGCCGTAGAAGGTGCGATCATGCTGCCACTGCCCATCTTTGTAGTGCAACATAATCGTCTTTTTAGTAGGATTGGGGATCGCATCGCTACGCGGTCCAGCGTCGCCACTGGCCCAGCCCTCGTTGCTATTGAGCATCTGGATAGCCAGGAAGTTGACGTTTGCCAGCGGCTGCGCCACATCCTGCCAGTGCCTACCATCCCAGTGCATCATCCGCCCACTTGCGCCCGCTGCCCACACATCGTTGGTACTTAGTGCGGACACCGCCTGGATCGGCGCGTCAAACACGTCCTGCCTCGCTACCTGCCAATGACTCTGCACTAGATGCAGCCGATAGGCACGCCCCTTTGCACCCACCCGACCGACCACCCAGACTTCAGCCTCGCTCACCATCGCTACTGCCAACAACGCCGAATTAGTAGGCAGCCCTTCGACCGCTGACCAAACCAGCAGGTTGGCTGATGCTGGGGTTAGTGTTACCCGCCAGGCTAGCTGTACTGTCTGGTAGTTGTAGAGCCTGGGATCGCCGAATGAGATGGCAACCAGCAACAAAAGGCTGACCACTATCATTCTCGTGTTGTTGAGCCGCATCCTTTCCTTATCCCCCTTTGCTGGAACTTTCCCTTTGCTAGATAGAACGAACAACTAAAGTGCAGGTTGCAAGCATAATTGCGGTTCAGGCCACAAACCACCAATTGGCGAAGCGGCTAAACAGCAGGCCCAGCAGTAGCAGGCTGGTCACCACCCAGACCAGGTGGAAGCTGCGCGACCGCTGCCCCACCATGCCCAGCAGGATGAAGCCGGGCCAGAGGACGATCACGAAGCGGGCTAGCGAGAGTAGCGGCTCGGCGGAGGCGGGATTGAGCAGGCTGGCGGCCAAGCCCCCTGCCAGGTAGACGCTATAGCTGAGAGGCAGCCACCGCCAGCCGACCACTGCCAGCAGCAGAAAGAGGAGGGTGCAGCCAAGATTGAGGTAGCTCTGTGCTGCTGCGCCGTAGCGGAATGGCTGCTTGACCGCTACCTCGATCCCCCGCCAGATCGTATCCCAGGGCGCATCAGGACGGCGCAGCCAGTTCTTCTGTACGTTGGCGAAGGCAAGGGGGTCACCTACCCGCAACTGGTAGTAGCCGAGCAGGGCGAACAGGCCGCTGAGGGGGAGGAGCAGAGCCAACACCGCCTTGAGGTCGCGTACCAGCACTGTACGCCCACTGACCGGGGCTGCTAGCGGCGGGTGGGACGCAGCCTGCCGCCTACGCCACCACTGGACTAGTAGTTCGGCGAACAAGGCGGCGAGCAGCACTACCCCCGTGACGCGGGTGAAGATCGCCAACGCCGCTGCCAGGCCTGCCAGCCACCAGCGACCCTTACGCGCCGCGTAGAGGCTGCCGACCGTCAGCAGCAGGAAAAGCGATTCGCTGTAGGCCGCCCAGAAGAAGAAGGCAGTGGGGAAGGCTGCGGTGTAGAGGATCGTTTTGTCGGCTACCGCTCCACCCGCCAGGTCGCGGCTGGCGGCATGCAGCAGCAGCAGAGCCGCAATGAAGGCCGCCGCCGAGATCGCCTCTGCCGCCACGATGTAGCGCAGGTTGCCGAGCGGGGCCAGGATGGTGCCGACTGCCTTGATCAGGGCGGGGTAGAGGGGATAGAAGGCCGAACTGTTGTCGCCAGCGTTGTGGCCGACGGCAGCGATCTTGAGGTAGAACTGGCCGTCCCAGCGCGTCCAGACCCCGAATAGGCGATCTGCCCAGCCGCTCAGGGCTGCGCCGTCGTAGCCGTCCATCCGCCCTGGTCGCTCGTTGAAGGGCGTAACCAGCACCGATAGCACTGCCAGCACTGCCAGGCCGAGACGGGCAGCCAAAGCCACCCGCCACACCTCAGCAGCCCGTGGGTCGAAGATTGTAGATCGTAGCTTGCGAAGGATAGCGATTTGCTCCGATGTTTGTCTCTCCCACGATTGTACCACAACGAGAGGAGGCCGGTTGAAGCGACTCGCTTGGGCTGCGCACCTTCTGCTACTTGCTAGCGCACGTGCGCCTCATAGTAGGCTAGCATCTGCTTTGCTGCCGTCGGCCAATAATTATCGCTGAACAGGTGGTTTTCGCTGCGTGGGGAGAGGAAGGTGACATCCTTGCCTGCCGCCACCAGCAGGCGGTTGCTCTCTACCGACCAGGCGTAGGGTGTGTTGGTATCGCTCTGCCCATGATTGATCATCATTGGCGCGCTCACCCGCCCTGCGTTCGGCGCGAAGGAGATGCCCGCGTAGAAGGCGGGGTTGTCCTCTGGGTAGCCGTACTTGCGCTTGACTAGAGAGGGGCCACCGTTCGCACTACCCTCGCGGACGCGCTGCCAGCGGTTGAAGTTGTCGGCGTAATTCGGGCTGGTGGGGGCAAAGAGGACAAAGGCCTTGATTTCGCTCTGGGTTACGCTCAGTTGCAGTCCCACCTGCCCACCGTTGCTATGACCCCAATAACCGACACGGGTTGCGTCAATGTAAGGCAATGCTGTGCGTTTGAGCGCATCGAGCAGGTTGAGGGTGTCCTCTGTCCAGCCAGGGGCGGTCATGTTCACCTCAGCGTTGGGGTCATCATCGCTGGTGGCGTAGTTGCGGAAGTCAGGGTGGATCGCCACGCAGCCGTTCTGGGCCAAGTACGGCCCCTCGCGGCGGCTGTCTTCACCCGTGTAGTATTCGGCGATTGGGATGTAGCCGTGGCCGAGGATGATCACCGGGAAGGGGCCATCGCCCTGAGCGGCTGGCACGTACATAACCCCGCTGATGTTCAGTTCGCCGCTGCTGTAAGCTATGCTGTACTTGGTGTAGCTGCCGCCCTGTTCTAGCACGCTGAGGGTACGCAGGTTGTTGCCCCAGCGCATCTCCTGGCGGAATGCTGCCAGCGAGATTGGGGCTGGGCCGTAGTCCTTGCCTGGGATGGGGGCAGGAGCGTTGCCGTAGAGCTTCTGGTATGCCTGCTTGCCTAGCAGCCCCAGGCTGACCTGGTACGCGGCGGGCAACTCTGGGTGATACTCGAAGCGGTTGCGCTCGAAGTATTGCACCAGGTAGGTTTTGCCGTCGGTCGCGCTTTTCTCCTCAAAAGCCTCGCTGATCGGGTAGCCGTAGACAGCTAGCCCACCGTTGGCCTGCCAGTAGCTGCCGAATATGGCGGCCAGATTGTGGCCGGTCTGATCGAAGTAAACGGTGGCGATGTTGCCCTGGGCGGGTGTGCGCTGGAACGGCTTCTCCTTCTCGCGGCCTACGGTCAACTCCTTGCCCAGCAGACCTAGCAGCACCACGTTGTCTGTGCCACGATTCTCTGGGTGGAACTCAAAGCGGGCGCGCTCGGTGTAGAGGACAGTAAGCCCACCCTCGGTCAGTTCGTCGGTAATCGGCAGGCCAAAGCGGGTGATCCCACCATTTGCTGCCCAGTAGCCGCGAAAGACCCCCCGCAAGCAGTGGCCGGTTTCGGCGAAGCACTGCTCACCGCCCGTCAGGCGGATCGCCCCCTGTGGCTGCTTTGCCTGCGAACTCGGTGCTGCGAACCCGGCCAGCGGTAGCAGCGTAAGGACGGAGATAACTGTAAACAGCCCAACAATCATTCTTTTCACTTTGAACCCTCCTATGGGCAGTTGCCAATGGCTATCCTGGGCATTATAATCTGTGGCATAGACAGGAGGCAACCAACAACCGTGCCACAAGATGAGAGTCTGGTTAACCTTACGATTACCAGCCCAGCCAATCTGCTAGTCAAGCGGGTTCGGGCTTTGGCCCAACGCAAGCAGCGGCGGACGGAAGGGGCGTTCTTCGTCGAGGGCATCCGCCCAGTCTGGCTGGCGGTCGAACATGGGGCTGTGCTGGAGACGCTGATTGTCGCCCCCGACCTGCTGAGCAGCGAAGCCGCGCAGCAGTTGGTGGCCCAGCAGCAGCAAGCGGGCGGACGTGTGGCGCAGGTTAGCCGCAGCGTGTTCGAGCGCATCGCTGAGCGCGACAACCCCAGTGGGCTGGCGGCGATAGTGCGCACTAGCCAGCGGACGATAGACGATCTGGCAGTTGGGCCGGGGTCGCTGTTTGTCGCCCTGCATGAGGTGGGCAACCCTGGCAACCTGGGGACGATCATCCGCACGGTAGATGCGGTGGGTGGCGCAGGCGTGATCCTGCTTGGCGAAGCGACCGACCCCTACCACCCGACTGCGGTCAAGGCCAGCATGGGGACGCTGTTCAGCGTGCCAGTAGTCAGTGCAACGACGACGGAACTGCTCGGCTGGTGTCAGCAGCACACGGTCAGCGTCTACCCGACTGCCGATCAGGCAGAGGTGGTCTACTGGGCTGTGCAGTACCAGCTACCGGCCCTGCTACTGTTTGGCAGCGAGGGGCAGGGCTTGCCGCCCGCATTGCTGGCTCGTGGCCCTGCGATCCGTATCCCAATGCAGGGGTCAGCCGACTCGCTCAACCTCTCGGTCGCGGCTGGGGTGCTGCTCTACGAGGTGAAGCGGCAGCTTAGTGCCAGAGTGGGTTGAGGCGAATGTGCTGCACGGTGCAAGGATAAGCGATCCTCCTTCACGCGCAGGTTGAGCAGGCTGAAGCTAAGCGGGCGCGGGTCGCCAGCCCCTGGCGCGGCGGCTCCACTGGGGCTGCTGAGGTGTAGTTCGCTCTCACCTGGTGGCAGGCGCAGGGGGATGGCGTAAGGCAGCAGGCTAGCGGGCAACTGCTGGCGGTACACCTCTGCCCCGGCTAGCGTCGCCACCAACTCCCGTGCTTGTAGGGCGGTCATGCTGAAGCTGAGGGTTGCACTGATCGCCACGCTGCTGGGATTGACCAGCCGCAAGCTGGCGGTGTCGCTGAACCAGCGTTGGGGGCCAGCAGCGGTCTCCTCCACTGCGTACCAACCCTCGCCCAGGCCAACGAATGGTTGGGGCGGCACCTCTGGCACGCGCCAGGCTTGTAGCCAACCGTCAGTGTAGACAGCAGTCGCCCGCAACCCAGCGATCCGTTCAAGGTAGAGCGTGGGGTCGTAGCCCTTCACCTGCTTTGGTTCGGTTGGGTCGCTCGGCGCGTAGAGGACGACATAGCGCACGAGATAGTAATTGAGGGCGGCAAGTTGCTGCTCCCGATCATCGCCATAAACGTCAGGCTGCTGCCCCTCAAGCTGCGCGAAGCCAGGCATTTGGTAGACGAACGGATGATAGTATTCCCGCGAAATATAGCCGCCGAAGATACGCTTGCCGTGCGTGGTCTGGAAGCGCATCCGCTGGCCGCCACCCCAGTAGCCATCCTGCTTGGGCAACTCAAGGATAGCGAAGTCGCCTGCCTCTTTCGCCAGGGTGCTGTACCAGGGTGGCACTGGGGCCGCCGCCAGCGGGTAGGGGGCTGGGCTGAACTCCGCAACCAGCAATATTAGTGCCAGACCACATACCCCGTAAGCAAAGCGCAAGCGGTTGAGGACCAGTGGCCCTACTATCGACCACAGACCGAGGGCGAGTAGCAGGCTGAGTGAGAGATTGACCAGCACGCTGAAGCGGTCGGGGCTGCGGCTGATCGAGGCGAAGGGTAGCTTGCTGAACAGGTTGTAGGGCATCGGCAAGCCCACAATGCTTACGCCGTTGACCTGCAAGACGGGGCCGAGCGCGAGGCTGAGGCAGAGGATCGCCAGACCACCCAGCAGCCAGTTGAAGGGCCGCGCCCGCCGCACGAACAGCCCAGCCCCAGCTAGCAGCAGCACAGTGAAGCCGAGGTAAACCTCGTACTGGTTGGTTGCAGCATAGAGCGGCCACTTGTCGCGCACCGCGAAGCTGAAGCCGCCAAGCAGGGGGTGCTGGCGCATCGGCAGCAAGAAGCTGAGGAGGTCAGCCGAGTAGCGGCGCGCCTCGTCGGGGTCGGGCCGCATATAGCTGGCCGTCTGCAACTCGCGGAGCATCGGCACAAGGATGGGCAGCAGTAGCACACCCACTGGCAGCAACACGGCAGCCGCCCGCCCCAGCACCGTCCACCAGCCTAGCCAGCCTCGCCCGCACGCCAGCAGGTAGAGGAGGTAAAGTCCAGTAAAGATCAGCGCGTACATCACCTGGTACCAATCTACCAGCGCAGTACACAGCAGCGAGATCGCCGCCAGCAGCCCATAGCGCAACGCACTAGTGTTCCTCCCCTGCGAGGGGGGAGAGCTAGCTGGGCCTGGTAGGGGGGGTAGCGCGCGTAGCAGAAAGTAGAGGTAGAAGGGCAGCCACTCCATGCTCACCCACTGCATGATCCCCCTCATCTGCGACAGATGAAAGGGCGCAAAGCTGAAGGCCGCCCCCGCGACGAAGGCGACCATGACTTGTAGAGTGGGGCTGCTGGGCTGGGCTGTCTGCTTGATCATCTGCAACAGGTAGTGCGCTAGCATATAGACCGCGTAGCCAGTCAGCACGAAGGAGATCACGACGATCAGGTTGTAGGTGACAATTACGCCAAAGAGGGGTAGCAGCACAACGGCTAGCAGGCCGTTGAAGGGATGCAGGGTGTGGAATAGAAGGCTCACCCCATCGGGCCAGTAGATGAAGCTAGACTGATAGGGGTTGTGCAGGCCAGTCAGCGACTTGCTCACCCACCAGAGGTTCCAGAGGTTCTGGTCACGGTCTTCTAGCATGAAGCCGGGCGTACGGTCGCCAAAGTGTAGGGCTAGCGGCCAGGTAAACAGCAAGGTTAGCAGCAGGTAGCCGAGCAGCACGAAGCTGCTGGCCCTTAGATTGCGCCATCTGGCGTTTGCCTCAGCCATTGATAGCGTCCAGTTCCTTCCGCATCAGCCATACATCAGCGACGTGGTGGTGGTAAGTTCCCTGTTCGTCGGTGTAGCTCCAATCTCGTGTCTCCTCGGCGGTCAGGTTGTAGCCAAGCCGCTCGTAGAGGCGGCGGGCAGCAGGATTGTTCTGCACGACGATCAGTTCGGCGGCTCGCACGCCCCGCTCGCGCATCGTCTGCTCTGCTGCCGCCATCAGCTGCGTACCCAGGCCGCTACCACGCAGGAATGGAAAGACTCGCAACGCCTGCACGAAGCCCACCCCTGCTACCCGCTCGAAGTCCACCCACACTTGCCCGACCGGGTAGCCGCCCACCTCCGCTACCAGCATTACTACGCTGCCCTGCTCGTAGCGTTCGTAGGCAGACAGCATCCGCCGCCGCTGCTGGGTCTCCAGGCCATACCACTCTAGCGGCTCCATGTCCTCGCGGCGCAGTGAGCGGATCGTGACGTTCAAGGGCAGCGTAGAGTATTCGTCAATCACAGAGCCAACTTCTGCTGACCGGTGAGCAACATCTCAGCCACTTCCTTGTGCGCCAGGCAGTCTTGTGCGACTCGTGCGTAGCTCTTGTCGGTTTCAATGCCCAAGAATCTGTCTTCTGCCATCAGTCAATCACCCTTCTTTTCCAACCCGTGCCAGGCGGCAGCCACCTGCCGTACCAGCAGGTCGCCCTCACCCGGCTGCACCGTGCGTGGGTCTAGCAGTAGCTTACCCTCCTCGATGCGGGCGACGACCGCCGGGTTACCCTCGCGTAGGCGGGCCGCCAGCCGCTCTGCACTACGTGGGCTGAGGGCAATGAGGGTGGTAGGCAGAGTCTCCCCAGGCAGGCTGCCGCCACCGACCGCCGACTGGCCGCCCTGCAATACGCAGGCGACCCCCGCATGGGCCAGTTGCGCCTGCAAGCTGGTCGCCCGCTCGCGCATTTCGCTTGCACTCTGGCTGATCATCCGCCACACTGGTATCTTCTGCAAGGCTTCTCCACGCAGATAGTGCAGCAAGGTCGCCTGTACCCCCGCCAGGATCGTCTTATCCACACGGATCGCCCTGACCAGTGGGTGCTTGCGGATGCGGGCCATTGGCTCGCGCTTGCCGACGATGATGCCCGCCTGCGGCCCACCGAGCAGCTTGTCCCCGCTGAAGGTGATCACGTCCATGCCTGCGGCGACGCTCTCCTCCACCTGCGGCTCGTGAGCCAGGCCGAACTGCTCGCTGGCAAGGAAGCTGCCGCTGCCCAGATCGTCCATCGCCAGGATGCCAGAGCCTTTCGCCACTGCCACCAACTCGGCTAGCGTTGGTTGCTCGGTGAAGCCGATCATGCGGAAGTTGCTGCTGTGGACGTTGAGCAGAGCCGCCGTCCTTGTGCTGACTGCCGCGCCGTAGTCGCTCGCCCGCGTGCGGTTGGTGGTGCCGACATCTACCAGCTTCGCCCCACTCTGGCGCATCACATCGGGGATGCGGAAGCCGCCGCCGATCTCCACCGCCTGCCCGCGACTGACCAGCACTTCCTTGCCCTTCGCTAGCGCACTAAGGACGAGGACGAGGGCCGCCGCATTGTTGTTGACCACGATGCCGTCCTCCCCCCCGCTTAGTTGGCACAGCAGGGCAGCAACATGGTCGTGGCGGCTGCCGCGTGCGCCCTGCCGCAGGTCGTACTCAAGGTTGGAGTAGCCGCTGCTAACCGCTGCCATTGCTGCGATAGCCTCGGCACTGAGGGGGGCGCGGCCAAGATTGGTGTGGATAATTACTCCGCTAGCGTTGATCACTGGGCGCAGGGTCGGTTCGCTCAAGCTGCTGAGGCGGGCCAGGATGCTCGCGGCTAGCTGCTCGACGGTAGCGGCTGGCTGGCCGTTGGCGACCAGCAGGCGGGCGTTGGTTAGCTCCTCGCGGGTTAGGGCGGTGAGCAGGCTGGGCGGGTAACCACTCGTGCGCAGGGCTGCTACCTGCAAGAGGCGGTCAACGGAGGGCAGGGCGCGGTAGGCGTTGGCTGGTCGCTCGGTCATATGCGTATTATAGCATACTGCTTCTGGCTCCCACCTCTTGTGCTATAATGGCGGTGGCAGGGAAATCGCCAGGGGTTCGGGAGCCTACCAGGAGGTTCAGTAGATGGATTTGAGCAGGAGAGTACTGCGCCGCGAACGGAGGGGGGTAGCGACTCCGCTACCCACCCTTGCCGACCCACCAGTTACGGCTGGGCGAATGTGGCCTTACTATGCCCGTCGTGTCGTTGTCAACCGCATCGCATTCGAGGCTAGCTTGCGCCTGATGGGGTCGCGCACCCTCAGCGGTAGCCCCTTCGCTCGCTATCTCGCTCACGGTCTGGACATCAACGACGTGAGCGAAGCGATCAGCCATGTGCGTGGGCTGCGCGGCTGGGTCGCCAACTGGCGTGCGGTGGCCGACGGACGTACTGCCCAGGGTGACGCGTTGCTAGCAGGGGGCAACACGGTTAGTGCGGCTCGCTGCTTCTTCTACGCCAGCCTCAGCTACCACTTCGCCCAGGTTGCTCTCTTTGGTGACGCAAAGCTGAAGGAGGAACTTAGCCTCCTCTCCTACGCCGCCTATGCCAAAGCCGCCCCGCACTTCGACCCGCCTGCCGAGCGCGTAAGTATTCCCTTCCCCGGTCACGACCTGCCCGGCTACCTGCGCCTGCCCCGTGGGGTTAGCCAGCCGCCGGTTGTCGTCAACATGAATGGTGTTTCGATGACCAAAGAGGAGTTCTTCTCTTGGGAGGAGGAGATGCTGGCGCGGGGGGTTGCCACCCTCAGCTTCGACGGGCCGGGCAGCGGCGAAAGCTGGTACGCGGGGCTGACGATGGTGGCAGACTACCAACAGGTCAGCCGCGCTGTCCTTGACTTCCTGGCGGCCCGGCCCGACCTGGATGGTACAAGAGTGGGCCTGATGGGGGTCAGTCTGGGCGGCTACCTCGCACTCTGGATGGCTGCGGCTAGCGACCCGCGCTACCGCGCCCTCGTCACTCTCTGCGCCCCCTACAACCTCGCCCGCGAGTACCGCGTGGTTATGCCCCTGGTGCGCCACGAGATACAATTCCTCTTTAACTTCGACCACAAGCGATTGCGGCAGATGTTGCGCCAGCCAGCAGCGCAGGGTGGTCTGGCGAAGCAGGTGCAAATCCCTACACTGGTGATCGCGGGCGGTCAGGACATGATCGTGCCGCCGCGCAACTCACGCCAAATCTATGACGACCTGCCTGGTGAGAAGGAGATGCTCTACTTCGCCAACTCCGGCCACGCCTGCTACAACTACATCGCAGACGTGCGGATGGCGGCAGCGGATTGGTTCGTCAAACACCTGGCCCATTAGGGGGAGAAGCGATGCACAAAGACGCAGTTGTGGAGCAGTTGTTGGCGATGAAGACCATTGCCGTCGTCGGCCTATCGAGCAAGGCGGATCGGCCCAGCTACCGGGTGGCTGCTTATATGCAGTGGCATGGCTACCGCATCATCCCAGTCAACCCGGCTGAGGATGAGGTACTGGGTGAGCAAGCCTACGCCAGCGTGGGCGAGATACCAGTCGAGATCGCGGTGGGTTTGGTGGACGTATTCCGCCGCAGCGAGCTAACTCCGCCAGTGGTAGCTGCGGCTATCCAGCGGGGAGTACGGGGCATCTGGCTGCAACTGGGCATCCGCAACGCCGAGGCGCACGGTCTGGCTGAGGCAGCTAACCTGCCCTATGTTGAGGATTTGTGCTGGAAGATAGAACACGCCCGCCGCTAAATCTTCGCCACCGCCAGGCAGTGTGCTTGGGGCAGCATGGGTGCCACGATCTGCTCCCAGGTTGCGCCCTTGTCGCTGCTGGCGTAGGCCTGGGTCAGGGTGACAGCGTAGCAGGCTCCACGTACCGTTGGGTGGGCCTGGATTGCGGTCAGCAACTCCCTACCGTTGCCACTGTCGGTGGCGAACGTAGCGTGGGTGAAGGCTTGCTGCTCGGTTGTCCAGCGGTAGATCGTGGAGCTATGATCCTCAGCCTCAGCCCCGACCAGCAACACGCCTGGTTCGGTAGTCGGTTGGAAGGCAGCTAGTGGAGCAGCATTACGAGCGAAGTTGTTGAGCTGCTGCCAGCCATCGTTCAACATCACGTAGACCCCTTGCGTGCTGCTGGCGTAGAGGTCGTCACCGATCAGCGTGAGGTCGTTGATCCTCCCCTCAAGCTGCCCTCGTTCGCGCCAGCTTTCGCCACCGTCCTCGCTGAACAGCACGCTGCCGTCTGCTGTGCCAACATAGAGACTGCTACGGCTCAAGGGTAGGATAGTGGTTGCGACCTGTTCGCTGGGAAGGCTGGCAGTGGCTTGCCAACCCTCGCCGCCCTCAGCACGGTAGAAGCGGCAGTCGGTAGTGGCGGCATAGATATTGAAGGGCTGCTCCTCGGCCTTCTCTGCTTCGTCCTCGCGGGCTTTCGTGCGTCGCTTCTTCACCTCGTCTACTGCGACGGCCAGTGCGGTAATCTCGCCCTCAAGCAGCAACTGCCACTCGAAGCCGTTGCTGGTCGTGCGGTAGAGGCCCGCTGGCTGGCCCTTCCCTGCCGCTGCTGCCGCGTAGAAGGTGGGCAATTGGCTGGGGTGAAGAGCCACCTGGGTGACAGCCAGCCCTGCTAGCCCGCGTTGGTTCAGCCGCCAGCTACCGCCCGCACTGCCGAGCGTATAGAAGCCATCGTCGCTGCCGATGTAGAGTACGGTTGCGTGAGCCATAAATCCTCCACTTGTTCACTCATAATGAAGCGTTTGAGGGTGTCCAGGGCAGCTTCGGCTTCGCGCCAGCGCAGGGTGTAGCTACGTGTGTTCTCCAACCCGATCTCGATCTTGACCAACCCAGCCAGGCGCAACTCGGTCAGGTGATGAGAGATGGTCGGTAGGGAGAGCTTGAGGGCTTTCGCCAGTTCTAGAGGCGGGCTGGGCTTCTCGGCCAGCAGGTGCAGCAGGCGCACTCGTGTGGGGTCGGAGAGTGCTTTCAGCGTGCGCATCGCTGCGTCTGGCACAACAGGGCCAGGCACCAGCCGCGTCCACTCTGGGCGCGCCCCATAGAGCAGCAGCAGTTCGCCTGGGCGTGGGTAGTAGGGGAAGACGTAGGGGTTCGACCAGAACGAGGGGGCGATTACCAGTTGCTTCAGCCCCGCCTCGGCCCCGACGGTCACGCCGTGCGTCAGTTGTTCCAGCACCTCGGCAATAGGCTTGTCCTGCGCCGCAGCCTGGGCCTGGGCGAGGGCCGTTTGCAGGATGGGCAGGCTGCGCTCCTCCTCGGCCTTGTAGTAGACCTGGTAGTAGTCGCGGATGGCTGCGATGTACTGTTCGCGCAAGTCTGCTTGCTTTTCGAGCATGGCTAGTAGGGTGTTGAGGCCTTCGCGGTCGGCCTTGCTGCGGAGCGTCTTGTTGAGGGTGGCAAGCAGGTCGGCCCGCTCGCTCTCGCTCAGGTGTTCGCCCGCCAGTGCCTTCCGCAGTGGAGGGATGATCTGCTTGTTGCGCACAGTGCCAGGGATGTCCACGAAGTTAGCAAAGATTTGGATGAAGTGGTCGGCAGGCAACTGCTCCATCGCCGCAATCAATGCTGCCGCGCTCTTTTCGCCCGTTAGCTGGTAGACGATGTGCAGCGGCATGAAGAAGGGGACGGCAAAGGGGCTACCAAAGAAGAACTTGAAGGCGGCGCGGTTCTCTGCCGCTAGCCTGCTGCGCACCCCTGCCGCCCAGGGCGCAGGTAGGTCGAACTCGCGGGGGCGATGCAGCACATACGCGCTGATCAACAAATCGTAGCCGCCGCCTATGTCCCAGCTAACCTGCCGCTGCGTCGCTACTGCCATGTGTTGTCCCCACTCTGCCGTGTGCGCGGCTCAGGCTTAGATGTTGGTCTAACAGAGTGCATTATAGTTGAGTTGAGGAAAGGTGTCAAGCGGCTCCGTTGCTATACGCGTAAGCTCTGCTGTCTCTGTTCCACACCACAAAGCGGGCCAGTGTTCGGCCTACTGCGTCCCGCCCCTTGCCCACCTGGCCCCAGGTAGGTCTTGGCATGGTGCCGAGATCAACTATGCGTGGTTGGCCGGGAGTAGCTGCTGTTTGCCACTTGTGCTCTCCCCATATGAGTCGGTGCGAAAGCAGCAGGTGGCAACCACTCGCGGCAGCATCCAGCTCCCACAAGCTGAGCTGTTGACGGCCAGCGCAGAGCCGTGTTAGAATGTGATTGGTGCGCAGCCCTCACCTTCACCTTCAGGGGCAACAGCCAGCGCAATGTGAAAGCGAAGCGGCTAGTTGCCGAGTTGCAATCACTACCTGCCCTCCAAGGGGATTGCAACAAGCCCACCTTTGACCAGCACGCCTTTTGCGCTGGCCGCATTGCGTCCATCTCCCCCACGTTGAGGGGGATTGAAACTCTGCTTACTGCTTACTGTGGAGGCAAGCATGATAGATCGCCAGTTTATTGAGGTTTACGGCGCACGCGAAAACAACCTAAAAGACATATCGTTGAACATTCCCAAGCAGAAAATTACGGTGTTCACCGGCGTTTCTGGTTCAGGAAAATCATCACTGGTATTCGATACTATCGCTGCCGAGGCCCAACGTCAGTTGAACGAGACCTTTACTACCTTCGTGCAGGGCTTCCTACCACACTACGGCCAACCGGATGTAGACCGCATTGAGAACCTGAACGCACCGATCATCATCGATCAGAAGCGCGTGGGTGGCGGTTCGCGTTCGACGGTGGGTACTTACACAGACATTGCCGTTTTGCTGCGGCTGCTGTTTTCACGGGTCGGGCAACCTTATGCAGGGGCAGCCTTCGTCTTCTCGTTTAACACCCCCCAGGGGATGTGTCCAGAATGCGAAGGTATTGGCAACACCGTTCAACTTGACATGGAGAAGTTCCTCGACCGCAGCAAGTCCCTCAATGGTGGAGCGATCCTGCACCCGGATTTCAAGGTCGACAAGTTGCTGTGGAAGACCTACACCTTTTCGGGTCTATTCGACAACGACAAACCAATCAACGACTACACCAACCAGGAGCTGGATGCCCTGCTCTACGGCGCGGACGCGGAACTCTCCTTTGGCTACTTGCACTACGAGGGCCTCATCGAGCGATTCACTCGTAGCTATCTCAAGAAAGACGCAGGAGCCATGTCTGACCGCAACCGCGTAGTGTTCGAGCAGTTTACCACTTCGCAGACCTGCCCGCTATGTCATGGTGCAAGGCTCAACCAGGCGGCCTTGGATTGCCGGATTGCTGGCTGCAACATCGCCGAACTATCTGACCTGGAAGCAACAGAACTGATCAAGTTCATTGAGAGTTTCAGCGACCCAGTCGCGGTGAAGGTCGCGGCCAAACTGACCGAGCGGGTGCAGCATCTGGTGGATATCGGCCTGGGCTACTTGAGCCTCAGCCGGGGAACCGCTACCCTATCGGGTGGCGAGTCGCAGCGGGTTAAGATGATCCGCCATCTTGGCAACAGCCTGACCGAGATGTTGTACATCCTCGACGAACCCAGTGTGGGCCTGCACGCCCGCGATGTTGCCCGCATGAACAGCCTGCTGAAGGAGTTGCGCGACAAGGGTAACACCGTGCTGGTGGTTGAACACGACCCAGACGTGATCTCGGTCGCCGACCACGTGGTGGATATTGGCCCGAAAGCGGGGGTGCA
>Ga0209511_1001452_pt1 | contig 21091 bp, 16 predicted proteins | sample SSSSmetaG_FD_184141 | JGI IMG/M metagenome (GOLD analysis project Ga0209511, IMG submission 184141) | Glacier valley bacterial and archeal communities from Borup Fiord, Nunavut, Canada, to study Microbial Dark Matter (Phase II) - ​SSSS... | ecosystem: Environmental > Aquatic > Freshwater > Ice >...
TCGCGGCTCCCGTGCATCCCCCTGACGCTCCCCGGCCAGAAAGAGGTGTGGCGCCTGACCGCGCAGAACACCGGGACCACGGAACTCACGCGATTGGTGCTGGCCACCCGGCTCCCAGCTCCCGGGGATAAGACGATTCTGGACGGGTTCCTGCGCAAATCCGCGTGGACCGCAGGCTTCGTCAATGACATCAACGTGGCACTCGGCAACCCGAACGCCACGGTCCGCACCTATTACACGACCAAGACGGTGCCGTGCCCCAGTGTGCTCACCAATCCCGATAACCTCAACGCGTGCGGCACGGACCCTGCCACCGGGTGGGCGCCACTCACCGGTGCTGTGGACCCGACGACCGTTACCGCGCTCCAATTCGTGATCGACTTCGCCTCGAGCCGGTACTTTCGGCCGGGCGAGTCGATCACGGTCGATGTGCCGACGCGCACCGCCGCGCTCTCCAGCGCCCCCGGTCCGAATACGACCGCCAACGGATCGCTCTCGGCGTCAGCGAAGAGCATCACGGGGTCGGTGCTGACCACGGTCACGGCACTGGACTACTCCCGAGTGTCGGTCGGGCTCGTGACCGGGAGCGTGCGGCTCGACAAGGCCATCAGCGGGCCCGGGGCATCCTTCGTACCGAGCGGACAGACTTTCACCGGGCAACTCGTGTGCACGTCGTTGACGAGCGTGACCACCCGGCCGTTCACCTTCACCTTCAATGGCACTGCGGTCGTGCCGGCGTTCCTGCAGTTCGACGACCTGCCGGGAGGGGCGTCCTGTACCGCGACCGAGACCGCCGCGAGTGGGCAGACGAGCTTTACGGCATCCACCGTGATCGTCGACCCGAAAGCCGCCGTCACGAGCCTGCCCACCGTGAAAATGGTGAACGATTACCGGCTCGCTGGCTTGACGGTGGGCAAGACGGTGAGCATCGACCCGGTAGTCGAGGGTTCCGTTCCGCCGACCGGGTTCAGCTTCACGGTGGCGTGCACTTTCCTCGGCCAGACGCTGACGCTCGCGGCCGCTGACGCCGCATTCACCCTCGACGGCGGTCAAACCCGCACGATCACCGGGCTGCCCGCACGATCGGTCTGCACGGTGGTGGAAGTGGATGCCAAGGGTGCCGGCAGCACGGTACTCACCGGCCAGACCGATTCGGCCAACGGCGGGGTGCTCACCCTCACCGACCCGACCCGCACCGCCGTCTTCACCCTGAGCCCCAACACGATCGCCGACGCTCCGGTTGTCACTAACTCCGTCAACTTCAACAACCGGTTCGCCGACCCGGCGCTTCTCGTGCTGCAGAAACTCTTCGCAGGTGACGGCGCGGCGCAGTTCGGTAAGACGAACACCGCGTTCACCGTGCACGTGCGCTGTGTGTTCGGCACCACCCTGCCGGTGCAGTTCGACCAGGATGTCTCGCTCACGCGCGACAGCGGCTGGAAGGCAACGGTGGCCGGTATCCTCTCGGGATCGGTCTGCACGATCACCGAACCCAGCCTCCTCGGCGCGGACGCCGTCGTGATCACGCCGAATAACGGCACCGCGCTCGGCACGGGTGTGGTGACCATCCCCGCCTCGAGCGTTGAAGACCCCACCCCCACCGTCGCGGTCAGTATCACCAACTGGTACCTCACCGGGTCGGTGCGGGTGACCAAGGTGTTCGCGGGGAATGAGGGAGCCGTTCAGAAGTTCGGCATCGACTCCGGCGTCGAGTTCGTGTTCTCCCTCACCTGCACGCGGGATGGGGTGGACGTGACGATCCCCGGCACGACCCCCGGCACCGTCGACCGCATCCGGACCGTGACCGCGGCGTCCCCAGTCGCCGATTACACCGGGTTGGCGTCCGGCGCGGATTGCGTACTGACCGAGACCGGAACCGGGGGCGCCGGCTCGACGCGCGTGACGGATGAGAACGGCACAACCATCGAAGGCGGCGCATTCACCGTCGCGGTGAAGGTGCCCGCCAATCTCGCCAATCTCGACCCGGCCGACCAGCCGCAGCCTCCCCTGCAGGTCGAGAACACCTACCGCTTCGCCGACGTCTCGGCCGCGAAGATCGTTGCGGCACCGGCGCTCGACGCGCAGGGTCGTGTGCATGACTACGGCCAGTTCGAATTCACTCTGGCCTGCACGCTCGACGGCGCTCCGATCGACGCAGCCGAGCCTGCCGCGCGCAAGCTCTCTGCCGGAGAGACGGTGACGTGGACGGAGCTCGCGGAGAACGCGGACTGCACCGTCACCGAGACCGACGCGCGCGGAGCATCCACGACCACGTACCTGATCACCGTGCCAACGGGCACTGGCGGCACCCCCCAGCCCGGCCGCGCAGCTGTGCTGCCACCGCTGCGCCCGACGGGGGACCCCACGCCGAACAGGGTCACCTTCACGAACAGTTACGCCCTTGCCTACACGGGCGAGACCAGGGATGCCTCGGTGGCCATGCTTCCGATCGGTCTGCTGCTCACGGGCGGGGTACTCCTCGGCTTCACTTGGCTGCGGCGTCGGAGGACCGGGCGCGTCTAGCTGGTTGGACCACGACCTCGGCCGCTTCCCGGGCGTCACGTGGGAGCGGCCGGTCCCGCGCGTCTGATGCATTGCTACCATCGGGTGTAATCCCCGGTCGATGATGCGCTGTCTCGGAACAGACGACCACGACCCGCTGTCAACGAAGGGATGGGCCATGCCCGCAATCGTCATCATCGGAGCCCAGTGGGGGGATGAGGGCAAAGGCAAGGCCACCGACCTCCTCGCCGATCGCATCGACTACGTCGTCAAGTTCAACGGCGGCAACAACGCCGGTCACACCGTCGTGATCGGGGACCAGAAGTACGCGCTGCACCTGCTGCCCTCCGGCATCCTGACCGAGGGGGTCATCCCGGTCATCGCCAACGGGGTCGTCATCGATATCGAGGTGCTCTTCGACGAGATCACGGCGCTGGCATCGCGTGGCGTCGATGTGTCCCGGCTCGTCGTCAGCGCGAACGCCCATGTGATCACGCAGTACCACCGCACGCTCGACAAGGTGACCGAGCGCTTTCTCGGCAGCCGACAGATCGGCACGACCGGCCGGGGCATCGGCCCCGCCTACGCGGACAAGATCAACCGGGTGGGCATCAGGATCCAGGACCTCTTCGACGAGAACATCCTCCGCCAGAAGGTCGAGGGCGCTCTTCACCAGAAGAATCACCTGCTCGTGAAGATCTACAACCGGCGCGCGATCGCGGTCGATGAAGTCGTCGCCGACCTGTTGCAGTACGCCGAGCGGCTGCGGCCGATGGTCGCCGATACCGGGTTGCTGCTGAACCGGGCGCTGGATGCCGGCAAGACCGTCGTTTTCGAGGGCGGGCAGGCCACCATGCTCGACGTGGACCACGGCACCTACCCGTTCGTGACATCCTCGAACTCGACGAGCGGCGGTGCCGCCACCGGCTCAGGGGTCGCACCCAACCGGTTGGACCGGGTCATCGGCATCGTCAAGGCGTACACGACTCGAGTCGGCGCGGGGCCGTTCCCGACCGAGTTGCTCGACGAGTCGGGCGAGTTCCTGCGAGCGCGCGGATTTGAGTTCGGCACTACCACCGGACGCCCGCGACGCACCGGCTGGTTCGACGCGCCGATCGCGCGCTACTCCGCCCGGGTGAACGGAGTCACCGATTTCGTGATGACGAAGCTCGATGTGCTCACCGGGCTCGAGAGCATCCCCGTGTGCGTCGCCTACGACATCGACGGTGTGCGGGTCGATGAGGTGCCGGTCTCGCAGTCCGACTTCCACCACGCGGTGCCGATCTACGAGAATTTCGCCGGTTGGAGCGAGAACATTACCGGCGCCCGAGTTCTCACCGACCTGCCCGCGGCGGCCCAGGCGTACGTGCTCGCTATCGAGAAGATGATTGGATGCCGCATCTCCGCGATCGGGGTCGGACCGGAGCGAGAGGCGATCGTGGCCCGGCACGACCTGCTGGGGTAGCGGATGCCGGCCCGCCGCCCGCCGGTCCGCGTGTTGCGGGGCGAGGGAATCCAGCTCGCTCCCCTGACTCCTGCCGACTTCCCCGCGTTGTACCTGGCGATCGGGCATCCCGAGGTCTTCGCGGGCGGGTACGGCGGTGGGCTCGCCGGGCTGCCCGCGAATGAGACGCAGTTCGTCGAGTTCGCGAAAGGCTACTTCGACTTGGCGGCGAACAACGTGTACGGGGTGTGGCGGTCTGACGAAGTGACTACCGCCGGGGATCGGGCTGAGCCGAACAGTGCTCGAGGTGCTGCCGGGCGGCTGGTCGGAACGTCCACGCTCGGAGATTTCGACCTGGCGAACGAGTCGTCGCACATCGGGTGGACCGCTTACGACCCGGCGTTGTGGGGCACGGCGGTGAACCCCGAGACCAAGCTGCTCATGCTGGGTGAGGCCTTCGATCACGGGTTCGGGCGGGTGAAGCTGCAGGCGGATGTTCTCAATTCGCGTTCGAGGGCGGCGATGCTCAAGCTCGGCGCTCGGTTCGAGGGCATCACGCGGCGCGAGCGGCCGCGAGCCGATGGGACCTGGCGCGACACCGCGGTGTACTCGATCCTCGCTGATGAGTGGCCGGAGGTGCGGGCGGGGTTGCTCGCGCGGCTCGATAGATTAGGCGCATGAGCGAGGCATCCCCGGAACTTGTCGGCCTGCGTCAGAGCATCGACAACATCGATGCAGCGCTCGTGCACCTCCTAGCGGAACGCTTCAAGTTCACACAGCACGTCGGGCGGCTCAAGGCGGCGGCCGGTCTGCCGGCATCCGACCCGGAGCGGGAGCAGGTGCAGATCGAGCGGCTGCGAGGACTCGCGCTGGAGTCGCACCTCGACCCCGCGTTCGCTGAGAAGTTTCTGCAGTTCATCGTGGCCGAGGTAATCCACCACCACGAGCAGATCGCGACGGGCGCGATCCCGGTGCCGTAGGGGCGGGGCATACGTGTCAAGCCGTATCGCGGACCGTCGCGATCACAGGAACAGTCGCTGCCACAGTTCGGCGAGGTAATCGCCTTACTGCACGAGTGCGGGAGAGGCCCCCTCAGCCGAAGGCGGCGGGGAGGGGCGCCTCGTGCGCGGCGCGCAATTGCTCAAGGGGGAGGGTGAACACGTCCTGCACCTCGAGTGCACCACTGTTCTCGGTGACCCCGATGCGCAGGAACGGCACCTCGCGCCCCTCGCACAGACCGCGGAAGCGCACGTCTTCGTCGCGCGGCACGCTCACGAGCATCCGGGCGGTCGATTCACCGAACAGGGCGGCCGTCGCATCCACCCCATCGCGCTCGAGAATCTCGCCCAGCCACACCCGCGCGCCGATGCCGAACCGCAGCGTGCATTCGGCGAGGGCCTGCGCGAGGCCCCCGTCTCCCAGGTCGTGAGCGGATGCCACCAGGTCGAGCTCGCCGCCGGCGGCGATCAGTCCGCCGAGTCGCAACTCCGCGGCGAGGTTCACGGCCGGGGGCGTGCCGCCCAGGTGCCCGTGGAGCACCCCGGCCCACGCCGACCCGTCCAGCTCGTCGCGTGTGATGCCGAGGAGATAGATGTTGTCGCCCTCGTCTTGCCAGCCCGACGGGGTGCGCCCGGCGACATCCGCGATCACGCCGAGCACCGCCACGACCGGCGTCGGGTGGATCGGCGTGCCGCCGGTCTGGTTGTAGAAGGAGACGTTGCCGCCGGTGACCGGGATGCCCAGCTCGAGGCATCCATCGGCGAGGCCCTCAACGGCCCGGGAGAACTGCCACATCACCTCGGGGTTCTCGGGGGAGCCGAAGTTGAGGCAATCGCTGACCGCGACCGGGGTGGCCCCGGTCGCCACGACGTTCCGGAACGCCTCAGCGAGTGCGAGCTGCGCCCCGGCGTACGGGTCGAGCTGGCAGTAGCGGCTGTTCGCGTCGGTCGACACGGCAACCCCGAGACCGGATACCTCGTCGACCCGCACCATCCCGCCGTCATCGGGGAATGACAGCGCCGTGTTGCCGAGCACGTACCGGTCGTACTGGCTCGTGATCCAAGTCTTGTCGGCGAGGTTCGGAGAGCCGACGAGGCGCAGCAGATCGGCCCCCGGGTCGGTGCTGCGCGGGAGGGACGCGGCGCTATCGGCTCGCAGTGCATCGAGCCACCGCGGCTCCGCGACCGGCCGATCGTAAACCGGCGAGTCGATCGCCACGGTGCGCGGGTCGACATCAACGATCTGCTCGCCACGCCAGTGCACCCGCAGCCGCCCGGTGTCGGTGACCTCCCCGATCACGCTGGTCTCGACATCCCACGTGCCGGTGACCGCGAGGAAGCCGGCGAGGTTGGCGGGGCTCACGACCGCCATCATGCGCTCCTGGCTCTCCGACATGAGGATCTCCTCGGGCGTGAGCGTCGGGTCACGCAGCAGCACGGCGTCGAGGTCGACACGCATCCCGCCGTCGCCGTTGGCCGCGAGTTCGCTCGTCGCGCAGCTGATACCCGCCGCACCCAGGTCTTGGATGCCCTCCACCAGACGCCCCGCGAACAGTTCGAGGCAGCATTCGATGAGCACCTTCTCGGCGAACGGGTCGCCGACCTGCACCGCCGGGCGCTTGGCTGGCCCCGCCGCCCCGAACGAATCGCTCGCGAGAATGGATGCTCCGCCGATGCCATCTCCGCCGGTGCGGGCGCCGAACAGCACCACGAGGTTACCGACACCCCGCGCGTTCGCCAGGTGCAGATCCTCGTGGCGCAGCACCCCCACCGCGAGTGCGTTCACGAGCGGATTGCCCTGGAACACCGAGTCGAATACGGTCTCCCCGCCGATGTTGGGCAGCCCGAGGCAGTTCGCGTAGAACGAGATGCCCGACACCACGCCGTGCACCACGCGGGCAGTGTCGGGGTGATCGATCGCGCCGAAGCGCAGGGCATCCATCACCGCAACCGGCCGCGCCCCCATCGAGATGATGTCGCGCACGATGCCGCCGACACCGGTCGCCGCGCCCTGGAACGGTTCGATGAAACTCGGATGGTTGTGGCTCTCGATCTTGAACGTGACCGCCCAGCCCTGGCCGATGTCGATGACGCCCGCGTTCTCACCGATGCCGACCATGAGGTTCGCGCGCATCGCCTCGGTCGTCTTCTCGCCGAACTGGCGCAGGTACTTCTTCGAACTCTTGTAGGAGCAGTGCTCGCTCCACATCACGGAGTACATGGCGAGCTCGGCATTCGTGGGGCGCCGAGCGAGGATGCCGCGAATGCGGCCGTACTCGTTGTCGGTCAGGCCGAGTGCGGCGTACGGCTGCGAAGCGTCGGGGGTGTCCACGGCCTTCTGGACCGTGTCGATCGGGATGGTTGGGATTGATCTGCCATCCCCGCCGAAGTCACCCGCCACGATGCCCGATCCTACCGGCGACTTCGGTCATGCCCGCGGCTGTACCTGCTGGCGCTGGCAGCTAGCTCTACCAGCCAGCTGGGCCACTCGGCTGGGCCACTCCGCCCCCCCGGCAGCAGGGCGGGGTCCCTCTAGGCTGTACGCCATGACGACCGTCCCCGAGCTGCGGGATGCCCCGGCTCGATCCGCGCTCTCGTGGGCCACGATCCCGATCACCGTTCTGAGCGGATCTGCGCTCTTCCTCTACCCACTCCGGATGCTGCTCGTGGGCTACCCGCTCGTCGTGCTCGCCCTGGGGCTCGCGTGGTTCTTCGACCGGCGACGACTGACATCCGGCCTCTTCAGCGATCTCGTGCTCGTGGCGATCGGCATGGTGATCGTAAGCACCACATCGGTGGTCGCTGACGTCAGCTGGGGCAACTTCATCCGGGTCGGTATCGTGTTGGCGCTCGCGGCGGCGGTGCCGTACCTGATCTCCCGCTTCTGGTTCAAGAACCGCCTCATCCGGTTCCCGTGGCGCGGGGCGTGGCCGTGGAGCCGGCTCCAGTGGGGCTACCTCTTCATGGTGCTGTTCCTCGGCTGGCTCATCCTGCCGTTCTACTTCATCACCACGGGCGTCTACCTCAACTGGCCCGAAGTGACGCAACCGGATGAGATCGCCCGGCTGTTCGTCGGCGTCAACGCGGTCGGAACCTGGGATGAGCTGTTCTTCATCTGCACGGTCTTCGTTCTGTTCAAGCGCCACCTCCCGGTATGGCAGGCGAACATCCTGCAGATGGTGATCTTCGTCTCGTTCCTGTGGGAGCTCGGCTACCAGGCGTGGGGGCCGCTGCTGACCATCCCGTTCGCGCTGCTGCAAGGGGCGATCTTCACACAGACCAAATCACTGGCCTACGTGCTCACCGTGCATCTGCTGTTCGACCTGGCCGTATTCCTGGTGATCGTGCACGCCCGTAATCCCGGATTGATCCCGATCTTCCTGTTCTAGCGGGCACCGTGCCGGGACTCGGCCGTGGCTCTGCGCGGTGCCTCGGACCGCCCCGCGGTCCGCCCGCCCCGGTCCCGCCCGCACCCCCGGTCCCGCCCGCCCCCGCGCGCCCCCGCGCGCCCCCCGGTCCCGCCCCCGCGCGCCCCCCGGTCCCGCCCCTCGGTCCGCCCCCGCCCCCCGTCCCGTCCCGTCGTGATCGAACGGGCGCAGAAGCATCCCATTCACTACGTATTACGTGTTTCTGCGCCCATTCGGTGACATGTCGGCACGGCTGAGCGCCCGACCTACTCGCTCAACCGTGCCTTCGGGGTCGACGAAGATGCCGCGACTGCGCACCCGGATCACATGCCAGCCGAGCGCCGACGCTTCGTCGAATCGTTGGATGTCGCGGTCATACTGTCTCGTCGACGTTCGATGCTGGTCACCGTCGTACTCGGCGATGACCCGCTGCTGCGGCCACGCGAGGTCGAACCAACCCACGCGACGGTGGCCGTCACACAGCTCGTACCCGCAGATCGGCTCGGGAACACCTGCCCGAACGAGCAGTAGACGCAGCGCGGTCTCCATGGGTGATTCGACATGAGCGCGAACCAAGTCGGCCGCTTCGCGCGCTCGACGAACGCCGCGGCCGCGAGCCCCGGCAGCGGTTCTTCGCAGGTCGGCGACCGTCGTGAAGGGTCGGAGATCTTTAGGGTCCAGCTCCCGCGGGTCCAGCACGAGGTAGTCGCCGAGAGCCACGATCTCGTCGAGGCTGAGCAGGCGAGAAGCTTCGAGGTACATCGTCAGCGGATCGGACACGGGGCGCCCGAAACGGTTGACGCCGACGCCGTGCGCAGACTCGTGTCCGATGACCCCGCGGGCTCGGGGACCGTCGAGCCCGGCTCCTGCAGTCACGTGTAATTCTGCGGCACGACGTGCGGGCAGGGGTGCGCCCCACGCTGCGGCGGCGGTTGTGTGGCTGAACCGATCGCCGGGGCGCAGGCGCGGAGCGTACTCGGCTATGCGATCGTGCCCGGGGAGGCTGCGTACGCCGTAGAACGGGCGTTCCAGGTCCGGGGTTGCTAGCCGCCCCCGCCCAATGCCGCGGTCGAGTGCATGACCCACCGCAAAGGGCTGCAGGGCAAACTGTGCGGGGAGCGGGGTGGGAGGTTTCATCTGCTCACTTTCGGGCAATGGCGCCCGGGCCCGCTCGAACCATCCCCATCCGACGCCCCTCGATCTCCGAGTGTGCGCAGACGCATCCCATTACCGGTCGGTGGAGTGTTTCTGCGCCCGCTCGGCGACGGGCCGGGTCTCCCCGCTCCGGTGGAACCAGACCCGATGCGGATGCAGACCGGATGCGGAACCGGGTGGGCGGTGGAACCAGGCCGGCGGTGGAACAGGCGGGCGGCGGAACCAGACCGGCGGTGGGACCGGGTGCGCGGTGGAACAGGCGGGCGGTGGAACCGGGTGGGCCGCTCAACCAGCCCGGCGCCCGAACCTACGGCAGAGCCGCAGGCGGGAGGCCGGTCACCGGAGGAGGGCGGCGGAGATGGCGCTCACGAAGAACCGCAGGCCATCGATGCCGGACCGCATCGCCTCCGGCAGGTCGGGGCCGAAACCGGGTTCGACCGCATGCTCGGGATGCGGCATCACCCCCACGACGTTGCCGCGCGCATTGCAGATCCCCGCGATATCGTTCAGCGAGCCATTCGGGTTGCCGTCGACGTATCGCAGCACGACCTGACCCTCGCCCTCGATGCGCGCGAGGGTCTCATCGTCGGCGACGAAGCGGCCATCCGCATTCTTGATCGGGATGACGATCTCCTCGCCCGGCCCGAAGGCCCGCGTCCACGGGGTACTCGGATTCTCGATCCGCACCCGTTGGTCGCGCTGGACGAAGCGCTGCCCGGCATTGCGGGTGTGGGCCCCGGGCAGCAGTCGCGCTTCGGCGAGCATTTGGAAACCGTTGCAGATTCCGAGTACCCGCATCCCGTCGTCGGCCGCCGCGATGACCTCCGCCATGATGGGAGCCCGGCTCGCGATCGCTCCCGCGCGGAGGTAATCGCCATAGCTGAAGCCGCCCGGCAGCACGATGGCGTCGACGCCGTGCAGGTCGTGGTCACCGTGCCAGAGCGCGACCGGATGACCCCCCGCGAGCCGAATGGCGCGCTGCGCGTCCCGATCGTCGAGCGAGCCCGGGAAGGTGATCACCCCGACCTTCATGGCGTGCACGGTCACGGCGCCTCGCGCACGCTGATGACATCCTCGATGACGGTATTGGCGAGTAGTTCGTCGGCCAGTTCGCGCACTCGCGCGAGCATCGCGCCATCCACCGGGGCATCCACCGTCAACTCGAAACGCTTGCCGATGCGCACAGCGGAAACGGCCGTGGACCCGTCGAGCCGCCGGATCGCCGCCGTGACCGCCTTGCCCTGAGGGTCGAGAATCTCTGCCTTCGGCATGACTTCGACGATGATGACGGGCATCTCCAGCTCCAAGCGTTCGCGACCAGCATCCAGAGTCTACCGACGAGCCCCGGCCTACTCTCGAGTCCGCGACATCCTCTGCCGCGCCGGTTGCGGCGGCCCGCGATCCGCAACCCCGGGTCGTTGGTGTGCTGGCGGCCGGACAGGTGCTCGCGGGGCCTCGGGGCCACTCTCTCGGTCGGGGCGATTCTCGCGGTGGATGTCATGGGGTCGCTGGTGACGTTGGTCTCAGCGGCTCGCCCGCCGCTCCGAGCGCCTTCTGGCGCTACCTGCCCCGTAGCCGTCTAGCCCTAGCCGGTGGTGCCCCCTTTTGCAACCACTTGGCCTGGCCCGATCCCCGGCGCACTCTATAACAGGGCGCCGTGCGGCGCAGGTCGCAGTCGATGGGAGGTGGGGAGTGATCGAGACCCTCGTCCCCGCGTCGGAATCAACGGGCGTGGCCCATTCGGCGGGCGTAGCGCACGGCCGGTCCATTCGGACGAAGCCGACCGTCGGCGCACCCATCACCCTTTCCCCGGCTCCTACTAGGCCTGGTCCGCTGACCCGGTTGGCCCTCCACTGGATGCCGGATGACGTGTCGCAGGCACTGGCACTCGGGGTGCGGCTGGGGGGGCAGCATCCCTCACCGGGGGATGGCGGCACTCGTGACCTCTGGGAGGCCCTCGCGACCGTGGCGGCCCATGACCTCGGTGCCGCGCGGGCGATCGAACCCCACCTGGATGCGATCGCGATCCTGGCGCAGGCCGCACGGGTCGGGGTGGACGGCGATGCACCCCGCACGACGGCCCCCGGCTCGGCACGCAGCCGGAACCCCGACACGACCTGGGGCGTGTACGCCAGCGAGGGCGGGGATGCTCCCCTGACGGCAACCGAGGGGCCGGATCCGCACGGGTTCGGGTCGGCCGGCGGTCGATGGCTGCTCGGTTCTCCCCGGCTGCCAGGTGCGAACTGGCGCCTCAGTGGCACCAAGCAGTGGTGCTCGCTTGCCGATCGGCTGCACGGCGCCCTCGTGACGGCCGCGGTCAGCCCCCTTTCTGCCGGTGCGCCGGGCGGCATCCCCCAGCTCTTTTCGGTCGACCTGAATCATCCCGGCATCATCGTGGACGACACGGCCTGGGTCGCCCGCGGGCTCACCGAGATCCCGAGCGGACCGGTGCACTTCGACGACGTGCCCGCCCGAGCGGTCGGCGCGCCGGGGTGGTACCTCTCCCGGCCGGGGTTCGCTTGGGGTGGCATCGGCGTCGCGGCCTGCTGGTTCGGCGGCGCGGTCGGTGTCGCGCGAACGGTTTTCGCGGCGGCGGAGCATCCGAACCCCTTCGTGCTGGCCCATCTCGGCGCGATCGATGAACTCCTGCAATCGGCGCGGCGAGCGCTTCTGGAGGCGGCAACCCTCGTGGACCTCGCGAGCACTGCTAGCGGCGCGGCGAGCGGCGGCGGCGGGGCGCACGACGGCGCAATTCTCGCCCAACGTGTGCGGGCAACGGTCGTGCGTGCCTGCGAGGGCATCCTGCATCACGCCGCTCACGCTCTCGGGCCGGGTCCGCTGGCCCAGGATGAGCGGCACGCCAAGCGGGTGGCCGACCTGCACCTCTACATCCGGCAACACCATGCCGAGCGTGATCAGGCCTCGCTCGGAGCGGCGTTGTTGAAAGCGTCGGATGCCCGGGCGGGCGACCCGCGAACGTTCGGTGCCTCAATCGATGCGCGCAAGAACGCCCCGTGGTGATCTTCGACGCGGCGCTCGCGGGTACCCCTACCGCGTCGTGGGAGGAGGATGCTCGCCTGCATGACCGGCCCCCGCTCGATCTGGAGCACGTGAGCCAGCTCATCGTCATCGCGGCTCACCCCGATGACGAGACGCTGGGAGCCGGGGCGCTGTTGGCGGAGTGCGCGAGCCGGGGCATCCCGACGCGGGTGATCGTCGTGACGGATGGGGCGGCATCGCACCCGGGGGACGCATCGACGGCATCACGCCGAGAAGCCGAAGTGGGCGCTGCCGTCGCGGTTCTGGCGCCGGGCTCGCGTCTCGATCTGCTCGGGTTTGCCGACGGGCAGACCGAGAAGAGTCGCGACGCGATCGTGGCCGCGCTGACCCCCGTCATCGCCGCGGTGCCACGTGGTGCACTCATCGCGTGTCCATGGCGCGGTGACGGGCACCGCGACCACCGGGTCGTCGGCGAGATCGTAGCCGAGCTCGCCGTTGCATCGAGCGGGGCGCCGCGCCTTATCGAGTATCCGATCTGGCTGTGGCACTGGGGGGACGCTCGCACCGCGGATGTGCCGTGGTCGCGGTTCGTTTCGCTTGCGGTGACAAGCGACGCCAAGCGCCGCGCGATCGCCGAGCACACCTCTCAGGTCGAGGGAGCCAGTCCTGTGTTGCGGACCGACTTCCTCTCACACTTCACACGGGACACCGAGTTCTTCATCGCCGCGGACGGCCTGGGCGCGGCCTACTTCGAAGAGACGTACCAGCGGCACGACGATCCCTGGGGGTTCGAATCGCGCTGGTACGAGCAGCGCAAGCGCGCCGTGACGATGGCCGCGCTCCCCGAGCCCCGGTTCGCCCGAGCGCTCGAGATCGGATGCTCCATCGGCGTGCTGACCGCCGACCTGGTCTCACGATGCGACGAGCTCATCGCCGTCGACATCGCGGAGGCGGCGGTGCAAGCGACCCGCGACAGGGTCGGACCCACCGTTGATGTGCGCCACCTCGACATCGGTCGGGATGTGCCCGCCGGGCCGTTCGACCTCATCGTGCTCTCCGAGGTCGGCTACTACTTCGACCGTGCGGCCCTCGACGACTTGCTCCGCAAGCTGCAGGCATCCCTCACCCCGACGGGCACTCTTCTGGCCTGCCATTGGCGGCATCCAGTGATCGGCTACCCGCTCAGTGGCGACGACGTTCACGAACGCATCGGAGAGCTCGGCTTCGCTCGCATGACGCTCGTTCTCGACGACGACTTCCTGCTGGAGGTGTTCTCGGCCGACGAACGGTCGGTTGCGGCCCGCGGCGGGCTGCTGTGAGGCTGAACCGGCCGCCGGAGCGGATCATGGTCGTGATACCCGCCCGGGATGAGGAGGCCCTCATCGCCGCGTGCCTGCGCTCGGTGCTCGCCGCCGCGGTCGGGGTGGATGTGCCGGTGTCGGTCGTCGTCGCCGCCGATGGATGCCTGGACACCACCGTGTCGGTCGCCCGCGGTTTCTCCGGGATTCGGGTGCTCGAAGTGGAGTCCTCGAATGTCGGAGCGGCCCGGGCGGCCGGAGTTCGCGCTGCGTTGAGACGGGTGTCCCGTGCGGTGCGCTCACGGAACATGTGGATCGCCAATACGGACGCCGACTCGACCGTGCCCCCCAACTGGCTGTCCCATCAACTCGCCCTGATGCGATCGGGCGTCGACGTGATGATCGGCACGGTGCGCCCCCCGGCAGCGGAGCTGTCGGAGGAGCAGTGGTCCTGGTGGCGAGCGACCCACGTCGCCGGCGAACCGAACGGGCACGTGCACGGAGCCAACCTGGGCTTTCGAGCATCCACCTACCGCGCCGCTGGCGGCTACCGTTCGGTGCCGGAGCATGAGGATGTCGACCTCGTCGCGCGCATGATGGACGCGCGCACGGTCGCTACGGCCTCGGTCGCCGCCGCCTCGGTCGCCACCGCCTCGGTCGCCACCGACGAGTGCGAGGTTGAGACCTCCGCGCGGCGGGTCGGCCGAACGCCGGGCGGCTACGCCGGTTACCTTCGGGCGCATCTGCCGATGCCGATGCCGATGCCGATGCCGATGGTCGATCCCGATCCCGATGCGATGAGCGCCACCGGCCGGGTTGACGGGTTCGTCGACCTGCGGTCGTACGCCGCCATCGGCGACGGCCGCACCGTCGCCCTCATCGCTCAGGACGGTAGCGTCGACTGGCTTCCGATCCCGAAGCTCGATTCCGCCCCGGTCTTCGCGAGGTTGTTGGATGCCGATGGCGGTGGTTGCATCCAACTCGCCCCGGCCGCACCTTTCACCGCGACGCGACGATACATCCCCGGAACCAACGTGCTCGAGACGACCTTCACAACGGCGCACGGCGTGGCACGACTCACCGACGCTCTCGTTACGGGGTTCGCCGGGCGGCTCCCCTGGGTGGAGTTGGCCCGCCGGGTGGACGGTATCTCCGGGAAGGTCGCATTCACCTGGGCTGTGGTGCCGGGGAGCTTGCTCGGACGCGCATCTCCCTGGGTGGATGCGACGCTCCACGGCCCGGTGCTCCGCGTGGGCGGGGTGTCGATCGTGGTGGGCGGCCTCCGACACGGCTTCGCGGATGCGATGGCGTCCCCAGCCTCGCAGTCGCTGCACGGGTCATTCACCGTGACGCCGGGCAGTCGCAGTCTCCTCGTCGTGGCGGGCACAGCCTTGGAGCCACTGCACATCCCGAGGCCCGAATTGAGCGACGAAGGCATCGATCGCACGATCGAGAACGGGAAACGGTGGTCGGCGGACTTTCATCAAAACGGTCGGTGGGCCGACGCGGTGCAGCGAAGCGCCCTCGCACTCAAGTTGCTCATCTATGCGCCGTCGGGGGCGATCGCGGCGGCGGCGACGACATCCCTGCCCGAGAGTTCGGCGGGGAACAAGAATTGGGATTACCGTTTCGCCTGGGTGCGAGATGCGAGTTACACCGTGCACGCGCTCACCTCGTTCGGGCTTCGGGAAGAGACCCATGCGGCGGTCGCGTGGCTGATTCGCACCATCCGGCGCGATGGGTCGGGCGCGCGCCCGAGCATTTTCTACACTCTCGATGGCGGCGATCCCGCCGAACCGACCGAACTCTTCGTCGAGGGCTGGCGAGGAATCGGGCCGGTCGTCGAGGGCAACCCGGCTGCAGGCCAACGTCAGCACGGCATCTACGGGGACCTCCTCGCGGTCATGCGCGAGTACGTCGCGGCGGGCAATGTTCTGGATGTCGACACCGGCCGGATGCTGGCCGCCGTCGCCGACGTGGCGTGCGACGAGTGGCATCAACCCGACTCCGGTATGTGGGAGCTGCCTGAGGAGCGTCGGTACACCTCCTCCGCGATGGGATGCTGGCAAGCGCTAGATGCCGCGATCGAGCTTGCAGACCTCGGCCAGATCCCGGGTGACGGCGTGCGGTGGCGCGCTGAACAGGAACGCATCGCGGGGTGGGTCGCGGAGAATTGCTGGTCCGCCTCACTGGGCAGCTATCTCGCATGGCCGGGCAGCAATCAACCAGAATCCTCGTTGGTGCTGGATGCTTCCGTGCTCCTTCACGCGGCGAGCGGCTTCGACCGCGGCCCTCGCATGTCGTCGACGATCGACGCCATCCGAGATGAACTCGGCACGGGCGCGCTCATCCATCGATACAGCGGGATGCGGCGCGAAGAGGGCGCGTTCGTCGCCTGCTCGTTCTGGTGCGCCGCGGCGCTCGCGTGGGTTGGCCGCCAGGATGAGGCGGTCGCGCTGATGGATGAGATGGTCGGTCTCGCCAATGACGTCGGGCTCTACTCCGAGATGATCGACCCGGCGGACGGCTCGTTTCTCGGCAACCTACCTCAGGGGCTGAGCCACCTCGCCCTCATCACAGCGGCGATGGCCATCGGCCGCGCCGCATCGGTTCCCTGATTTTCGGATAGGCGCGGCCAGCCGCACCCGGCCGAACCCTGCACCGCACCGCGGCCCTGACGCCCTGCCGCCCACCGCCGCCCTGCACCCCTGCCGTCCTGCGGTCGGGCTGCCCTGCCGCCCTGCCGCCCTCACTCTCCCTGGATGATGAGCCCGTAATCGTGATACCAGTTCCGAGTGATATCAGTCCGAACTGGCATCACCTTTTAGGAACTGTGGGGTCAGATCGAGGGCTTGGGGCTTGGGCTTGGGCTTGGGCTTTGAGTGAAGGTGAAAGTGAAGGTGAAGGTGAAGGTGAAGGTGGAGGTGGAGGTGCAGGCGGAGGCGGAGGCGCGGGTGCGGGTGCAGCCAGAATCGCGCTATCCGGTCGAGCCGAGCCCCGACCGCCACGGGCGGGGAGGGAAGCCGCGGCATCCCGTTTCGATGGCGAACACCGAACCGGACAGCGGGAAGTCGACGAGCTGCTCCTCGGAGAGGTTCTCCCGCGCGCTGGTGATGTACAGCGTGGCGAGGTCCGGTCCTCCGAAGGCACCGGAGGTGAGGTTCGGCGCGGGTAGCGCGATCCGCTGAAGCAGCTCCCCGCGCGGACCGTATTGCTCCACGACGCCGCCGCCGTAAATGGAACTCCAGAGAGTGCCGTCGGTTGCCAGCACGAGCCCGTCGTTCATCGTTCCCCGGTGCCATGCCACGACGTCGCGCACCTCGGCATACCCACCCGCTGCATCATGCCCGCGAATGGTGCTACGAAGGTACGAGCCGGTGTAAATGGTCCCGGCCGCAGTATCCGTGAACCAGATGCGCGCCCCATCTGCGGACCATTCCAGTCCGTTGGCCACCCCGATGCCACCCTCGAGAACCGTGACGGTGCCGTCGCCGGTGATCGCGTAGAACGCCCCGACCGGGGTCTCGTCGAACAGGTTCATCGAGCCGGTCACCCAGCGCCCCGCCGGGTCCACTTTGCCCTCGTTCAGCCGGAGTCCCTCACGCGAGTGCGGGATCCTCGCCACCTCGCGCGTGGTGGAGCCGGCGGCATCCACGACCACGACCCGATCGCCGAGCGAGACGACGAACCCGCCGAGGTCACACGGGTGGAATGACCCCACCGGGGCCGGCAGTGCGATGACCGTATCGCCTGAACCGTCGGCCGGGGCCATCAGCGGACTGCGGTGGATGAGCCCTGCCGTGATGTCGCACCAGAGCATCGCGCCACCGTCGGTCGCATCCCAGACCAGGCTCTCGCCGAGAATGGCGCGAGTCTCACGGAACACCGTCACGTTCATTCGCCCAGCCGAGCACGGAATCCGCGCGCGTGTAAAGGGCTGGCGGCTATCCCGGTGAAAAATGTAGCGTCGCACCATGGACCTCCACATCTCGGGCAAGAAAGCCCTCGTCTCCGGCGCGGATTCCGGCATCGGCTGGCATACCGCGCGCAAACTGCTCGCCGAGGGGGTCACGGTGGTGATCACCGACATCGACCAAGCGAAGTTGGATGCCGCGGCGGCGAAACTGCATGCCCCCGAGGGAACCCTGCACGCGTTCGCGGCCGACCTGCGCGACGTGACGCAGATCGCCTCGATGCACGAGAAGGTGATGGATGCTGTCGGCGAGATCGACATCCTGGTGCAGTCATCGGGGATCACGGGTGCACAGGGACTCTTCCACGAGGTCGACGACGCCGGCTGGGTGGAGACGATCACGGTGGACTTGATGGGTCCGGTGCGTCTGGTCAGCGCATTCCTCCCCTCCCTGCGCGCGGGCGGGTGGGGCCGGCTCGTGTTCGTCGCCTCGGAGGATGGGGTGCAGCCGTACGGGGACGAGATCCCGTACTGCTCCGCCAAGGCCGGGGTGTTGGCCCTCGCCAAGGGACTGTCCCGCACGTACGCTCTCGAGGGTCTGCTGGTGAACTGCGTTTCGCCCGCGTTCATCCACACGCCGATGACCGACACGATGATGGGTAAGCGGGCAGAGAAGCTCGGTGTGTCAGTGGATGCCGCGATCGAGTCGTTCCTCGCGGAAGACCGCCCCTACATGGCGCTCAAGCGTCGCGGCGAACCGGATGAGGTGGCGGCCGTCATCACGTTCCTCTGCTCGAATCTCGCCAGCTTCGTGAACGGAGCCAATTACCGCGTCGACTCGGGCGCCGTCGCATCCATCTGAGCCGCCGTCGCACGCCCCCGGCCTCCCGCCCCGCCCCGCCTCCCGGCCTCCTGCCATTGAGCCGCAACAGGCACACCGAGCACAGCCCAACTACCGAAGGAGACCCATGAGCAACCAGACCGACCCCGTAAACCAGACCGACCGAGACCAATACACCTTTGACGACCCCCGCACGCGCTACCCGCGCATCTCACCTCCGGTGCAGCAGCAGGATGCGCCGGCGATCCAGTCCCGCATGACCCCGGTGCCCGACCTCGGCGAGCACACCTACCGGGGTACCGGGCGACTCGTCGGCCGCAAAGCCCTCATTACGGGCGCCGACTCCGGCATCGGCGGCGCTGTGGCCATCGCGTTCGCTCGTGAGGGGGCGGATGTCGCGATCTCCTACCTCCCCGACGAGGAGGAGGACGCCCGAGCCATCGTTGCGCTCATCAAGGCGGCAGGGCGCACCGCGGTCGCCTTCCCCGGTGATCTCAAAGACAGCGCCTACTGCCGCGCTCTCGTGGATGCCGCGGTGACCGGACTCGGCGGGCTCGACATCGTGGTCAGTAACGCCGGTTCGCAGGTCTACGTCGACAGGATCGAAGACTTGACCGACGAGCAGTTCGCCGACACCATGCACACGAACGTCTTCGGGATGTTCTGGGTCATCAAGGCCGCCGTTCCGCACCTCCCGGCGGGCAGCTCCATCATCATCACCGCCTCCCTCGAGGCGTACCGGCAGCTCCCATTTCTGCTGGATTACGCGGCGACGAAGGGGGCCGCCAACACTTTCTCGAAAGCGCTCGCCGCACAGTTGGCGCCCCGGGGTATCCGCGTCAATGCGGTCGCGCCGGGGCCGACCTGGACGGCCCTGCAGGTCTCGCACGGCTACCCGCCAGAGATGCTGCCCGAGTACGGTCACGACTCGCCGATCGGGCGCTCGGGCCAGCCCGCCGAACTCGCGCCGGCCTACGTCTTCCTCGCGTCGTCGGAGTCGAGCTTCGTGATCGGCGAGACTCTCAACGTGAACGGCGGGGCGCCGACGCCGTAGAGCCCGTTCTGGCTCGGTGCCCGGGAACTAGGGGCGCAGCAACCGCACGATGTGGTCAGCGCGGCTCACGCTGGTCCGCACTAGTTGCGCGTTCCGCTCGTCGGAGCCCGCCGCCCACTGGCGTGCGGCCCACGGCGTCTTCCCGTGGCGCACGTGGCGGTCGATGAGCTGCTGTCTTCGCAGCGTTTCATCTATCTCGACGAAAAGGGTCACGTCGAGCAGGTCTCGAACCCCGGCCCACCCGTCCGACTCAAGCAGAAGGTAGTTGCCTTCAACCACCACCGTTGATAACTCCGGCGGGATTGCGATCGCTGCCGGCACCGGCCGCTCGTTCTCGCGGTCGAAGCCCGGGGCGCAAACCATTCTGCCGGAGTTACGAACAGCGGCGAGGGTCGTCGTGAACGCGTCGACGTCGAACGTCTCCGGCGCGCCCATCCGATCCCGCCAGCCCAACTCGACGAGGCGCTGCGGGGGAAAGTGGAACCCGTCCATCGGAAGCACGACGGCCGAGGGGAGATAACGCACGAGATTGGCGGCGAGCGTCGATTTGCCGGCTCCGGGGGCGCCCGCGAGACCCACCAGAATCCTGTCTCCCGGCGGGATGACCCGGGTGATGGTCTCGACCGAACGAAGGATCACAGTACGCCAGCCCTCGCAGCATCCTCGATCGCGAACTGGGCCCAATCGCGGTACCCCGCGGCACTGGGGTGGAACAGGTCCGTCGCGAAGAAACCGGGGGTGTAGGGCGGGGGCGGCGGAGACATGTGGATAACGCCGCCGGCAGCGGCCGCCGAACCCACGACCACCCGCTCAGCATCCTCGAGGCTCGCGGCATGCAACGCCAACGCCCAGCGCAAGGGGTTCGGCAGCAATTCGAAGCGGAAGAACGCCGGCATCGACGAGACGAGGATGGCGGCTGCCGGGTTCGCTGCACGCAACGCGTCGAGGAGGCGACGGATATCCGCCGCGAAGGCGCCGCGGGACCGAACGCGAAGCGCGTCGTTCGCTCCGATCGTGAGGAAGATGATGTCGGCCGGTTCAGACAGAGCGGCCGGGAGGTAGGTCGTCAGAAGATCGCGCGACGTGGCGCCGTTCTCGCCTACCCCCCGCCATCGCACGCCGCGGCCGGTGAGGGCACACAGCACCCGGCCGAGATTGCCGGGGAGCGCGTCATCCTGGGTGAGCGCGCCGACCCCCGCCGCGGTCGAGTCCCCGAGCACGAGAAGGCGAAGCGGTCGGGGTCCCGCGACAGCGCCGGACCAGGGCAGTGCCGCATCCGGCAGGATCGGGGTGGTGCGTCGCAACCGCCACCCCTGCAGGAGAAGCACCGGCGTCAGCGCCAACGCAATGAGGCGGCTGGCGCGGCGCGGACCGCGCACCCTGACGACGTGTGGCATCCGTTCAGGCTATTGCCGCATCGTCCCGCGATCGTCTTGACATCTCGGGGGATCGCGGCCAAGCTCAACGCAAGTCAGTTGC
>Ga0209511_1001455_pt1 | contig 21083 bp, 10 predicted proteins | sample SSSSmetaG_FD_184141 | JGI IMG/M metagenome (GOLD analysis project Ga0209511, IMG submission 184141) | Glacier valley bacterial and archeal communities from Borup Fiord, Nunavut, Canada, to study Microbial Dark Matter (Phase II) - ​SSSS... | ecosystem: Environmental > Aquatic > Freshwater > Ice >...
GTTACTTCTGTTTCTACTTTTCTTTCTACCTGTGATGCAACTTCTTTTAAAGCGAGTTCTCTTAGCTGAAGTATATGGTCACTCTTGAAAAAATTCCTTAATGCTGTTTCTATTTTTTCTGCTTTGTAAATTTTCCCTTCTTTCAGCCGGACAATTAATTCATCTGCTGTTAAATCGATATTCACCACTTCATCGGCCAATGCCAGCACACTGTCCGGTATTCTTTCTTTTACTTCTACTCCGGTAATGTTTTTCACTTCTTCGTTCAGACTTTCTATATGCTGGATATTTACCGCACTGATAACATTAATACCTGCTTCTAAAATTTCCATTACATCCTGCCAGCGTTTTTCATTTTTGCTTCCTTCAATATTGGTGTGTGCCAATTCATCCACCACCACCACTTCTGGCCGCAAGCTAATTACAGCCTGCACATCCAGTTCCTCCAGTTCTTTTCCTTTGTAAAAAAGTTTTCTTCTTGGCACTACCGGTAAGCCTTCCAGAAGGTCGTGTGTTTCTTTACGAAAGTGTGTTTCTATGTATCCAATCTTTACATCAATGCCATTTTTCAATAGGGCATGTGCTTCCTGCAACATGCGGTAAGTTTTGCCTACACCGGCACTCATACCAATGTAAACTTTAAACTTTCCACGCCTTGATTTTTTAATCAAGTCAAGAAAATGCTGTACTGTTTGATCTTTATCCGGCATCAGAACTAAATTGCTAACGGGGTTGTTAAATAAAATTAATATTCACAGACTTAGTTTTCTTCAAAGGTCTTGTATTTTCTTTTTGATAAACTGCTTTTATACATCCTGCATTCAAGATGGCTTAACTGTATGTGTTGTGAGTATAAACAAATGGTGGATGGTTATGGTGTAATGGGTTGCTGAAATAATACGTGCAGTATGTTTCCATACAATTGCCAGGGGTTAAAGGTGATACACTGCTGCCTGTTTGAGCAAAGCCCTTTACGGCGATAAATAATAAGACTATTGTTATAGAACGTTTCATTTTTCTACTTTAAATTATCCAACGCAATATTCAATTTCAGCACATTAATTCTTTCTGTCCCTAATAAACCCAGCAATGGTTTTTCTGTATTTGAAATAATTAATTGCTGTAAATTTCCTTCTGCAATGTCTCTTATTTTTCCAATTCTTTTTACCTGCACATTTGCAGCCTGCACTGAAATATGTGGATCTAAACCGGCGCCACTTGCAGTAACTATATCAGAGGGGATTTCTGATTTTTTTACACCAAGATTGTGTACTAAGAAAGTATCAATTCTTGCCTGCACTTCTGCAAGGTAATCAGGATTGGATGGGCCTTTGTTGCTGCCGCCTGCCCCGGCTGCATTATACCCCACAGCAGACGGGCGGGAATAGAAATACTTATCGTTTGTAAATTTTTGCCCGATATTACTGTAATAAGTTTTGCCATTTGCTGTAACAATTTCACCCTTTCCTTTATTGGGTGCTAATTGGGCAACACCCAAAACGATGAGGGTATAAATGCCTGAAAAGAATAACAAACAAATCACGGTGAGCCTGATGGCTGGGAAAATATTTTCTTTCATTTCTTAATTTTTTTTAAATGAATACTGTAACTAAAAGGTCAATGAGTTTAATTCCTATAAACGGTACAATTACGCCACCTAAACCGTAAATCAGCAGGTTACGACGTAACAATGCACTTGCACCAATGGGTTTGTAAGCAACACCCCTTAATGCCAGTGGAATTAAAAACGGAATGATGATGGCATTAAAAATTACTGCTGATAGAATGGCACTTTCAGGTGAGTGTAATTTCATAATATTCAAACCTTGCAAGGCAGGTATTGAAGCAATGAACAACGCCGGAACAATGGCAAAATATTTTGCCACATCATTTGCTATACTGAAAGTGGTAAGTGTGCCCCTTGTCATTAAAAGTTGCTTACCTATTTCAACTATCTCAATTAGTTTGGTAGGGTCATTATCCAAATCCACCATATTGCCTGCTTCTTTTGCGGCCTGTGTGCCGCTATTCATCGCCACACCTACATCTGCCTGTGCCAATGCCGGTGCATCGTTGGTGCCGTCACCCATCATGGCAACAAGCCTTCCTTCGCTTTGCTCTTTCTTAATGTAATTCATTTTATCTTCTGGCTTAGCTTCGGCAATAAAATCATCCACACCTGCTTTCTCGGCAATATATTTTGCCGTTAATGGATTGTCGCCAGTTACCATTACGGTTTTAATGCCCATTTTACGAAGTCTTTCAAAACGTTCACTGATGCCGGGCTTGATGATGTCCTGTAATTCTATAACACCCATTACTTGTTCATTTTCTGCCACAACCAAAGGTGTACCACCATTGCTTGAAATGATTTTTACTTGTTCGGCTGTTTCGGTTGGAAAAGTATTGCCAGCTTTCTCACACAGTTTCCTGATTGCATCAGATGCTCCTTTTCTAATTCTTGTGTTTTGAAATTCAACACCGGAGCTTCTTGTTTCAGCAGTAAATTTTATAAACCGTGGATTTTCCATTTTATAACTCAATGGATTTATCCCTGCCAGTTCAATAATAGATTTTCCTTCGGGGGTTTCATCAGCCATTGAACTTAATACGGTGGCTTTAATAAAATCCTTTTCATAAATTCCATTTGCCGGGTAAAATTTTGTTGCTTTTCTATTGCCTATAGTTATGGTTCCTGTCTTATCCAGCAACAATACATCAATGTCGCCTGCGGTTTCTACTGCTTTGCCACTTTTGGTAATTACGTTTGCCCGTAATGCCCTGTCCATACCTGCAATACCAATGGCAGATAACAAGCCGCCGATTGTTGTAGGTATCAGGCAAACAAACAAAGCTATAAATGCTGAAATAGTAATAGGCGTTTGGGCATAATCACCAAACGGTTTTAGCGTTATTGTTACAATAATAAAAACCAATGTAAAACCTGCCAGCAAAATAGTTAATGCAATTTCATTGGGTGTTTTTTGCCTTGATGCACCTTCTACCAGGGCAATCATTTTGTCCAGAAAGCTTTCGCCTGCCTCTGTAGTTACTTTTACTTTTATTTTATCACTCAATACTTTTGTACCGCCTGTTACACTGCTTTTGTCTCCTCCTGCCTCACGGATAACGGGAGCACTTTCACCTGTAATAGCACTTTCATCAATAGTGGCTAAGCCTTCTACAATTTCTCCGTCAGATGGTATAGTGTCCCCGGTTTCGCATAAAAAAATATCTCCTTTTTTTAATTGGGAAGATGGAACAATCTTTATTTCATTCACATACATTTCCCCAACGGTTTGAATCCATTTGGCCGGTGTTTCTTCCCGTGTTTTGCGAAGGCTGTTAGCCTGTGCTTTACCTCTTGCTTCTGCAAGGGCTTCTGCAAAATTTGCAAACAATAATGTGATAAACAGAATGGCCGTTACTATGATATTGTAGGTAATGCTGCCCTGATGGGTTTCGCCAGTTGCTATCCATACACAAACGCTAGCCATTACCAACGTGCCAACCCAAACAGTAAACATTACAGGGTTGCGGAACATTTTTACTGGACTAAGTTTTATGAAAGATTGTTTCAATGCTTCTTTTACCAATGTGGATTGAAACAATTTATTAGTGCTGCTTCGTTTCATAATTAATCTGATTAATAAATTGAGAAATATTCTGCAATTGGGCCCAATGCCAGTGCAGGGAAAAATGACAGTGCTGCTATGATGGCAATTACTGCAAACACCATCAGTCCGAATGTTGCCGTATCAGTTTTTAGCGTGCCTGCACTTTCGGGAATAAATTTTTTATTGGCGAGGATGCCCGCAATAGCTACCGGGCCAATGATGGGTAAATATCTTGCCAATAGCATAACGATACCACAGGATATGTTCCAGAATGGGGTATTATCGCCAACAGATGAATTAGCACCATAGCCTAAGCCTTCAAAGCCACTACCATTATTCGCCGATGATGAGGTAAACTCATATAGCATTTCACTAAAGCCATGGTGTCCCGGATTGCCTAACCACGCTGCATATTCGGCAGGGTTATGTGCATATAAATGGCTTGCAATAGCAGTACCTACCAAAATTAAAAACGGGTGCAGCAATGCAATAATCATAGCAATTTTCATTTCTCTTGCTTCAATTTTTTTACCTAAAAATTCCGGAGTTCTTCCCACCATCAGACCACTAATGAATACAGCGAGGATAATGAAGATGTAAAAATTAAGAAAACCTACTCCCACACCGCCGTAAAAAGCATTTACCATCATGCCCAGCATAGCAAACATTCCAGACAATGGTGTTAGGCTGTCATGCATGGCATTAACTGAACCGTTACTTGTTACTGTTGTATTGATTGCCCAATAAGCAGAGGCTGCTGAACCAAATCTTACTTCTTTGCCTTCCATGCTGCCCATTGGCTGGGCAATACCCATTTTTGCAATGGCAGGGTTGCCATTCATTTCATTAATCACCGTAGGTATAACCAGCAACAGGAATCCAATAGTCATTACGCCAAAAATTGTCCAGGCTAGTTTCTTTCTTTTCAACACATACCCCAATGCAAAAATCATCGCAATCGGAATTAAGAAAATAGAAATGGTTTCAATAATATTGGTGAAGTAGCTGGGGTTTTCAAAAGGATGTGCTGAATTGGGGCCAAAGAAACCACCACCATTGGTCCCTATTTGTTTTATGGCAACAAATGCCGCAACGGGGCCACGGCTCACTTGCACCGTATCGCCCTGTAAATTGGTGATGCTGTCTTTACCTTCAAAAGTCATGGGTGTGCTGTTAAATACTAACAGCACAGCTATTATTAAAGCTATAGGAAATAAAATTCTTGTACAACTCCTTAGAAACAAAAAATAAAAATTTCCCAACTTATCTGTTGCTCTTTCTTTCATTGAAAAAAATACAACTGCTGCAATGGCCATACCGCAGCCTGCGCTGATAAACTGAAAGAGCATTACTATCAACTGCCCTAAATAAGACATACCCGTTTCGCCGGAATAGTGTTGCAGGTTTGTATTGCTAATAAAACTGATGGCGGTATTAAAGGCAAGGTCAGCACTCATGGATGGGTTAGCATCGGGATTGAGCGGCAGCCAACCCATGTTCATCAATACAAACATGCACAACAAAAACCAAAACAGGTTGATGGTGAGTAAAGCAACGAGGTGTTGCTTCCAGTTCATTTCCCTGCTTGTATTGATGCCGCTTAGTTTGTAAAATATTTTATCTAAAGGGTTGAAGATTTTATCCAGCCATGTTTTTTCATTGTTGAAAACTTTGCCAATATACCTGCCCAATGGGATCGCCATTGCAACCACAGCCGCATACATTAAAATGATTCCTGAAATTTCTGTGTTCATGATTTAAAATTTTTCTGGTTTTACCAATACATAACACATATAAGCAAATACGCCAATGGCTATGATAAATAATATTGTCATAAGGGTTAAATTTTTTCGAAATAATTGATTGCTAAAAAGAAGATGGAAAAGAGTACAATGCCTGCTATTATCAGAAGTATAGTCATATAAGAAAATTTGTTGTGAAAGCTTTAAAGCAATCCCTGATCCAAACTATTTATAAAAATACAAAAGGCACACCTGTATTGAGTTTCAGGAATTTTTAAGAAATGTGACAAAAAGAAAACCCTTTCATTTTGAAAGGGTGAATACTATCGTTTTGAAAGGGTTAGCTGAGTTGGTAATCTTCTATTTTTCGGTAAAGAGTGGTAAGAGCAATGTTAAGTAATTCTGCGGTTTTGGTTTTGTTACCATTGGTATAGTTCAGCACTTTTTGAATGTGTAATTTTTCTGCACTGGCAAGGTCAAAAGCAGAAAGTATTTTTTCTTTAGCGCCATTAGAACTGAATTTTTGTAATTCAATTGGCAAGCTATCATTAATTAACACTGTATCATCTGTAAGTATCACACTTCGTTCAATAACATTTTTTAGTTCACGGATATTCCCCTTCCACGAATGTTGCTTTAATGCTTCAAGATAGGGTTTGGGAACAGCTGCAATTTTTTTGTTGGTTTTATTGGCAAAGAATTGCAGAAAATAATTTGCTAACTCTTCAATATCAATTACTCTTTCTCTTAATGCAGGCAAAGCAATTTGAAAAACTGCAATGCGATAAAATAAATCTTCACGAAAATTAGCTGCTTCAATTTCTTTTTGCAAATCCCTGTTGGTAGCTGCAATGATACGTACATTTATTTTTGTTGTTTTGCTATCGCCCACTTTTAAAAACTCACCTGTTTCCAAAACCCTTAATAGTTTGGCTTGTAGTTCCAATGGCATTTCGCCAATCTCATCTAAAAAAACAGTGCCGTTATTTGCTTCTTCAAAAATACCTTTCGTATCTTTTATTGCTCCGGTAAATGCTCCTTCTTTGTGTCCAAACAATTCGTTGTCCAATAACTCTTTGCTAAATGCAGAACAGTTGACAGCAATGAAATTTTGCTTACTTCTGTTGCTGTTATTATGAATGGCTTGTGCAAACACTTCTTTACCTGTGCCTGTTTCGCCTGTAAGCAATACTGTTGCTTCGGTTGAAGCTACTTTTCTTGCAGCATCAATTGCTGCTTTTATAATTTTAGACTTGCCTATGATATTATCAAAAGAATGTTTGTTGCCTAATTGTTTTTCTAACTGCAATACCCTTTTTGCTAACACTACTTTTTCGGTTGCTTTATAGAGCAGCGGAATTATTTTATTGTTGTCATCACCTTTAGTGATATAATCAAATGCACCGTTTTTTATAGCCTGTACACTATCGGGAATATTTCCATAAGCAGTTAATAAAATAATTTCTATCGCCGGGTATTTTTCTTTGATGGTTTTGGATAATTCAACACCACTGCAGTCAGGTAGTTTTACATCACATATTACTACATCCACATCTGCTGTTTCTAATTTTTTTAAGCCGCTTTTAGCATCGCCAGCCTGCAACACTTCAAAGCCCTCTAAAGTGATTATTTTCGAAAGAAGCGTTCTAAGTTTTTCTTCGTCGTCTATAATTAATACTTTGTTCAACATGTAAGTTTAGAGTGTAAAGATAAAAAGAATAATCTGCTGCGATATGTTTGTTATGAAGAATAACTTTTGTCCATCCGGGCTTTTCATCTTGTCCACTTTAAATTATATACAGTAATATTTGTGGCTTATTCAACAACCCGGCCAGGCCAATATTTTTAAAACGCTTGTTTCTTTTTTATAGAAGATAAATTTTATCCATTCAATAAGCATAGCATATTTATCCATTATTAGGGGCGCAAGAGCCTGCCTCGTCATTGCGACGAGGTTTAGCACTAAAGCTATTGACGCAATCCACGATTCGCTGGTTTCTTTAAGTTAGGCTTTGATGTTGTCCAATCCATAAGCAATTTTTGCTTGTCTAAACTTGCCTTCTATCGGGTTGCGCTAGCCAGGACTTAGGTATACTGCCACTGCCTTAGACGGCGGCCGTCCTTATGGTTTTGCAATTAGTTTTATTCCTTTTTCTTTGAGTTGTTTTCTGTTATCCCGGGTTTAATATATTTGGTTTGCTAATACCTCCGCCGGGTAAAACCGAAAACGTTCTTTGTATTTTTCTAAAGTGTGGGCTAAGTATTTACCTTCATTAAAAGCATCCCAGGATAGGTGATAAAATAGCACATGGGCATTATTCAAATAATTGTTTGGGGCAACACTAAATCATTTGTAACTGCATAGCATGCTTTATGAGAGAGGCTATATTTTTAGCCTCAAATTTAGCTAACAGGTTTTTTCTGTGTGTATCCACAGTGGTACAACTTAAAAAAAGTTGTTTTGCAATTTCGTTGTTGGTAAACCCATTCGCAATTAATTCCAGCACTTCTTTTTCACGACGGGTAATAACAGGCACATTACTACTTTTATCAATATGGCGCAATGCTATTGCAGCGTCAAAACTTAGGTATTCTTTACCTTGTACAATAGTAGTAATTCCTTCCATTAACTCCTGTCCGCTTGCATTTTTAAGTACGTAGCCAGATGCGCCATTACTCATCATTTTTTCAATAAAACTTTGTTGGTTAAAAGTGCTGAGGCCAAGTACTTTCACTGAGGGGTACAAACTTTTAAGTTCTTTACATAGTTCAATGCCACTTTTATCTGGCAGATTAATATCCATTAAAATTACATCGGGGAGTTGTTGTTGTAAAAAAGCCATACACGAAGCTGCATTCGTTGCATGACCGACCCAAATGATATCCTTTTCATTTTGCAAAAGCGTACGAATGCCTTCAATTACCATATAATGATCGTCAACAATAAATAATTTTATCGGCATGGCTGTAAATTTATTTTTTATACAAATACTACAATTTCAGTTCTATCAAAACAGATGTACCCTTTCCATTTTCAGTTTTAACATCTAAGGAGGCTTTTAAAAAATCAACCCTGTTTTGGATATTGCTCCAACCAATACCTTTTGCAGCGTTTAACAAATTTTTATTAAACCCTTTGCCATCATCTTCTACCGTTACAGACAGTATATCGTTTGATTTGGTTAACTGCACAATTGCATTGGCCGCTCCGGCATGTTTAATGGTATTGTTGATAAGCTCCTGCACAATTCTGTAAACAGTTATGGCCGTTGTTTGGTCTATCATTACATTTTCTACATTGATAGAAATGTAAGAGATACGAAGCACACCGGTTAAATTAATGTCATTACAAAAATCTTTTAGTGCGGTATCCAATCCAAATTTTACCAATGCTTCCGGCATCATGTTGTGGGCAACACGCCGCATTTCTTTTATCGAACTATCCAGCATATCCATGCTGCGTTCAAATGCCAACGCATTTTCCTGCGTCATTATTAAATTTCCTTTCATAGTATTAAATGAATATTTTATTCCTGATAACATTCCACCCAACCCATCGTGTAAATCTTTTGCAAGCCGGGTACGTTCCTGTTCTTCGCCTTTTAAAACTGCTTCTGTTGCAGTTAGCTGCTGTTGAGTTTCTAATTCACTGATGCGTTGCTGCTGAAATTTTTGCTTTTGCTGGTATGATGTATAGCCTAATATCGAAATAATTAAAAGAATAGCAACCGAACCAATTAAAACAACATTTAAAATTTTTGTTTTTTCCAACTGAGCCTGCTGAAGTATTATTTGTCCATTTTTTTTCTCCAATTCATATTTTTTTTCAAGTTCAGTTGTAGATTTTATAACCTGCTCGTTCAATAATAATTGCTGTATGGAATCACCTTTTTGTTTAGCCTGGTAAGAAGCTTTAAAATCTCCGTCTCTTGCAGCAATAAAAGAAAGAACAGTGTAAATATTTTTCAATTCATCTTTCAAAGAATCTTTTTCCGCTATACCAAGTGCATCATTTATATATTTTTTGGCAGCAATATTATCACCGTTAAAATAACTGGCATTCGCCATGTTATATAATGAGCTGGCAAGTATTTGCCTGCTTTGCAATTCTTTTGATAAAGTCAAAGATTTTTCAGCAACTTTAAACATTGCTTTATAATCACTCCTATCGGCATAGGTATTTGCCATGTACCCATAAATACTGGCTGCTGCATAATTATCTTCAAGTTTTATTGATTCAATTAAACCCTTGTTGTAAAAATACAATGCACTATCTGTATTTTTCAGCATTGCAAAATTTTGCCCCAACGTAGCATACAACCTATTAGTATATGAATTATTGCCTGTTTCTTTGTAAAGTTTTATGGATAACATACAATACTCAACTGACTGTTGGTAATTGTTAAGATTAAAATATGCGTTAGCAACATTTTGATACATGCTGCTGAGTTTTTCTTTATGATTCCTTTTTTCAATAAGCGCTAAAGCCTGTAAGGAGTATTCAAGTTGTTTATCATATTGCCCGGTGTATTGATAAACAATTCCTGTATTGGCAAGTATATTGATGATAAGGTTCGAATCATTTAACTCCCTTGCAACAGACAAAGCTTCTTCGCTTTGCTGCATAGCAATATCATAGTTACCCTTTGTAAAAGAAACAATGGCACTATGTTCATAATAAAGATAAAGCCCCCTTGTAAATTTCAACGATTGAGATAATTGTTTTAATTTTTCCAAATAAAAAATGGAGGAATCCTGGTTATTAGATTCATAGGCATTTGCAATATTCAGCAATAATCTTACCTTATTGGTATCTTCCTTTGCAGGAGCAAGCTGCCTCAGTAAAATATACCGTTTTTCAATTTGTGCTGTTGCAACAACAATTAAAAAAAGAGCTGCAAGGGTGTAGAATATTTTATTCATAATTTAAAATAGTCCTTTACGGCCAATTTACAAATAAACAACACTACACAGCTTAAGTCTCTCCCCTTTTTACATGATTTTTCTTTTTTTATAAATATCCTGTTTTTCAGGGATGGTATCCATCTTTTTAATCATTCATTTTTACAATGTTAATAAAACGTAAACTTAAAAATACAAATCATGAAAAAGTTCTTTTACCTGATCGTTTTTGCTTCACCCATGTTTATTGCTCTGCAAACCCAGGCAAAAATATGGAGGGTAAACAACACTCCCGGTGTTACCGCAGACTTTACCACCTTTAACGGAGCTGCCATATCCGCATTGGTTTTGGCGGGAGATACACTTTATATGGAGCCCAGTACAATCGTATATGGTACAGGAAGCTTTACACTTACCAAACGCCTTGTTGTAGTTGGTTCTGGATTTTTTCTCGATCCGGCAAATGCAACAACCCCCGGCAATGCAGGCCTGCAGGCAACTACAACAGAAAGTGAAATATCTTTTATGCGGTTAGGTTCCGGAACTGATGGTACAAAGTTTTTAGGTGTTACACTTTCGGGGTCCATTTATTTTAACGGGGCAAGTAATGTAACATTTGAAAAAGTATATTTCCCTGCCGGAGTATATTTTGAAAACGGAACCAACGATGCAGTCACTTTTCGCAAGTGTTTTTTTAACAACAGTGCAAATGTTTCAGGTTCTGCAACAGCAGTTATTACAAATTTTATTTGTGAGAATAATATCTTTTATAATGGCGCTTACCTTACCATGGGAACGCTTACCGGTTCAGGAAATATTATCAGGAACAACAGCGTGGTGGGTGGCAATGCCTTTACATTATCCAATGCATATGTAGCCAATAATATTTTTGGTATAGGTAGCCAGTGCGTATTTACGAACTGCACCATTAAAAATAATTTATTCCAGGTTGCTCAAACATTGCCTGGTACAGCCACAGCAAACCTTCTGAGTGTGAATATGGCAAATGTATATGTGGGCGGAGCCACGGGCAGCTTCGATTCACGAACTGTTTTAAAAGCAGGCTCACCGGCACTTGCAGCAGGTCTTACCATTGGTGCAGTTACTACTCCAGACTGTGGAGCTTACGGCGCAACAGATCCTTACAAACTCAGCGGCATACCAAATATACCCAGCATTTATGCTTTAACGGTGCCCGTTTCTATTCCCTCCGGCAGTGCAACCATGAACGTTACATTTAGCACAAGGAATACGAATTAATACCGGTAGGAGATAAGATATTTAATCGTTTCATTAAACTGAATGAAAATGAAAATTTTTTTCATGAGCATACTGTTTACCGGTATGCTACTATGTGCCGGTGCGCAGGATCCTGTTTATCCATCCGCCCCGGCTGCCCCTCAAAATATTATTGCTGCCGAATACTTTGTAGATGACGATCCTGGCTTTGGTGTGGCTACTGCTGTACCTGTAACGCCGGGCTTGAATATTGCAAATATTCCTGCCACCATCAACCTTACCGGTTTAGCTAACGGGGTTCATAATTTACTGGTACGCACAAAAAGCAATGTGGGTATTTGGAGTATCGCTGCCATTAAAGTTTTTTTGTATGATTTTAACCCATTGTACAATAATGCTGCTTTGCCCCAAAATATTATTGCAGCAGAATATTTTATTGACATTGATCCCGGTTTTGGCAGTGCAACGTCTATACCTGTTAGAGCCGGTATTAACATCAGCAATGCGCCGGTAACCGTAAATACTACGGGTTTATCCAATGGGGTACACAGGTTGTTTATCCGTAGCAAAAACCTTGAAGGCTCATGGAGCATTACTTCTATAAAAGATTTTGTTGTTGATTTTAATTATGCTTATCCATCCTCACCAGCATTGCCCGCAAATTTTATTACAGCAGAATATTTTGTTGATGCCGACCCGGGTTTTGGAAACGGAACGGCTTTTACAGTAGCTGCCGCAACAGATTTAAACAATGTTGCTGTAGCAGTTAACACAGCATCTCTTAGTAGCGGATCTCACCGTTTATTTCTCAGGAGCAAAAATACTGAGGGCCGCTGGTCCATACCCAATTTAAAAGAGTTTATTGTAAATTTTGATCCTGCTTATGCGGTTACGCCTGCTGCCCCGCAAAATATTACAGCAGCAGAATATTTTATCAATACAGATCCCGGTGCAGGAAACGGAACTGCCATACCTGTAACAGCAGCAGTAGATATTAATAATGTTGCTGTAGCCATCAATACATCAGGTCTCTCACCAGCAACTACCAACTTGTTGTTCCTGCGCACAAAAAATAATGAAGGACGCTGGAGTATAACCAACATAAAGCAATTTGCGGTAATCATTACCAATGACCCCATTTACCCGGCCACACCGGCTGCACCGCAAAATGTGGTGGCTGCAGAATATTTTATCAACACAGATCCCGGCGCTGGAAATGGAACATCCATACCTGTTACTGCCGCATTGAATATTAATAACATTGCAGTAGCAGTTAATACAGCCGGTCTTAGCCCGGCAACTACTAACAGGATTTACCTGCGTACAAAAAATAATGAAGGAAGATGGAGTATAACCAATGTAAAAGAATTTGTTGTATCTATCACAGGTGATCCGGCTTATTCATCAGCGCCTGCAGCACCACAAAATATTACCGGAGCAGAATATTTTATTGATACAGATCCGGGTATTGGAAGCGGGACTGCAATTAGTCTCACAGCTGCAATTAATATCAGTAACCTGGCCGTAACAGTTAATACAACAGGTTTAAGCAATGGCCTGCACAGATTGTTTGTAAGAAGTAAAAACACTGAAGGCCGTTGGAGCATAACCAACATTGCTTCTTTTTATACAGATTTGCTTTCGTTATCAGGAGACAGTCTCCTGTTTGGAAATGTACCTATCAATACCAGCGATCTTAAAAACCTGGTGGTTACCAATAACAGCAACGTAAATCAAACCATTAATGCGGTTGTTGTGGCTGCGCCTTACTCAAGCAATTTTACCATACAAAGAACAATTGCCGCCGGTGCAAAAGATACCATCGTAGTTAACTTTACACCAACGGTTGCCGGTGCATATATCCGGAGCCTGCAATTGCAAACATCTGCAGGAAATTACAATGTTGGTTTAAACGGTACAGGTGTTACACAGGTTCCGTCGTGGACCATAAGCCCGGCCGGCGGATACAATTTTGGCAACGTACCTGTAAGCACAACAGTAAACTCAAATTTCAGTATTCAAAACACAGGCAATGTGCCTGTAACATTAAGCAATGTAACCGTTACTGATGCTGCATTTGTGCCGGGCTTTACCATTGGTACCATCATCCCGGTAAACGGAAGTATTTCATTGCCCGTGGCATTTACTCCCACTATTGTAAAAAATTATACAGCTCAGTTAAAAATAGAATCTTCTACAGCAAACGTTGGTTTTGTTACAGCTTCCTTAAGCGGTGCTGGTTACAACCCGGGTGCTGCGCCTGTATTACAATATGTTGCTGCATCGCCCTATGGCAATACATCTGGTGTAAACCCTGGTGCCGGGCAAACCGGAAATTTTACCTATAAGATTTTATACAAATCATCCAACAACCGTGCGCCCCAGCCGGGCTCTCCTACAATATCCATCGATTTAACCGGCGACCAGGATTTTACAGATTTAAACGAAGGAACCTTTGCAATGATCAAAGAAACCCCGGGCGCTGATTATGTAAATGGTATCGTGTATGCATATACCTACACACACCTCAACAACACCAGCACGGCAGGTTATAAATTCTCTGCAACAGACGACAACGGTAATGCCGCCACTACCATCAATACAAATTATGTAAGTGGCCCTGTGGTTACAGATCAGCAACTGGACTTAAGGATTTTTGCCAATGATATTTCTTTCAGCAAAAGCAATCCTGCTGTGGGAGAAACATTTACTGTATTTGCCAGGATAAGCAACAGCACGGCTTTGCCTGCCACAAATATTCCTGTTAAGTTTTACAGGGATACTATTTTAATTGCCAGTGATGTAATACCTGCGGTAAATGCGTTTTCTAATACAACCATTAGCCACACGCTTTCATTTGCAGCAGAAGGATTTTATCCAATAAAAGTCTGGATAGACAGCAGCAATACACTGGCAGATATTAACCCGCTAAACAACTATGCCATCAGGCCGGTTATTGTGGGCTCACCGAATTTACCAGGCGGTATTGTTGTAACTACCACGGCAAGCGTTCAGCAGTGCCCGCAGGTAAAAGTATTCATATCAGGCAGAGCAAATTATTATGGAACAGGAAGTCCCACAGCAGTGGCAGGAGCTGAGGTGACCATTAATACCGGTACACAGGTCATCACCACTACTACCAACTCCAACGGCGATTACAGTTACCTGCTCACCGGTGTAACATGCGGCAGCAATTTTACTTACAATGTTAGTGTTACCGATTTCACATTTACCAGTAGTCTGGTTACCAACTCTGTTCCGTTACCATGCCCTGCACCCAATGCTTGTGTGCCTGCGCCTTCTATGGGTGGGGCTACTGCTACGGCAAGCAGTAATCCATGTGCAAACGTGGTAGGTAGTACGGGAGCAATAAGTATTCGCTTACAATACAGGCAGAGAAACCTGGCCAATTTCTGGAACGGTTTTGACCAGATTATCAGGGATACGCTGAGGGTTTTTAAAGACGGTGTATTGATACAAACCATACCCAGCGCCGATTACTATCACGGACCTGGTAATGAAGTTACTGTGCCTGTCAACGTGCCGCTCACTTCTACAACCCCCTCAGTTATTACTGCGGAGCTAACCTATGTGTATGTAGAATATCTTCAGATTCCCAGCTCCATGTATTTTGGCAATTTTATTCCCATGTTTCATACGGGCAGTACCAGCATTAGCCCGGTAGCCAATCAACCTGATCTGACTATACAGAATTTTGCACAAACGAGTTTTACATCGTTCAGCTTTAATGATGCAAATATCAAATGTGTGGCAGCGGGTGCACATGTGGTAAAAGTGTTTGACTCTATTCCGGGCGGCTCCTTTACTTTGATAGATACAAGGAATATTGCTTCCTTAGGAGCAGGTGCAGCCACAGCAATAAATTACAGCGATCCAACTATAAGTACCGGCACGCATTTTATCCGGGTTATTACAGATGCTGAAAGTACCGTTTCAGAAACAAATGAAAATAACAACGGTTTCACATTTGTCATTGTTGTTCCTTCATCAGAATTAACCATCACCAAACTTTCTGCCACTCCTACAAATCTAAATATCGGAAGCAATACCAGGTTTACGGCTATCGTAAAAAATACAGGAAGGCGTACAGGTTCATTTACTGTTAGGTTTGAAGCTGCAGGTGTACAGGTAGGAGCATTAAAAACAGTTACGCTTCTAAATGAAAACAGCAGTGTGCCGGTAACATCCGATTTTTACACCGTTACAAATGCAAGCAGCAGTTGTGGTGTAATTGTGAAAGCCACAGCAGATTTCGGCGGAACTGTTGCAGAATCTGATGAGTTGAATAACGACCGTCAAATAACACTAGGTGCAGACCTTGCTCCATACCAAGTCAGCGGAGAAGTAGGTTCACCATCTAACCCTGCAGTGGTGAGGGTTTTTACAACCAACCAGTTTTTTCCTGCGGTAAGAAATATTGGCGATAGAGATGCAGACAAAGTAACGGTTAGGTTTACACTTAATGGAAACTGGATTGGCGCAGATACTGTAGACAATGTAATAGCAGGCGAAATATTTGCATCCCATGCTTCCTTTACCCGCATGTTTACCATTGCAGGTAACTATGTGGTAAGCGTAACTGCCGATACGGCCAATGCCATTTGCGAAAGCAACGAAACGAATAACCAGGGTAATTTTTACATCAGTGTAGTAGATAGTAAACCAGATTTTGAGGTATTATCACAATACATTTCACCAGGCAGCCTGAATCCAAATATCGGGCAAACCATCATGCTGGTGGGCACGGTAAAAAATATGGGCGGCAATGCAACCACCCCGAGTGTACTCAGGTTTCTTGTAGATGACATACAACTTGGAGCCGATGTTCCCATCAATGCACTGCTGCCGGGCAGAGATACTACCGTTGCTGCCACTGCCAGTTATTCATCAATTATACCAGGTGTGAAGATCATGAAGATTGTAGCCGATCCTTTAAATTTAATAATAGAAGAGCGGGAAGATAATAATGAGGCAACCCGTGCTTTAATAGTAGGAGATGCACCGGATATGGCACGCAGTTTTGCAGGAGCCATTAGCTTTAACCCTTCTGGTTTTAAAAGTGGTGATAGCGTGAATGTAAACTTCATCATTAAAAACCTTGGACCAACAGATGGTACCGCATGGGTGAGGTTCTTAATAAAAGATACCAGTTTTTCAATTACTGCTATAGATAGTATGCCATTTAATTTAGCCTCCGGTGCAAGCATTACGGTGAGCAAACGAATGTTGTTCTCCATTAGTGAAGGTTATGTAATAACCGAAATTTACAACAGCAGTCCCATAGAGTTTGATTTGCTGAACAACAATGATACGCTGCGTTTCACCGCGGTTGCAAAAATGAAACAGGCAATAACTATTAATGGTAACCTGGATATGAAACAGGCAGCACCTGCGCAACTTCCCGAGTGGATTGGTGGGAAGATTTTGCTGGGCAATTATGACCTTACAATAAATGGTGTAATCCTTAATTATGATTCTGCACATTTTATTATCAGCAATGGAACAGGAAAACTGAAATTAATAAACAGCAACCCTGAAAATATTTATCCCATAGGATCATCTGACAGCAGTATGAATTTTATGAGGTTGAATAATACAGGCACTCCTGATAACTTTAGTGTTAGAGTAGCAGACTATGTTCTTTTAAATGGTTCTACCGGCGATACGCTGCGGCTTGCAAATGTAGATCGTACCTGGTTTATAGAAGAAAGCACTCCAGGTGGCAGCAATGCTACAGCAGAATTTTTCTGGAGTACCAGCAGCGAATTACCCGGCTTTGACAGGTTGATTTGCCGCACGGGCCATTATACCAACTTGTGGGAATATGGAAGTTTTGGCGCTGCAGTTTTAGCAGCAAACGGGCAACATAGCAAAACGCAAACGGGCTTTACCAGCTTCTCTCCATTTACAGTTACCAGTGGAGCCAGTGTGGTACCGGTTCGGCTGGTTTCATTTGCAGCGCTCAATAAAACAAACAGTGTAGCGCTAAACTGGAAAACAGAGAATGAAATAAACGCTGCTTCGTTTGTTGTAGAAAGAAGTAAGGATGGTATTTATTTCAGCAGCCTGGGTACTGTTGCCGCTTATAACACACCCGGTAGCCACCAGTACAATCTTACAGATGGGCAACCAGTAAATGGCATTAGCTATTACCGCTTGAAACAGGTGGATGTGGATGGAAGATTTATCTACAGCAACATCATCGCCATTAACCGGAATAGCCAGGAGAACAGCATTACTGTTTTTCCTAACCCGGTAAAAGACGTAGTTACGGTGGTATTCACTGCCAGTGATAAACAAAGAAAACTGTTGATAACAGATGCAAGAGGAGCAACAATAAAAACAATACTTGTTCCGGCCGGGGCTGTCAATATTAAAACTGATATGGGCCTGTTTGCAAAAGGAATTTATACCATCAGTCTTGATGATGGTATAAAAAGATTGGTGCAGGGGGTTATGAAACAATAATAAAAAATGCAATCGCCCTGGTAATATCCGGGGTGGTTGCTTTTTGTAAATACTCAAACACGATACCTGGCTGTGTTGACAGATGTCAAAATTTTCTGTGAGCACCAGATGACTGCGCAGTAGCAATTGATAGACAAAATCAATTTTTCAAAAAGTTGATTGAAGTATGAAGCTATCACAAAAAAATCATACTTTTAAGGGATGTTGTTTGCGGGCACGTCATTGCATATTTACATAAAATATTTAAACATGAAAATACTATTCATTGGTATTATTATTTGCTGCCAGGCGCTAAGCAGTAAATCGCAAACAGGCAATGTGGGTATAGGCACTACCGCTCCCCAAGCCCGTCTACACGTTACCAATAGCAACGTAGTATTTAGTGCTGCAGATCCGTTATTGGCAGTTCTGGGAAACACACCTGTTAGTGGTGCCTGTGCCCGTATGATGTGGTATCCCGGTAAAGCTGCTTTTCGCACAGGTTTCATTGATGGCGTTCAATGGGATAAAAACAATCTTGGCTTTTATTCTTTTGCATCCGTCTATAATATCATTGCCAATAATTTATACAACACAACATTAGGACGCAATACCCTTGCATCGGGCACTTAAGCGCTTCCAGGTAAAATTGATGAAATAAAATATAAATATCTGATGCAGCAATATGAGTATTCTGACATTATAACAACAGGAATGAGCGGCGATGATAAAAACGTTTTCGTACGGCAAATTTTTTTCAAATCAGATAGCACAACATCATTGTTGCAAAAGATTATAACACAGGTAGCTAATGTTACAAATATTACGGCGGGAGAGTTGAGTAAAAGAGCTGAATAAAATATTAAAAATGAAAATACTTCTTATTCTAATCAGCTTGTTGCTTGCCACGGTTATCACATTTGCACAGCCGGGTATAAAGCCTGCTGCAAAAGAAAAAATACCAGCACAAAAGCAAATCAATAAAATGATGGAGGCCGGAATGAAAGACATGAGTGAAGCAGAAAAAGTGGAAATGCGAAAGATGATGAAGGGTTTAATGCCTGCGTTACAGAAGCATAACAGTACAATAGCTGACTACCCCGAGTTTACCAGCAACTTACAATTGGTTCCGAAAAAAGATGCACTTCGTTTAGCCGCAATACCGGGGAAAGAATTGCTGCAGTCAGAAATAGCCGGGTATGCTACCACACTTTATAATAAGCTAATTACAAAAGGGGATGGCGCTGAGATAGCCATCGCAAAAAAAATAATTTCTAAAAACCCTAACCCGAATGCCATAGGCGCAGCGGCGGTTCTGTCTATGTTACAGGGACATCCGCAGGCAGCGATGGCATTGAGCATGAAAGCAGTACAAACTGATCCATCCAATGCCAACTGGCAAAATAACATGGCTTCGCTGTTAGCACAATATGGTTACCCGGAGCGGGCCATTCCTGTATTACAAAAATTAAAAAAACAGTTTCCACGCAATAGCACGGTCTTAAATAATCTTGGACAGGCCTGGCTGGGGTTGGGTGAGATTGATAGCGCAGAAACGAATATTAAAAGAGCCGGTCGCCTTAATCCCCATCATCCAGAAACAAAGCAAACGGAAGGCGTAATAGAAGAAATAGCCGGGAACACAGATAAAGCAATTGACGACTATATTGAAGCTATGGAAAGTTCGGTAAACCCGTTTACAGAAATGCTGATAAGAAATAACAACGGGCAAAGCAAGTTGAACAAGCTTGATTTCGAAAAATTAAAACGCAGCATTACCACCTATGAATATTTTCCGAAAAACTGGATTACAATACCTAAGCTATCAGATAATATTTCAGGATTTGAAAATGATATGGCTATCAAAAATGGCTATTATAACATGTTTGAAAAACTGGACCCAGTAATAAACCTCTTGAAAGAGGCGGCCGAACAGGAAATAAATACATCAATGGATAAAGGCGACGATGTTTCTTTTAAAGAGTTTGCTACTGAGTCTATTAAAGGTTACAGCATGATGAGCAAACCGGCTGTGGTGGTTCAAATAATATTAATTCGATACTTTGGCAAAATGATGATGGAATATTCAGAAGAGCATACCGCACTGCTTGATAGGATACAAAGCAGCAAGGATGTAATTACCAAAATGGCTGAGGGTGACCAATGCGGTGACTGGGACCGGAGGAATAATGAATTTTTAAGCTATGCCAACCCGTTAATCAGGGCATTCCATGAAGAAAAAATAGAAGAGTTCCGGTCATGGTTAAATACGTATTGTACCTGGGTATGGTACCTGGCCGGCAACCCAAAAAATACGTCAGTTATATACTGTGTGGGTATGACGCAAACGTTTACCCGATTGTACCAGGAAGCAATGCATGATCAAAGAGTAGACTGGCGTTCTTGTGTAAAACACAATGGCGATGATGCTACTACAATACAAGTTCCTGAAATTCCCAATTTTACCTGTCCTGCAGTGGTAAGCATCCCGGTGGGTGCAGACTGGCAACAGTTGAGCAACGCAGCAAAAAATTTCAATGCAAACACGTTTTCGATCAAACAAAGTGCAAATAACCCGGTACCAAATGGCTCCCTGGCTTTTAGTTCAGACCAAGGCACTATTGCACAGGCGGGCAGAGATCCTTTTACAAAAATGGCCAATGGCAGCATGACACCGGGAATGATTAATGATGAAGAACTAACTCCCTTGTCAAAAATCCCGCTGGATGATTTGACACCGCTTACTAAAATTCCGTTGGACGACTTAACGCCACTTCCAAAAATTCCGTCAGATGATTTAACACCATTACCAAAAATTCCGTTGGATGATTTAACGCCATTGCCAGATCTCCGTAGGAGCAAACTTGCAAAGGAGCTGCTAAAAAAGATGATGACAGCCGATTGCAAAAATGTAAGAGATTCTAAAGACATTTTTAAAGAAGCATTGGAAAGAATGATGAAAGGTGTAAGGGAACTGGAAGCTTATGAAAACGTAATTGAACAAATTGAAAAACTGGAATCGGAAATAGAGCAAAAGGAAACCGAACAGGCAAACAAAGAACAACTGCAAAAGCAGATTGAAAGAATGCAGCAGGAAGCAGACAAAATGGATAAG
>Ga0209511_1001456_pt1 | contig 21076 bp, 16 predicted proteins | sample SSSSmetaG_FD_184141 | JGI IMG/M metagenome (GOLD analysis project Ga0209511, IMG submission 184141) | Glacier valley bacterial and archeal communities from Borup Fiord, Nunavut, Canada, to study Microbial Dark Matter (Phase II) - ​SSSS... | ecosystem: Environmental > Aquatic > Freshwater > Ice >...
ATTGCGCCCGGGGCACCGGGACAGTCGTCGCCGCCTGAGCGGCCTCCCCGAAACCCTCCAGCATCGCAATATCGAATATGACGGGTCGCTCGGTTAGCAGCGGAACTTCACACGGGTCCGGCATCGCAGGCCGGCATGCTGAGTTCCCAGGAACGGGGTTATCGGGAACGGCTAGTTGTTGGCTTTGCTGCAGGTGGCTTGAGCGGCAGTCTGTCCGGTGACCCCGATAGGAAGGACAACCGGCGCTATCACGGGAGCCCCTGAGCCAACCAGGGTCGGAATGGCTTTGGACAGGAAGAGCGCATCAGCTGCCGTTGGAGTGTGCGTCGGAACCGGGACCTCCGGTGTTGGGTTTATTACTGCTCCAACACCCAACGCCCCCGAGAGCTGCACTGGTTGGTCGGCTACAAGCGCCGCTCGGAGGAGGTCGGAGGCGTCGGAGTTGGGCACGACGCGGTTGGGGTCTTCGGGATCGTAGACGACGGGCCATTGGAGAAACACGATGTTGGACAAATCGACGCTTTTGACCGCCAACGCCAACGCCATGATCGAAGTTGGGCTGGACAAGGAGGCGGAGGTTTTGAGGTTCTTGGTGGCTGCGTTGGCGAGCGAATAGAGCGAGATGGGGTTGGAAAGCACACCTCCATCGAGGATTTGGCGGGCCATCGCGGAAAGAAAAACTTGCTGGTTGCTGATTCGCCCCAAGTCGCTTCCGTCCCCAACCCCGTTGCGGGTGCGGACGAAGGCCAAGGCTGTGGCGCCGGTGATGGTCTGATTACCGGCTGGAAGGTCGAGTCCGGACGAAGGATCGTTGATGGGGGCGTCGAGGCAGACGGTGACCCCACCGATCGCATCAGACATGTTGATCACTCCGTCGAAGCTGATCATGGCGGCGTACTTGATGTCCAACCCGGTGAGTTGTTGCGCCGTCAGCACCACACAGGACAGCCCTTCGGTCAGCGTGGTGTTGAACATGGAATGAGAGCGGGCCGAGAAGGTGCCACCGGAAGGGTCCGGGCACTCCGGGATGGTCAGCATCAGGTCACGGGGAATGCTGATGACGGTGGCCCTTTGGTGATCAGCCGAGATGTGGAGCACCATCGTCACGTCGTTGCTTCCCGTTCCGGAGCTTCCAGCGAGCTGGTCGGCGGAATTGAACGGGCCTCCTTGCCCGGTCCGAGTGTCGGTGCCGGTCAGCAAAATATTGGCTCCACCCTCGAGTGGACCCATTTGAGGGAGAGGGGCAACTTGCCCGTTTGCCAGCAGCAGTTGGGTTCCGCCCTTGACCTGGCCTGCGGTGCTGACCACCAATATGGCGGCAATGGCCAACGAGCTTGCCAGCACCACAGCCACAGAGGTTCCGAGAAACCGTGCCACCGCGGGAGCAGGACCTAGCGGGCGCCCTCGGCGGTGGCGAACCGACACCCGCCCGCCGTCTTGGGCCCGGGAAGACCGGCGGTCAACTGAATCTGTCACCCGCTGAGAATAAGCAATTAGCTGGGAAAACAGCCGAGAACCCGAGCGTGGCTTATGCGCCCGGTATCGACGAAGGCGCCGGCGTCGGCGTCGGCGAACTCATTCCCTTCGAGGCGACGATTCGTGTCGCGGTGATCGTCTTCCTCGCGTTCCCGGTGGGCGTCGCTCCCATCACGATCACCTCCTGGCAAACACTGAAATCTAACTGTGCCGATGGCACCGTGGGGCGGCCGCCGAACTTTGTCATGGAGTCGACACCGACGGTGATCACGGTTTCCTCAGTTGCCGTGACGGTCCACATGTTGGCCATGATTGTGCTGACGGTGCTACGAAACGCAGCGGCGACTATTGGTCGAGCGTGAGCGGTTTCCCGAGCGGAGCCGGACAAGGTGCTATCGCAACGCAGATATTGGTGGAGTTCACCGCTGGATCCTGTCAGGAACCCGTATTCGCCGGGAGCGGGCACGCATACTGGAGCGAATCGGTATTCCATTTATTCGAGCAGGGTTCGCGCACGTGACATCATCGGCATCGGCCGGGCCTCGACCAGCCGTCGAGCCGCGCCGAGGCCATCGCGCACAGCCTTCTCCTCGCCCGGGCACCACACCTAGCTTCCGAGCTGACATCCAGGGCCTTCGCGCCGTCGCTGTTTTGCTTGTTCTGCTGTATCACTCGCGCGTCGGCGCCGTCTCCGGCGGCTACGTGGGCGTGGACGTATTTTTCGTGATCTCTGGGTTTCTCATCATCAGCCACTTGACCTCCACGTTGTACCGCGGTGAAAAAATCAAGTTCGGAGCGTTTTATGCGAACCGGGCTCGACGCATCTTGCCCGCGGCGTTCACCGTCATCATCCTCACGATGGTCGCCGCCACCGCCCTGCTCTCGCCTCTGGCCCTCCGACGGGTCATGGGCGATGCCGTGGCCACCGTGTTGTACGTACCCAACGTTTCGTTCGCGCTTCAGGAAACCAACTATCTCGCCGACACCACTCCTTCGCTCTTTCAACATTTCTGGTCACTGGGAATCGAGGAGCAGTTCTACCTGCTGGTGCCAGCTCTCCTTGCCATAGCTTTCTGGGCCACGCGACGGTCACGCACAGGGCTGACCGTGGTGACGGCGGTCCTGGTGATGGCCTCGTTCGTGACCGGGCTCATCATCACCGGCGTGAACCAGTCTCAGGCTTTTTTTCTCCTTCCTACCCGCGCATGGGAATTAGGTGTCGGCGGTCTCGTCGCCTTTGCCCTCACTGGGGGATCCTTCGCGATTCATCGCGTCTTCAGTGTCGTGATTTCATGGGCGGGGCTCGGGATGATCCTTTTCGCCGCCTTCACGTTCACAGCTGCAACAGCCTTCCCCGGCATCGCCGCCGCGGTCCCCGTGGTGGGGAGCGCCCTAGTCATCCTTGGCGGGCATCAGAGATCACCCGGAGGCGCGATGAGCGTGCTCAGGCTCGCCCCGTTCCAATGGATCGGCGCGATCTCGTACTCGCTCTACCTCGTGCACTGGCCCATTTTGACCCTGACCGAGCAAGTCGCTGACGGTGATTCTCATCTCCCGGACTCCGTGTACTGGCTGCTAGGTGCCATCGCCGTCCCTTTGGCCTGGGTGCTATATGTGGGCGTCGAGCAACCGTTTCGCAGGATGCGAACGTTGGTGAACAGCCCCCCGGCGGTGACCCTCATCTCCGCGCTGACGGTGAGCATCCTCCTATCCGGCGCGGCCCTTTTTGGCCTCACCACGAGCAGCGCCGCCCCGCTTTACGCGTCTGCGCCGGTTCCAAAAACGGTTATCAGTGCGATCCCCGTTACCCCGTCAGCGACCCCGAGCTCCGCCCCATCCGCCGAGCCCACGCCACCGCCACCGCCCGTCTATCCGATCGTGCAATCGGTGCCCGAGAACTTGACGCCGTCCTTGGCCGACGCGACCGCTGACAACGCGATCATCTACGGCAACGGATGCCACGCGAGCGAAGCCGTGACAACGGTGCAGGACTGCGTCTTCGGCAATCCTGCCGCGGGCCGCAGCATCGCCCTCTTCGGCGACTCCCACGCAGCCTCATGGTTCCCGGCGCTCAACGCATGGGCGACGACCAACGGATACGCGCTCCGCACCTATACCAAGTCAGCGTGCGAATCGGTCGACGTCGTGACGATGTGGCCGGAGGACGTCTACACGGCATGCACCATATGGCGGCAAGCCGTCATCGCGAACTTGATCGCCGATCCACCCGCCGCCGCCGTGATCGCCAATACGCCGAACGTCACGCCCCAGGATTCGGTCACCCCGTTCAACACTCTCTGGAGTGACGGACTCGGCCGCACGGTTGCCATGCTGTCCCCGCATATGCGCGTAGCGGTAGTCGCAGACACACCTTCCTTCAACGGGAGCCCGGTGGACTGTCTGGCGGCGAACCTAGCGAGTGCGGGAGATTGCGTACCATCCCGCGAGTCCGTGCTCAATCCGGAGCTAAATAGGCTGCAGCAAGCCTCCGTGGCCGCGAACGGCGGGGCGTGGCTCGATATGACGCCCTACCTGTGCAATCCGGACGCGTGTCTCGTCATCATGGGCAACTTCCTAATGTGGCGGGATCGCCAACACATGACCAACAGCTTCTCAACCGCGCTCGGGCCAGCGTTCGGGACCGAGTTGCGCCGCGCCCTGCCAAATCTGCCGTGAAGTTCTGTTCCGATTAGTCACGCTGAGACCGTCGACGCGGGTACATTCACGCGATCGCGCGGCCGCCCGGCGGCGGCCACCTCACATCCGTGCCCCGGCAGGGACTCGAACCCTGACTGGGACGATTTTAAGTCGTCTGCCTCTGCCGATTGGGCTACCGGGGCGTTGCGTCAGCTCTTCGCCGCGGTTGCTAACGCGGGCTCGGCGAGCTTATCCGCATGCGAATGCTGCGTCTCCGGCACGGCGGGCGCCTTCGGCTTCGTCGCGAACTCCTCGAAAGCCGCTCGGGGGAACGATCGCGCTTCGAGACCCGTAGCATCCCGGCTCAGCACGAGATTGAGGCCCCAGTTGCCGAAGATGCGCAGCTTTCGCTCCCAGGTGGGGATCGCGAGCCCGTGGTACCCGCGGTGCATGAACCACGCGGGCAGACCCTTCACCGCGAAACGGCCGGACTGGAAGACCCCGTTGTAGAGACCGAGCCCCGCTACCGCGCCCTGATTCCTGTGGAAGTAGTCTTTCGGCGCCTCGCCGCGCATACTGCCCACCACGTTTCGCGCCATGAGCTTGCCCTGGCGCACGGCGTGCTGCGCGTTGGGCACGCAGAAGCCGCCGACACCACCACCGGTCAGATCGGGCACGGCGCTGACATCCCCCGCACCCCAGGCGTTCTCGATCACACCGTCATCCCCGACGACTCGGAGGTCGGCTTGCACGCGCAAGCGCCCACGGTCGTCGAGCGGCAAGTCGGTGCCGCGCAGCACCGGGTTGGCCATGACGCCCGCGGTCCACACGATGAGGCCCGACTCGAAGCTCTCCCCCGTAGACAGTTCGATGTTGCCGCCGACCGCGGAGACCAACTGCGTATCGAGGTGGATCTGCCCGCCACGCTGAGTGAGATCTTTGATCACCCACAGGCTCGTCTTCAGCGAGACCTCGGGCATGATGCGCCCCATCGCCTCGACGAGGTGGAAGTGGGTGTCATCGAAACTCAGGGTCGGGTACCCCGGCAGCAGCGATGATGCGAGATTACGCAGCTCACCGAAAATCTCGATGCCGGCGAAGCCGCCGCCCACCACCACGAAGGTCAGGAGCCGGTCACGCTCCGGGCCTGGCGGCAGATTGGATGCCCGCTCGAAGTTGGTGAGCAATCGGTCGCGCACCGCGACCGCCTCCTCGATCCACTTCATGCCGATGGCCTCCTCGAAGACCCCGGGGATGGGGAAGGTGCGAGAGACACCGCCCGCGGTCATGACCACGATGTCGTAGTCCTCGGTCCACGGCTCGCCGAATTCGGGTGTGATCGTCGCTGTACGCGACGCGTGGTCGACCGCAGTGACCTTCGCGGTGACGATCTTCGTGCGCTTCAGATGACGGCGGTGCAACACCACCGCGTGACGCGGCTCGATGGTGCCCGCCGCCACCTCCGGTAGGAACGGCTGGTACGTCATGTAGGGCAGCGGGTCGACCATGGTGACGCTCGCCTCGCCGCGGCCGAGCCATTTCTCGAGCTTGCGGGCGGTGTAGAAGCCGGCGTATCCGCCGCCGACGATGAGGATTTTGGTCACAGTGGTGGTGTCTCCCAGGTAGGCCTACCGACCAATCTACCGTGCGTCGCGTGACGACCTGAAACGGCGGATGCCGCGGAATGCCAGCATCCCGAGGGCGGCCCCGAAGCCCACGAGCACCAGCAGCGGGATGCCCGTGTCGCGCAGCAGCGTGACGGTGGGCAGCACCGACCCGAGCGGATTCACCGGCCGTGCAGCCCCCGGAACGGGGAGAGCGACCGGCGGGGCGGTGGCCGGCGCAGTGGGTGTCGCGGTGGGGGCCGCTGCCCGGCGGTGGATGGTCACCCAGTCCGCGAGGCTGCCCATGGGGTTCGCCGTCACCGGAGCCACGGTCGCGGTGACGGCGGCCTGGGCATCCACGAGGCCGTATCCGTAGATGGCATCGGCGCCGGGGGTACCCGCATCACGGGAGGTGGCGATGATGCGTTGGATGACGTTGGCAGCGCTCAACCCGGGGTAGGCGGCGCGCACCAGGGCGACGATTCCGCTCACGATGGGGGTGGCACCGCTTGTGCCGTCCCAGCGCGCATATGCGCCCCCGGGCATCACCCCCACGAGTTGCTCACTCGGTGCTGCGACCGCGATCGAGATGCCCTGCGAGGATGCATCGAAACTGGCCTGCCCCGCTCGATCCACACCCGCGACCGTGAGCACGCCGGGCATCGTTGCCGGCGCTCCCACCTCGGTCGTACCGCTACCGCGATTGCCGGCCGCCGCCACCACGACCACGTCGTTCTCCATCGCGTAGAGGAACGCGTCATCCCAACTCGTCGGCCAGTCGAGGGTATTGCGGGTCAGCGACATGTTGATCACGTCTGCGCCCTGATCCACGGCGTACCGCACCGCCTTGGCGATCTGGGTGTCGGAATCGACGGTGCCCTCACCGAATCCGATCGAGATCGAGAGGATGGAGGCTTCCGGCGCCGCGCCGACCACTCCTTGGCTCGAGCCCGTTCCCCGGCCGGCGGCGAGGGAGGCGACGAGCGTGCCGTGCTCGCTGCCCTCGGAACCCACGGGGGTCTGCCCATTCGGCGAACCGAGGCCGGAGACATCCGTGCCGCCGACGACGGCACCGACCAGTTCGGCCACAGACCCGTCGACGCCCGTGTCGATCACGGCGATCGTGACCCCCGCGCCCCGGGTCGTGTTCCATGCAGCGCGGATGCCGTAGTCGTCCAGCCAGTACTCGGCGTTGCGAACCGGATCGGCGAGGGCGGGCGCGCTACCCGTGCCGACGACGAGCAGCACGCTCGCGGCGATCGCCAAGGCTGTGGATGCCGCGGCTCGGGGGATGCGCGGGGTCAGCCTCACTCGACGCACGCGCACACCGCCGGGGTCCAGCCCGCCATCGCGAGCGCGAGGTCCCCGATCGGGTTGAGCCCCGGCCCGGCGGCGAGGGAGTGCGCGACGACGGCGTGCAAGCATTTGACCCGGTCGGGCATGCCTCCGGCGGAGACGTCGTGCAACTCCGGGATCTCGGCGATGGTCTGGCGGTCGGCGATGTATGCGAGGTGGGCGGCACGGTAGGAGTCGGCAATACCGGGCTCCGGGGCGGCCGGGTCGAGGAGGGCGGCGAGGCGCGGCATCCGACCCGTCGCTTCGAGCGTGGACACCGCGGCGGTCGCTGCCGGGTGGGTGAGGTAGTAGAAGGTCGGAAAGGGAGTGCCATCCGAGAGCCGAGGCCGTGTTGACACCACAGTGGGTGCGCCGCAGACGCAACGCGCAGCGATGCCGACCACATCCCGAGCCGGGCGGCCGAGCTGGCGCGACACGGTGTCGATGTCCTGTTGACTGGGCGGCTCGAACGGGGGCCTCACTGCGCTCCCCCGACGACCGGCGCGACGAGTTGGTCCGGTGGAGCATCCGTCAGCCCCGCGGTGTAGATCGAGGCGAGGAGCGTCTGCAGCCAGTCGACCCGGGTGGTCTGCACCTCGGTGCTGATCGGCGCGCCGTCTGGGGTCGCTGCCTGGTGGGAACCGGCAACGACCAGGTAGCTGATATCACCCGGGAACACGTAGTAGAGCCGCTCGCGCGCCTGAGTTGCGATGTAGGCCGGATCCTGCCAGCGCGCCACCTCGCTGTTGAACGCATCGACGGACGCCGAGGTGCCGTCGACCGCCGCTTGCAGGGCCGCGATCTGCTGGCGTTGCTCGATCAGGATTCGCAGGTTGGGCGCGAGCACGATGACCGCGAGAATCAGCACACCCAGCATCACCACCGTGAAACCCGAGAAGCGGATCGTGCGGAGCCAACGTTCCGGGGCGGTCTCGGCGGGCATCGCGACCGGCACGGTGCGGGTCGGCCCGGTGCGGGTCGGCACGGTGCGGGTCGGCACGGTGCGGGTCGGCGCGGTGGGCTTCGGCACAGTGCGGGTCGGCGCAGTGCGCTTCGGGCGGTCGGCCATGCTACCGATGGTAAGCGACGAGGATGCCTCGGAGCCGGTGGAGCGCGAGCGAGCGGCGGTTGCTGTCCCGGCTAGCTCACGAACCGCGGAAACGCCGACCTGCCCGCGTACACCGCGGCATCCGCCAACTCTTCCTCGATCCGCAGCAACTGGTTGTACTTGGCGACGCGCTCTGAACGCGCAGGCGCGCCCGTCTTGATCTGGCCGGAGTCGGTCGCCACCGCGATGTCGGCGATCGTGGTGTCTTCCGTCTCGCCGGAGCGGTGAGAGATGATCGTGGAGTAGCCGGCGCGCTGGGCGAGGGCGACCGCATCCATCGTCTCGGTCAGGGTGCCGATCTGGTTCACCTTGATGAGGATCGAGTTGCCGACGTGCTCGTCGATTCCGCGCTTGAGCCGAACGGGGTTGGTGACGAACAGGTCATCCCCGACGATCTGAACCTTGTCGCCGAGCTGGGCGGTGAGGTGCGCGTAGCCCTCCCAGTCGTCTTCGGCGAGGGGATCTTCGACGGTGGCCAGCGGGTAGTCCCGCACGAGGTCGACGAAGAACGCGGTGAGCTGCTCCGCATCCAGGGTCTGCTTCTCGAAGGTGTAGACGCCGTTGGCGAAGAATTCGGATGCCGCGACATCCAACCCGAGGGCGAAGTCCTTACCCGCGGTGAACCCGGCTAGGGCGATCGCCTCGAGGATGAAGTCGAGCGCCGACCGGGCGCCGGGTAGGTCGGGAGCGAAGCCGCCCTCGTCGCCGAGTCCGGTGGGGAGACCGTTCTTCTTGAGCAGGCTCTTGAGGGCGTGGTAGACCTCGACGCCCTCGCGCAACGCCTCGGAGAAATTGGATGCCCCGATCGGCAGCACCATGAACTCCTGGATGTCGAGGCCGGTGTCGGCGTGCGCGCCCCCGTTGATGATGTTCATCAGGGGCACCGGCAAAGTGTGTGCGTTCGGCCCGCCCAGATAGCGGAAGAGCGGCAGGTCGGCGCTGTCAGCCGCGGCCCGCGCGACCGCGAGCGATACCCCGAGGATGGCGTTCGCGCCGAGCTTCTGCTTGTTGCCGGTGCCGTCGAGCTCGATCATCTCGGCGTCGATGAGACGCTGGTCGGCCGCATCGAATCCCTCGATGGCCGGGCCGAGAACATCCAGCACCGATGCAACGGCCTTGAGCACGCCCTTGCCCTGGTAGCGCTTCTCGTCGCCGTCGCGCAGTTCGTACGCCTCGAATGCGCCGGTGGATGCTCCCGACGGAACCGCCGCGCGGGAGACCACGCCGTCGTCGAGCAGCACCTCGACCTCGACGGTGGGGTTGCCCCGGGAATCCAGGATCTCACGAGCTCCGACTGCTTCGATCAATGCCATTTCGGGCTCCTCTGGTTGGCCGACCTGCACAGCCTACTGGGGTGAGGTGTTGGCTTCCACGGGCTTGAAATCGAGGGAATCCCGTGTCGAGTCGGCGTGTACGAACGCGAATTCCGTGAATCCGGATGCCGCGAGCTGGGCGAAAAACGGGCCGAGGTTGCGCGGCCGCTGCTCGAGACGCACCCGGCGGCCCTGCGCGATGAGCGCGATTTGGAGTGCGACGGCGGCGGCCGGAGCGACGTCGGGGTCGTGGACGAGAGCTACGGCATCCTGTGCCCCATCGGCGAGCGTGACGAGGTCGACGATCCGCTCGAAGCCGAGCGAGAAGCCCGTCGCCGGCACTGACGTACCGAGGAAGGTGCCGATCATCGTGTCGTAGCGCCCGCCGCCGCCGAGTGAATAGGTCAGTTGCGGGTGGGCGATCTCGAAGATCGCACCCGTGTAATAGCCCATGCCGCGCACCAACCACGGGTCGAACTGGATGAGCGGCCGATCGAGCGCGAGCGTGGACGCGCGCGCGCCTTCCGCGTGAAATGCCGCCTCGTGTGCGCCGTCGCGGGCGGACTCCACGGCCAATCCGATTTCGGAGAGCTCGGCAATCGCGACGGGGTCGACCCCCTCAGGCAGCATCCGTCTCATGGCCTCTTCACCGAACGCCAGAACGTCACGGGGCGTGGGCCGGCGGAGAAATGCTTCGAGGGCCCCGACCGGCTCGACCGGAAACCCCCGGTCGCGCAGCTCGGCAACCACCCCGATAGGCCCGATCTTGTCGAGCTTGTCGATCGTGACCAGCACCGACGGGTGCTCGCGGTCGGGGAAGCCGAGGAGGCGAAGCGTGCCGGTCAGCAGGCGACGGTCGTTGACGCGGATGCTGCAGCCAGTCAAGCCGAGCGCATCGAGGACCGCCGCAGTAGCGGTGATCAATTCGACTTCGGCGATGATGCCGGGCTGGCCGATGATGTCGATGTCGCACTGCACGAACTGTCGGTAGCGGCCCTTCTGCGGTCGCTCCGCTCGCCAAACCGGGCCGAGCTGCAGCGAACGGAAGACGCTCGGCAACTCCGATCGGTGCGATGCGTAGAACCGGGCCAGTGGCACGGTGAGGTCGAAACGCAGACCGAGGTCCGCGAGCGCGAGCGGGTCGGTGGCGGCGCCGAGGTCTTCCATCGTCAGCCCGCGCCTCATCACGGCGAACGCGAGCTTCTCGTTGTCCCCACCGAGGCCAGCGTGCAGGCGGTCGCTGTCCTCGACGACGGGCGTCTCGATCTCGTCGAATCCGTGCGCCCGGTAGGTGTCGCGGATGACGCCGAGCACCCGCTCGCGTCGAGCCTTCTCGGCCGGGAGGAAGTCGCGCATCCCACGAGGCGGGTTCACGGATGCGGTCATTCCCTGATTCTGTCAGCGCAGGCGCCCGCGGCTCGCACACCGCTCGCACAACCCGCGACCGGGAGTGCGAGCCGCTAGCCGGCCTAGGCGGGTCCGCGGTTGTCTTCGCGTGAGACCTCGTGATCTCGGATTTGCTCTTGCAACCCTCGAAGCGCTGACCTGAGCGCGCGCTCCGCATCGAGCCCTTTCGCGTTCGCAGACCGAACCGCAGATAGCAGCAACAGTCCCAGTTCATCCTCGGTGTTTACGCCATCCGGCCCGGCTCGGGTTGCGGTCAGCAGACCTACCTTCTGCGCCCTGCCGAGGAGCTTGTCCGCAAGGGCGAGCGCGGGCATCCCCTGGGGAATGCCGTCGAGAACGCTCGTGCGGTGCGGTTTCTCGGTGGCCTTGAGGCGGTCCCAGTTCTCCATCACCGCATCCGGCGTGTCGGCTACCGCATCGCCGAAAACGTGAGGATGCCGCCCCACCATCTTCGCGGTCATGTGGGCTGCGACATCCTCGAGCGTGAAGCGGCCCGCCTCAGCCGCGATGTCGGCGTGGAAGATCACCTGGTACAGAACGTCACCCAACTCTTCGACGAGTTCGGCGTCGTCACCGCTCTCGATCGCCTCGACGAGTTCGTACGTCTCCTCGACGAGGTATTGCACCAGACTCGGATGACTCTGCTCCCGGTCCCACGCGCAGCCGCCCGGTGCGCGCAACCGGTGCAGTATCGCGACCAGTTCGTCGACCTGGGGGTTCGGAGCTGCGGGGCGCGGACTCGCGGCGTCGGTCATCCGCTAATCCTGTCACCGCGTTCGGGGCTCAGGATGCCGCCGGCTCCCGCACGACCGGAGTGCGCGGCACCGCGAACGTCGCACCGACGGTGGCGACCACCACGACCGCAACCGCGAGGAACACCGCCGCACAGCCCGCGATGATCGCCTCGGAGGAGAGGGATGCGGCATCCCCCGGCCCGAAAATCGAGTTGGCGATGGCTCCGAAGATGGCGACTCCGACTGCGCTGCCGACCGATCGCGCGAAGAGGTTGGCGCCGGTGACGACGCCCCGCTCATCCCACCCGACGCTCGACTGGGCGGCGATCAGGCTCGGCACGGCGGTGAGGCCCATGCCGATTCCCACCACGAAGCAACTGATCGCAACCACCGCGATCGACGGGGTTCTCGCGAAGGCCGCCAACAGAATCGCACCCATCAACACGACTCCGATACCGATCAGAGCGGTGTTACGAAACCCGATCCGTAAATAGAACCGGCCCGAGAAACTCGCTGAGATCGGCCAGCCGATCGTGAGCGCGGCGAGTGCGAGACCGGCGACGAGCGGCGCGACTCCGAGCGAACCCTCGAGAAAGGTGGGTACGTAAGACGTGAGCCCGATGAGGATCGCACCGATCCCGAACCCGACGAGCGTGGTCGTCAAAAGCAGCCTTCTGGTGAAAACCCACAGTGGCAGGATCGGTTCCGGTGCTCTCTTCTCGACGAAGAAGAAGGCCGCAAGCATGATGCCGCCGACGGCGAAGGCACCGATCGAGATGGGCGAGTCCCATGCCCACGCCTGACCACCCTCGAGCACGGCGAGGATGATGAGCGACAGCGAGGCGGTGAGAAGGACCGCACCGAGGTAGTCCACCCGGTGCGGCCTCCTCTCCACCTGCTCGCGGAAGAACCGGATCAGCATCGCCCCCGCAACGATGCAGAACGGGATGTTGATGAAGAACACCACCCGCCAGATGCCGAATTGGGAGAAGAGACCGCCGAGCGTCGGCCCCACGACGGATGCCACACCCCACACGCTGGCCAGGTACCCCTGCGTGCGGGCCCGCTCGGCCACGGTGTAAATGTCGCCGACGATCGTGATCGAGGTCGGTTGAACGGCGCCAGCCCCGAGGCCCTGCACCGCGCGGAATGCGATGAGAGCAGGCATGCTCCACGCCAGCCCGCACAGGATCGACCCGAGCAGGAACAGCGCGATCCCGAACAGGATGATCGGCTTGCGCCCGAAAACATCCGACAACTTCGCGTAGATGGGCGTGGTCACAGCCTGGGCGAGCAAGTAGATCGAGAAGAGCCACGGGAACAGGGAGAACCCGCCGAGGTCCTTGACGATCGTGGGAACGGCCGTCGCCAGCACCGTCGCATCGATCGCGACGAGGCCGGTCGTGACCATCAAAGAGATGAGGATCGGCCCACGGTCGGACCGGAAACCGACATCGGACACGGCTTTGGCGGTCAGATTGTCCTCCTCGGGCAATGCAGCGTTGCGGCACGCATCGTCCCGGGCCTCCCTGGACACAAGTCGCGGCCCGTCGGGTGCATTCCCGGGTCACGTTGCGACCGGGCGTTTTCATTCCGGGCCGGTTCGCGGTCTCACGTGTTCATAACTCCTGCAGCGCTCCCGCGCGCTAGGGCGAGTAGACCGTGGCCACAGGCGGGCAACACGCCCGTTGCCCGGGCCAGCAGGAGTTACGAACGCGGAGGGCGTGCAAGGGGGGCGATACGTCGGTGGGCGCTCCCGAACGCGGGGCGAGGGGGGGAGGGGGGGCGTGCGGGGGGAGGCGGGGGCGTGCGGGTGGGCGTGCAGGGGGCGATACGTCGGTGGGCGCTCCCGAACGCGGGGCGAGGGTCGCGACCCGGGCTACGTGCCGGGGCGCCGGTTGGCCCGCTATCCGAGGGAAGGCGAAACCGCGGACACGACCTCGGCGCCGAAGATCGCGACGAGCAACTGGCTCGTCCATTCGATCAACTCGGTGTCCGTAGCATCGGCGCCACCGCCCGTCGGCAGCGGCACCGTGACCGCGGCACTCGCGGCCAGATATCGCGCACCCGGGAACATCCGCTGCAACCGCACCTGCACGGAGTCGGCGAGGTCGGCCGGAGCGATCCGCAACTTCTCCCCCATGACTACCACCTCGCTCAGGCCCGCCTTCTGCGCCATCCGTCGCAACCGGGAGACAGCGATCAGGGTGGTCACCTCCACGGGCGGCTCCCCGTATCGGTCGGTCAGTTCCTCGAGCACCCGGTCGACCGACTCCGGTTCAGACGTCGGCGCGCTCGCACTCGAGAGCTTCTGATAGGCCTCGAGGCGCAGCCGCTCACTCTGCACGTAGGTTTCGGGAATGTGGGCGTCCACCGGCAACTCGAGGCGCAACTCGGTCTGGCCCTCGGCCACGTCGCCGCGGAATGCCGAGACGGCCTCGCCGATCATCCGCAGGTAGAGGTCGAAGCCGACTCCGGCGATGTGTCCCGATTGCTCGCCGCCGAGCAGGTTGCCCGCCCCCCGGATCTCGAGGTCCTTGAGCGCGATCTGCATACCGGCGCCGAGTTCGTTGTTCGCCGCGATCGTCGAGAGTCGATCGTGGGCGGTCTCGCTGAGCGGTTTCATATCGTCGTAGAGGAAGTACGCGTAGGCGCGTTCGCGCCCGCGCCCGACCCGACCCCGCAATTGGTGCAATTGCGAAAGCCCGAACTTGTCGGCCCGGTCGATGATGAGCGTGTTCGCGTTGGCGATGTCCAGACCGGTCTCGATGATGGTCGTCGAGACCAGAATGTCGAATCGTCGCTCCCAGAAGTCCACCATCACCTGCTCGAGCACGTGTTCTGGCAACTGTCCGTGGGCCACGGCGATTCGCGCCTCCGGCACCAGTTCAGCGAGCTGCGCGGCCACCCGGGTGATCGAGGAGACGCGGTTATGCACGAAGAACACCTGCCCTTCCCGCAGCAATTCCCGCCGCACGGCCGCGGCGACCTGCCGGTCCGAATACGGGCCCACGAAGGTGAGGATGGGATGCCGATCCTCCGGAGGTGTCGCGAGCGTCGACATCTCGCGGATGCCGGTCACCGCCATCTCGAGCGTGCGCGGGATGGGAGTGGCGGTCATGGCGAGGATGTCCACGTTCGTCTTGAGCTTCTTGAGGGCATCCTTGTGCTCGACACCGAACCGTTGCTCCTCGTCGATCACGACGAGCCCGAGGTCTTTGAAGTGGATGCCCGAGCCGAGCAAACGGTGGGTTCCGATCACCACGTCTACCGTGCCATCCGCCAACCCCGCCAGTGTTTCACGCGCTTCCTTGTCGGTCTGGAACCGTGACAGCGCCCGCAGGTGCACGGGGAACCCGGCGAACCGCTCGGCGAACGTCTCCATGTGCTGGCGCACGAGCAGCGTCGTCGGCACGATCATGGCGACCTGTTTGCCATCCTGAACCGCTTTGAACGCGGCCCGCACCGCGACCTCGGTCTTCCCGTAGCCGACATCCCCGCTGAGTAGTCGGTCCATCGGGATGGGCCGCTCCATGTCGGCCTTGACCTCGTCGATCGTGGTCAACTGATCGGGCGTCTCGGCGAACGCGAAGGCTTCCTCGAGTTCGCGCTGCCATGGCGTGTCGGGGCCGAACGCATGACCACGGCTGGCCATCCGGGCGCTGTAGAGCTTGACGAGTTCGACGGCGATGTCGCGTACGGCCCGCCGCGCTTTGCCCTTCGCCGCCGCCCAGTCGCTGCCGCCCATCTTGCTGAGCGAGGGCGCTTCCCCGCCGACGTACCGGGTGAGCAAGTCGAGTTGGTCGGTGGGAACGTACAGCTTGTCAGGCGGGTAGCCGCGCTTGTTGGGCGCGTACTCGATCACGAGGAACTCGCGCGGACGCTTCACCGCGTTCCGGCCCCCCGAACTGACCTCGCGCTGCACGAGCTCGACGAATCGACCGATCCCATGGGTCTGATGCACCACGAAGTCGCCGGCGGTCAGTTGCAGCGGGTCGACGACGTTCTTGCGGCGGCTCGCGAGCTTCTTCACCTGGCGCGTGTCGTACCCGGTGCTACGCCCGTAGAACTCGCTCTCACTGAGCACCGCAAGCTGGGTCTCAGCGAGTTCGAAGCCGAAATCGATGGATGCCCGCAGCACGTACGCGATGCCCGGTTCGAGCACCGCGGGCAGGTCGGTGACGGCGATTGCGGCCAATTCGTGTTCTGCGAGCAGGTCGACGGCGCGCTCAACGAGTCCGGCGCCCAGGCCCGCCACGACGACGCTCCAGCCGTCGCGCAGTCGCTCGGCTACGTGGCCGAGTGCCCCGTCGGGTTGCCCGGCGAAGCTCGGAACCACCATCGCGTTCAGGCGGATGTATTCGGCAGCATCGGTTTCGACGGAGGCCGTGTCGGTATCGGTCCTGACATCCTGGTCGGCGATACCCGTCGCGCCGTTGCCGCCGCCGCCGCCGCCGCCGCCCGCACCGTCGAGCGCGGCGCCCGAATCGAACGCGCTGAGCGTCCACCACGGGCGATCCCCGGCAGACTCCCGCAGCACCTCGAGAGTGACAAAATCTCCGGCGTCCAGGTCGATCGGCGCTTCCGCGCCCGCGGTTGCGGCGTTCCACGCCGCATGGAGGAACTCGCGATTCGTCTCGGCGAGGCTCACCGCGCGGGTGGCGACCCGCTCCGGTGAGAGCACCGCGATCGCGGCCGTGGCCGGCAAGTAGTGCGTCAACGGCACGAGTCGGTTCAGAAGCGCCGGTGCGAGAGATTCCATCCCATCGACCGGGATCCCCTCGCCGATCTTGGCGAGCATCCCCGACAGGCTCGGGAACTCGTGTTGCATCTCCCGGGCACGCTGGCGCACGGCGTCATCGAGCAGTAGTTCCCGGCTGGGCGACAGTTCGGCGCGCTCGATCTCGGTTGGCAGTGAACGCTGGTCGGCCACCGAGAACTCACGCAGTTGTTCGAGTTCATCGCCGAAGAACTCCAGGCGCAGTGGATGCTCATCCGTCGGGGCGAACACGTCGAGGATGCCTCCGCGGACCGCGAACTCGCCGCGCCGCGTCACCATATCCACCCGTGAGTACGCGAGGTCGACGAGGCGGCGGGACAGACTCGCGAGATCGTAACCGCGGCCGTTCTGCACGAGCACGATGGGCTCGATGCTCATCAGATTGTCGGCCAGCGGCTGAAGGGCCGCTCGCACGCTCGCTACCATCACGAACGGCCGGGTCCGGTCGCCCGCCGCCCAAGTGTGGATGCTCCGCAGCGCAGCGATCCGCTTGCCCACGGTCTCGGCACTCGGGCTGAGCCGCTCGTGCGGCAGCGTCTCCCACGCGGGAAACTCGACGATCGCGGCATCTGGCAGGTAGCACGCGAGCGAACGCCGCAGCGACTCGGACTCGCGCCCCGTGGCGACGATCGCGAGCAGGGCACGGGGTCCGTCGTCGCGGGTGAGTAGAGCTGCGAGCAACGGGCTGCGAAGCCCCTCGACGAGGGAGAAGTCGGCCGGGCCGCGGCCGTGCGCGAGGGCGGCGTTCAGAGTATCGGCGCGCGCGAGTACCGGGATCAAACCTGCGAGCGTCACTGTCCAAGTCTAAGCGGCGCCCTCAGCTCGAGCGGGCCGTCACCCCGAGACCGGCCCGAGCGCAGCCGGTTCGGCGCGCGGAACCAGCGGAGGCTCCTTGAGTTCGACGAAGATGCAGTGCGTGTCGGATCGCCCCGTGTTGCGACCGCTGTGGTTCTGCGCCCCGAGCCACCGCGCCGTGTGGGCGGGCAGGTCGACGTCTACCTTTCGCTCATTCGACGAGAGGGTGCGCTCGAACGCGCTGAGCGTGACCATGACGCTGTCGGGATGATCGTGCGGCACGGACTCGCCTCCGGGGACATCCCGGTATTCCAACACTCGAACGCGATCGTTCTCGAACAGAACGGAATAGAGCCCGGGGTTGCTGACTACGGGGTCGACGCGGTCGGAGTGTGTCATGGGGGGAGGGTACTCCCCCGATTACTGCGGCCGCGCGCTGTGAAACTTCAGTTGGGCGGCCAGGAGGCCTTCGGCGATGACGAGTGCAGCGGCATCCGCCGCGTCGGAGAGCAGCACCGGCAGCACCTGCCGTTCGTCGGCGTTGAAGTCACGCAGCACGAAGTCGGCGGCGTCTTGGCGCCCGGGCGGACGACCGATGCCGACCCGTACGCGCGTGAAATCACCGGTACCGATCGTGGCGATGATGTCCCGCAGCCCGTTGTGGCCGCCGTGCCCGCCGCCGTGCTTCAGGCGCAGGCTGTCGAACGGGATATCGAGTTCGTCATGCACCACGATCAACCGCTCGGGTTCGAGCCCGTAGAACCGCAGAAGGGCAGCCACCGGCGCGCCCGACGCGTTCATGAACGTGTTCGGCACCGCCAAAATCGAGGGGCCGGATGCCGCGACGGCAGCATTGCCGCGATGGTTCCGGAACCCCGTCGGGGTGCGGTGCGCAATAGTGGCGAGCACCATCTGGCCCACATTGTGGCGGTTGCCGGCGTACTTGGACCCGGGGTTCCCGAGCCCGACCACGAGCCAGCGGTCGACCGGCGGTTGGTCATCCACGGTGAGGCTACCTCTTGGAGTCGGCGGCGGGTCGGGTGGCGCGGGCGCCGAGGTCCAGCGTTGTCGCGGTCAGCCCACTAAGGGGAGCTGCGAGTTACGCGGGGGCGTCGTCATCCGCCGGTGCGTCGTCGTCGGCCGGGGCCTCTGCTGCGGCATCCTCGCCCAGGTCCTGCTCCTGCGGCACGGAGACCGACACGACGAGCGCCTCGGGATCGGTGATGAGTGACGCCCCAGCAGGCAGAACCACATCTCGCGCGAGGATGTGCGTGCCAGCCTCGGCACCCTCGATGTCGACGACGACGCTCTCGGGGATGCTCGTCGCGTCCACTTCGAGCAGAAGCGTGCGGTTGTCCTGCTCGGCCGTCGTTCCCGACGCCGGCTCGCCATGCAGATGCACGTTCACCTCGACCTGCACCTTCTCACCCTTGCGGATGACGATGAGGTCGATGTGCTCGATGATCTGGCGAACCGGGTCTTTCTGCACGTCTTTGACGAGCGCGAGTTGGATGGTGCCCTGGATGTCGAGTTCGAGCACTTGGTTCGACTTGCGGAGGATGAGCGACACCTCGTGCCCCGGCAGGGTCACATGCTGGGGGGCGGTGCCGTGGCCGTAGATGACGGCCGGGATCTTGCCGGTGGCACGGATCTTGCGGGCCGCACCCTTACCGAAGTTCTCGCGAACCTCTGTGGTCAGGTGGTTGCTACCCGCTGCTTGCTTTTTGCTCGTGTCAGCCATGATGTGCTCCTGGGTCGTCGATCACGGAATGTTCCCCTGGGAATTGGGGTTCCCTCGCCGAAGTTCAGTCGCCAACGATAGCGCATTAGCCTGTAAATGGATGCCGCGGCCAGGGCCGCGCATCGCTCACGTCGACTCCCCTCCCGCACAGAATCAACGCAAGGAGCCCAATGGCCGAGTCACCCATCACCCCCGTTTCACCGGACGGCGCACCGTCGGCATCCCCCCGGCCCGGCGCGGCCAACATCGGCGTCGTGGGGCTCGCGGTGATGGGCAGCAACCTCGCCCGCAACCTCGCGAGCCGTGAGGGCAACACCGTAGCGGTGTACAACCGCACCTGGGCCCGCACCGAGGCGCTGGTGACGGAGCATCCCGAGGCCGGCTTCCTGCCCGCTACGACGATCGCCGAGTTCGCAGCATCCCTGTCCCGACCCCGCTCGGCGCTCGTGATGGTGCAGGCCGGTCGCGGCACAGATGCGGTCATCGACGAGCTGGTGGCCGTTTTCGAGCCGGGCGACGTCATCATCGACGGGGGCAACTCGCTTTTCACCGACACGATCCGCCGCGAGAAGGCCGTGCGCGAGACCGGGATCAATTTCGTCGGGGCCGGCATCTCCGGCGGTGAGGAGGGTGCGCTTCATGGGCCCTCGATCATGCCCGGTGGTTCGCCCGAGGCGTGGCAGACGCTCAAGCCGATTCTGCAATCCATCGCGGCGATCGCCGAAGGTGAACCGTGCGTGACCCATGTGGGCACCGACGGCGCCGGGCATTTCGTCAAGATGATTCACAACGGTATCGAGTACGCGGACATGCAGCTCATCGCCGAGGCCTATGACCTGCTCCGGCGGGGCACCGCAAAGTCGCCCGCCGAGATCGCTGACGTGTTCGCCGACTGGAACGGCGGTGAACTCGAGAGCTACCTCATCGAGATCACCGCCGACGTGCTGCGCCACGTGGATGCCGCAACCGGCGCACCCCTCGTCGACATGGTCCTGGACCAGGCGGGCTCCAAGGGCACCGGGGTGTGGACGGTTCAGAGCGCGCTCGACCTCGGCATCCCGGTCTCGGGCATCGCGGAGGCGGTGTTCGCCCGGGCGCTCTCGTCCAAGCCCGCTCAGCGTGCCGCCGCGGCGTCCATGCCCGGGCCCTCGGAGCCGTTCACCGTTCCCGAGGCGGACATGGCAGCCTTCATCGAGGATGTGCGCCGTGCCCTGTACGCGTCGAAGATCATCGCGTACTCGCAGGGCTTCGATGCGATCGTCGCCGGTGCCGAGCAGTACGCGTGGGATATCCACAAGGGTGACATCGCGGCGATCTGGCGGGGCGGATGTATCATCCGTGCCCGTTTCCTGAACCGCATCACCGAGGCATACGCCGACGATCCAGGGCTCGTCGCGCTCGTGACCGCGCCCTACTTCCGCGCGGCGATCGGTGGCACGCAGGATGCTTGGCGGCGCGTCGTCGCTACTGCTGCTGCCGCGGGCATCCCGACCCCGGCATTTTCCTCCTCCCTCGCCTACTACGACGGCTTGCGCGCTGAGCGTCTGCCAGCCTCTCTCATACAGGCGCAGCGGGATTTCTTCGGGGCACACACCTACAGACGCACCGACCGCGATGGGGTATTCCACACCCTGTGGTCAGGGGACCGCAGCGAAATCGAGACCGGAGGCGGCGGGCACTGACGCTGGCCGCGCGCCCGCGCCCGCACGCCGCATGCACGCCCGCCTGCCTGGCTCACTCCGCACGCCCGCCTGCCGCACGCTGCATGCCCGCCTGGCCGATTGGCTGGCACCGGGCTGCCCGAAAACAAGGGCCCCGTTTCTTTGTTGCCAGTACGGCGTGATGTCACTCTGAACTGGCATCACGCCCTCGCGGTATCCTTTCCGTATACAAAAAAGGGCGCCGCTTCCTCGTTGCCGGTACGGCGTGATGTCACTCTGAACTGGCATCACGCCCTCGCGGTATCCGGCCCGCATACAGCGGTGTGATGCACATCCCGTGGGATGGACAACTCCGCACTCGCAGGGCCGGGTGGCAGAATGACTGATGCTATGCGTGATCACGATGACGAGTACGATCTCGAGCCCGAGCTGGCGGGATACCAGCCATCGGGCGAAGCTCCGCTGCGGAGCCGGCGCCTCGTCAC
>Ga0209511_1001458_pt1 | contig 21067 bp, 15 predicted proteins | sample SSSSmetaG_FD_184141 | JGI IMG/M metagenome (GOLD analysis project Ga0209511, IMG submission 184141) | Glacier valley bacterial and archeal communities from Borup Fiord, Nunavut, Canada, to study Microbial Dark Matter (Phase II) - ​SSSS... | ecosystem: Environmental > Aquatic > Freshwater > Ice >...
AAAGCTTCTGTGTAGAATAATTGTTGAGGCCCTGATCGCTTTACACTCTGTTTTTTGCTCATTTAGCATCCTGTTTTAAGTTGACTTATCCACTTTTTTGGAGTCAACCTATTTCAGGACTATACAACTGCCGCTAACGATCGAGTATTGCTGCAGTTGGGGAATTGACTAACTGTCCGCCCGGAACTGAAGCTAAATTTATAACTAAAAGCCGAAGTTTAGAACTACTGCCCGGCAGAATTCCGTCCGCCGAAACCAAAGCTTGGATATGCACTTCCGGTGATTGTTTCAACGTCATGCCCCAATTGCACAAAACCTTTTGTTAGCTGTCGTTCTTCTTCTCTTCATTCTGTAAAAAAACGCTATCGGGTTGCCCATGAATTTCTTAGGTCATTTCGTTTTTGAATTTCTATATGAACAAAGTTTTTCGTTTAAACCATCATAAATCATTTACTGAGTAATCCTAAATAGCAACCCGGCATTCTTCAGATAGGTCAGCCAATATTGCCACACTTTACTATCAACAATATTTAATTGCTCTGTTTCTTTTAGGTATACAATTTCTTCTAGATTTATTGTATTGACTGTCTCTTGTCCGGCTTGCAATCGCTCTTGGTATATGGCAAGGTTTTCTTTGTACAACATTACATTAGATTTATGAAAGTTATACTCAGCTTGCAATTTGGCAATTTCTTGTTTAGCTGTTTGTTTTTTAAACGCTGCGTTTTTTATTACTTCCTCTTTTTGCAGGTTAAGTCCTAAAATTTGTGCTTGGTATTGACCTTGTTTATTCTTTTTATTTTCGCCGATGAGCAATGGTAACCTTGCAGATAATCCTACAAAAGCATTACCAAACCAACTGTTTGATTGAAATGGATTTAATTGATTAGAGAATTGGTCAGCACCCGCATAACCCTTTGCAGAAAGCGTGGGTAAGTATTTTACTTTTTCATTTTTTAACTGCAGCTTTACTAAGTCAACCTTTGTATCGTACTCTTGTATCAATGCCAATGAATTTACGTTTGTTGATTCATCTATCAAAGCAAGATTTGTTTGATTGAACAAATTATCAGCATCTGCAACATCAAATTCATTTGCCGGAATATTTATTAAAAAGCCGAGGAATATTTTCTCTACAACTAAACTTGACAACAATTCCTGCAAAGAGAAAACCGCATTATTATGATTAATCTGTGTTTTGTTTACTTCTGTTTTTAAAACTTTGCCTTCTAAAAATCTGTCGTTGCTAAAAGATAAAGTTTTAGCTGTGCGAAGTGTATCAAATTCAATTTCTTTTAACTGTTTTTGCTTTAACAATAATTTACTAAATGATTGTGCTACCTCAAATGCTAGGTCTTCATTTGCCGTTTTTATTTCAGCCTGCTTTATTTTAACTTGCAGAGTTGTTTCAGCTATTCTACTTTTTATACTTGCGTCAAAAATGGGTTGTAATATTTGCAGCCCTGCACTTTGGTTAAAACTTGTACCAAATTTTATTGGTCTTACTTCATCTGTTGGCACAGGACTGAATTTGCCTGTAGGTACTATGTTTGTTCTTATAATTGGATTGTACAAATAGTCATATACCAAAGCTACTTCGGGAAAGTATTTAGCCTTTAATTGAATGCTGTTTAAACTATCAATAGTGGCATTTGTTTTCAATGCTAAAATGGACGATTTGTTGGCTAATGCTAATTGAATGCACTCTTTTAGGCCAATGGTTCTCGTCTGTGCAGTTAAATTTTGGTTCGTAAAAATTACAAATACAATCTGTATAATATTTTTCAATTTCATATTGTTTTTATTTTAGCCACGGAAAACCGAAGCTGGTTCTACACCTTTAATTTTTCTTAATGCAAATGATGATGCTATCACTGATATAAGAACGATAACTATAAAAATCCCAATAAGCACATCAGTGCGATAGTGCACAATCAAACCTGTTTCTTTCACACCGCTTTTAAAGCCTAACAACATTCCATACGCTAATATGTACCCTATCACAGCAAACAAAATTGCTTGTGTCAATATCAATTTTCTTATGTACCCGTTGCTGCTCCCTATGGCTTTCAGCGTTCCATAATCCCTAATTCTATCCAATGCACTGCTATACATGGTAAGGCCAATGATGAAGAAACCTGCTATCAATGCAAAAATGATCAATGTACCTGTGCTGGATGCAATACCGGTAGTAGCTATAACGGTACTGATTGTACTACTTCTTAAATCAGCTGATGTAAAAGCTTTTACGCCGTAAATATTTTTATTAATGGTTGCAACTACATCTTCAACATTTGCATCGTCATTTACATTTACCAAAATGGCATTTATTTTATCAGGCGAAAGGTTAGCAAAGTACCTGGCTCTTTCAATGGTAGTGTACATCAGCCCGAAACCGAAACCTCTTACGGCTTTTGATTGTACAGCTATAAAAGCTTTTTTACCATTTATCTCCATTTGGGTACCCACAGAAGTTGGTACATCAAAAACTTCTTTATCAAAAAAGTCTGAGGTTACAGCGCCTTCAACTTGTAGATCCTGCAAATTTCCATTGACTATTTTTTCAGCTGGTGGTCCACCGTTAAAATGTGGCGACTCTAAACCTATTAACGTTACTGAGGATGTTCTCCCTTTATCTAGCGTGGCGCTGCCAACGGTAACCACCAATGGAAATGCTTCTTTAACACCGCCAATACTTTTTACCTCACGTAATTTTTTGATGTCTATTGCTGCCAACTGGTTTGCGTCTCTCGTACGTGTATCAGCAACCCATATCTGGGCTTTTGCATTATCAACAGGCGCTGCCATCAACCTCATGAGGTAATCTAAAATACCCAACTGCTGACCAATTAAAAAAGTACTTATTAAAATACCGGCAGTAACTCCAATGCTTTTAGCTTTATCGTACTTTATAAATTTTATTGCTGTTTTAAAAATCGCCATTATAAAATTATTTACCGGTTATATTAACCTCCACTTTCGCATTTAGCAGAAGCCCTTGAGGGTTATTTAATAATATTTTTACTACCCGTACCCTGCGATCTTCTGCTTCACCTGATTGTTCAGAAAACAAGGATTTCTTTTTTAGATAATCTGACAGAAAATACACTTTGCCTTTTGCAACAACCTCGGCAGTACCTAAATAATTTATGGCAGCTTCTTGGTTTAGTTTTACTTTTAATGCCAAGGATTCATCAATTTCACATTCTACAATTGTGTTACCGGTTGGTGCAATTTGTGCAATGGCTTGTTGAGCAATAATCCCTTCGCCCGGTCGTACTTTCCATTCTAAAATTTTACCATTGCAGGGCGCTTTTATTTTCGTTTGCTCTAGTCTGGCTTTATACAAAGCAGTGTTTGAACCGCTGGAGGCAACCTGCGATCTAGCAACACCTACTTGCGTTTTTAATCTACTGATATTTGCTTGCAGCGTTTTATATTCGGTTTCTGAATTGTCTACTTCTTGCTTTGTTTCTGCTCCCTTTTCATATAAGGCTTTCAATCTTTGATATTGTGCAGTTGCATTGCTAAGCTTTGCCTCATATTCCGCAATAGATGCTTCCGCTACTGTTACCTGTGCATTTTGAATATTCACTTTTGAAGCTGATTCAAATACTTCACTTAACTCAACATCGTTTTTTAATGTTGCAATTAATTCGCCTGCTGTAACTATTTCGTTTTCTTTTTTGTAAATGGTTTTTAAAATGCCACTCACGGGAACAGCAAATTGTATAATTTCATTTTCAGGAACAATTCTTCCAACTCCTATAATTTTGTCAACCACCGGTTTATTAATTTTTGTAGTTGATACTTCCTCTACCTTTTTTTCGTTTTTGCTGCCGCAACTCATTAGAACAATTGCAAAGGCAAATACAGTTATTAAATTTCTGTTCATGCTGTTTCTATTTAGTGATTTGAGTAATTTGTTGTTGGTTCTTCTGTAAGTACATTTCCATTATCTACATACACAATCCTGTCTGCATAGGGTCTAAGCCGCATATCATGTGTTACAATAACTACACATTTGTTATCGCTCACCAATTCTTTCAATTCCTGCATTACGATATCTACACTTGAGGGGTCGAGCGCCGCAGTTGGTTCATCACAAAGTATTAATGAGGGGTTTGTAACCAAAGCTCTTGCAATAGCTACCCGTTGTTGTTGCCCACCGGAAAGCGCTTTTGGCAAATTCTTCATCCTATCCTCCATATTTACTTTTTTTAATGCGCTTATGGCTTTTTCTTTTGCCTCTTTTTTATTTACGTTCATCAACTCCAAAGGCAGCATTACATTTTCCAGTGCATTTAATGGGGCAATTAAATTGTACCCCTGAAAAACAAACCCAATATTTTGAAGCCGTATTTTACTAAGCTTGGTTTCAGATAATTTACTCACTTCAATATCATTAATAAAAACTTCGCCATTAGTAGGGTACGTTACACATCCAAGGATAGATAATAAGGTTGTTTTGCCAGAGCCTGATGGACCAATAATTAAAACCAATTCCCCTGCATAAAAACTCACCGTTGCATAGTTAAGTGCTGATATGGTAGTGTCACCGGTCTTGTAAACTTTGTTGGTGTTTACTACTTTTGCTATTTCTTTTTTTGTATGCACGACTTATTTTATTGTTATTATCTATCAAATTTTTGTTGCTTCTACAATCCACATTAAAGCATAGGCCGTTGTAAAATATGGTTTGGAACTTTTAACTTTTAACCCGGCCTTTTTAAACGCATCCGCATAGGCTGTTGTTGGAATATAGTCACCAATTAAAGCTGTACCATTTGGTTTCAGCACTCTTGCAATTTCAAAACACGCTTTTTCCTGATCGGCTTTTGGTTCGATGTTGTGAATACAAAGCAATGAAAGCACTACATCAAAAGTGTTGTCAGGGAAAGTCATACCTACCGCATTTTCATTTTTAACTTCTATTTTATCAGCAACGCCTTCCAATTCAGCGTTTGCCAAAGTTTTTTTTATCGAATTATTTGATAGGTCTTTACTGCTCCAAATGTCAATACCTATTGATTTTCCTGTTGTTAAATGTTTTGCAGCACCATTCATTAAAAGCCCTTGTCCTGTGCCAATATCAAGTACATTTTCATTTCCTCTCCACTGGATTTTTGAGAGCATTAGATCTCTTGTCCGGTATTTTCCTTTTAGCCCATAAGCAAACATAGCAGTGCCAAGGACAAAGAAAACAGAACCGCCTAAAATGATTAAGTAGCTAAAGTATTTTAAAATTATACTGTCTAAAAGGAATGGTATTGTAAGTCCCGCAGCTATTATTAAAGCTCCAAAAAGAATAAGATTTCGCATAATGCTTGGCGCATCAATGCCGTAATTAACTTTGCTCATGCTGTTAGTTTGATACAAAGCTAAAACCTTACCTAAGCTGATTATAGTAAAAATCAGTCGTTTTTTACATTCAAAAAAAGATTTCCGTATTACAGAAATGAAGAGTTTTGTAAAGGAAAGTTATACTTCAAAAACAACTGACGTGGGGTATTGCCTGTATGTTTTTTTAATTCTTTGGAGAAGTGCGATTGATCAGTAAAGCTTAAAGATGGTTTGAAATCTCCTTGCTTAACCTGTGAATATGTTGCAAAGCAGCGTATAATATTTAAATAAGATTTTAGCGATAAACCAAACCATTCGTTGAAGTATCTGTTCATTTGGCGTTGATTCCAAAATAATCGTTTTTCTATTTCACTGATAAATATTTCACCTTTCCTTTCTCTTATTAAACAAAATAAATCTATTGTACGTTGATCAATTTGTTGTAGTTGGCCTGTAAAATATTTTGTAAAAATTTCTACTGTATCATTAAAGGGATAAGAAACAGTAGGATCTAATAAATGATTAAAATCGTTTACAGATCTGTAATTATTAAGAAAACTTTTGATCGAAAACTTAAGTAAATATTGTGCAGCAGTAGGATACAAGGATATTACAAGTACGTTGTTGTTAGCTGGCACATCTACATCAATTTCTCTGTTCCAAATTCCATAAAATTGGGTATCCAGCAGTTTATTTTCCATATCAAAGAAGAGAACAATATCACATAAGCCATCGGGTAAAATGGTATAATGATGAGCAATACCATTGTCATTTTCAAAATAAGAAAATGACTCTACAAATGAAATCAGGTAAGCAGCTGGTGCTGTGTTGCTAAATGTTATATTGGCCATGGGATCATAAAAATAATAAAAAAGTTTACTTTTTAACTTCTTTTATTGTACCATTATTTGAACAGGTAATTTCTTATTTATTATTTTAAGGAAAAGTGTTGGATTGACTCGTCCTAAAAAAAGTTTACCGTAGCAAACATTCTTTAAAAAAATTACTGTTAATAAAGCTGCTATAATCTCCGCTTCAATAAAAGTTGAAAAAGATAAAATGACCAAAGGGTGCCCGGTTGCAGCGGCACCGCAGCAAGGAGGAGGTACAGCGCAAAGCCGCAACAAATGCTTAATAAACACCCCCTAAGCCAACAGCCCCAAACAAAAACGTAAATCCCTTAAAACCTCCACCGCACAAAGGCTTCCATGGCAGCATATTCTGCGAGGCCGAGTTTATTGTAGAGGTCTGCCGTAGTTTTGTTGCGCTCTTCGGCTCGTTTCCAAAACTCCCGGCTATCTGCCCCTTGGAAGACCACACCATCTTTTTGGCTCTGGTGTTTGAAGATGCCGTTGCGTTTTTTTAGTACCTGATCGGGGCTCATGGGCACGGCCATTTCTATCAAATCTATATCCCACTCCGCCCATGCGCCTTTGTAGAGCCACACCCAGCAATCGTTCATAAAGGGCTGGTGCTTTAATCTTTTTACGGCTTCAAAAATGCCTTCCAGACAAACACGGTGTGTGCCGTGAGGATCTGCCAGATCGCCTGCCGCATAAATTTGATGAGGTTTTATTTCGTCAATAATTTTTTCAATTATGCTAAAGTCCACTTCACCTATTTCGTTTTTTTCTACAAGCCCGGTTTCGTAAAAAGGTAGGTTTAAAAAATGCGCACGCTCTTGTGGTACTCCCACAAATCTACAAGTGTTTTTAGCCTCACCTCTTCTTATAATACCTTTTACCTGCCTCAATGCTTCCCTATCTTTTTCGCCGTTTCTTTTTATTTTTAAAAATGCCAGAGCTTCGTCGTACATTTTTTCTGTGGCCTCACTTTTTAGATTAAACTGCTCGTTGTAATCTTTTACAAATTCAATAAACCGCAAAGCTTCATCATCTGCCACGGCTATGTTTCCACTGGTTTGGTAGGCTACATGCACATCATGCCCTTGGTCAACCAACCGTTGAAAAGTTCCACCCATAGAAATAATGTCATCATCTGGGTGAGGACTAAAAATGAGCACTCTTTTTTTAGCAGGGATTGCACGCTCGGGCCGGTGTGTATCTTCGGCATTTGGCTTGCCGCCGGGCCAGCCCGTAATGCTGTGTTGCAACTGGTTAAATACTTCAATATTTATATCGTATGCCTGCCCATACAAAGCAAGTAAATCGCTTAAGCCATTTTGGTTGTAATCGTTGTTAGTTAATTTTAAAATAGATTTTTGCAGCGAAAAAGAAAGATTTGTCACTGCTTTTTTAATAAGGTTTTTGTTCCAGAAAACATCATCTGTAAGCCATGGTGTTTTAATACGGGTGAGTTCTGCAGAACTGCTTTCATCCAAAACAAACTGTACATTTTGGTGTCCCTGCAAATAAGATGCGGGTACAAATTCTGTTACCGGTCCTTCAATAGCTTCTTTTATAATATTTGCTTTCGTATCGCCCCAGGCAAGCAGTACAATTCTTTTTGCTTTTAAAATACTGCCAATGCCCATTGTTATTGCTTTACGAGGTACGTTGGCTAACACACCAAACTCGTAAGCAGCATCAAAACGGGTTAAATTATCAAGTGTAATCAGCCTGGTTACAGAATTAACATTGCTGCCGGGCTCATTAAAACCAATATGCCCGTTTCTGCCAATACCTAAAAGTTGAAAATCTACCCCTCCATAAAATGCTATCTTTTGTTCATAATCTTCACAATGTTTTTTTATATCTTCTGGGTTAATATCGCCCTGCGGAATAAAACAATTTTCTTTTTTTATATTAATGTGGTAAAATAAATTTTCGTTCATGAACCTGCTGTAACTCTGTATGGCATCTGGCTGCAAACCATAATACTCATCGAGGTTAAAAACCACAACATTTTCAAAATTTAAACCTTCATTTTTGTGCAAACGAATTAATGCGGTATAAACTTTTTTTGGTGTTGCACCTGTGGATAGGCCAAGAACTGTTGTTTCTCCGGCAGCATTTTTTGTTGTAATAAGAGTAGCTATTTCGTTTGCCACAGCATTACAAACTTCATCCATAGAAGTGTATATAACGGTATCAATTTTTTCGAATGATAATAAACGGTGGGGCGTAATTATTTCGTTGTCCATATTAATTATTTTATTACAATTATTACAGATAAATATAGTTTGTTTTTTTATTATTAGACCGCTAAAATGTTTAAAATAAATGGACTTAAATTTAAGCTGTAAATTGTACAAGCATTCATTAATCAAAAAATAAAATGGAGGACTTTATAAGGGTTACAGAGAGCACAAGTCATTACAATGATCTGGAAAAAATGAGTGTATATGAGCTGCTTACAAATATTAATAAAGAGGATGAAACCGTTGCTGCGGCTGTTGCTTCGGCTATTCCACAAATTGAAAAACTGGTGAGTACTATTGTTGATAAAATGCTTGCCGGTGGCAGATTATTTTATGTAGGCGCAGGAACAAGCGGACGATTAGGCATTTTAGATGCGAGTGAAATACCACCAACATTTGGGATGCCTTATGGCATCATAATCGGCATAATTGCAGGTGGTGAAAAAGCCATACAAAAAGCAATAGAAAACGCAGAAGATAGTCTTACTCAAGGCTGGAAAGATTTGCAAGAATATAGCATAAATAAAAACGATGTTGTGATTGGCATTGCTGCCAGTGGAACCACACCTTATGTGATAGGAGCATTGGAGGCATGCAGCATAAAAAATATTATAACAGGATCTATAAGTTGTAACCAAGGCTCACCGCTGAGTGAAGCTGCAGATTACCCTGTAGAGGTGGTTGTGGGACCTGAATTTGTAACGGGCAGCACCCGAATGAAAAGTGGTACTGCACAAAAGCTTGTGTTGAATATGATATCAACAACGGTAATGATACAGATTGGCAGAGTGGAAGGAAATAAAATGGTAAATATGCAACTTACAAATGAAAAATTGGTAGAACGTGGTACCAAAATGTTGATGGAAAAATCAGGGATTGTTGATTATGAAAAAGCCAAACATTTGTTGTTAGAACATGGCAGTGTAAAAAAAGCGATGGAGAATGGGTAAGTGGGGATTGGAAAGTGACGAGTGGGGATTGGCGAGTGGGATGGGCTGGTAACTGAATTTGTAATTATTATTTGTTCCAGAAATCATTTGGAATGATTGTGCCATTCTCATTCTCACAGCGTTTATTTCATTTTATAATTTGCAAAAAATAGTTTCCCACTACCTCCCTAACCACTCTCTACTTTCCACTACCCCATGTACTCTTCCCATTCCCCACTAATCATTCCCCACTAACCTACTTCGCAAAACTCACCTTTCCCATACTTACAGATGGTGCAGCTTTACCAAAATTAATTTCGCCACCACATAAAGCTTCGTTTGCAAGCAGCGCAAATAAAATGGCTTCTTTTGCATCGGGATTAATATTTAAATCATCAGTAGTTTTAAAAGAAATATCCGGCAATTGATCTTTTATATTTTGCATGAGCAAAGGATTGCGTATACCACCACCGCTGCTGTAAACAACTACATTTTTGTTTTTTATTGATGCGGCAAATGCTGCAACAATCATATCTGCAGAAAATTTATTCAGCGTGGCCATTACATCGTATGTGCTTAAATTCTTTGTGTTTGATTTTTGTAGCGCATCCATTAAATAATTCAAATTAAATACTTCAGGCCCGGTTGTTTTTGGAAAATCACTTTTAAAAAACGCATGTTCTTTTAATGCTGATAAAAGTAATTCGTCAATTTTTCCCTGCAAAGCAACGGTGGCATTTTCATCAAAATATTTACCGGGAAATTGTTGTTGTATATAGGCATCCATTATGGTATTTCCAGGACCAACATCTGTACACAAAATGTTGGAAGAATTTTTATAGCCGGGCAAAAAAGTAAAATTTGCAATGCCACCAATATTTAAAAGTATTCTGTCTTCTCCAGCTTTGCTGAATAAAAGAAAATCTCCGTAAACAGCTAATGGCGCACCTTGCCCGCCTGCTGCAATATTTTTTTGCCTAAAATCGCTGAGTGTAATTATGCCTGTTGTTACAGCTATATGGTCGCCATCTCCAATTTGCAAAGTGGCATTGCCAAATGTAGAAAGCCCATGCAAAGTTTTAGGAGCATGGTAAATTGTTTGTCCGTGACTTGCAATAATATCAACATCTTCGCTTTTAATATTCCATTTTTGTAAAAAATTATTGACCATTTTACCATGCTGCAAACCAACCCATGCGTTTAACAAAGTGAGCTTTTGCAACTCTACATTTTTTTTACTGAAAATTGTTTTTATCTCCTGCTTAAAATCTTCATCATAACACACCGTTTCAAACTGTATTAATTTCATTTCTGTTTGTAAACCACTACCGGTAAAGTTACACAGCGCAATATCGAGTCCATCTAAAGAAGTACCACTCATTAAACCTATAATTAATCGTTCATCTTTTTGAGCAATTTTGTACAGATGTGAAATGTTTTGATTCATGAAGTGAAGTTAAAAAATCGATGTTAATTTATGATATTACTTTTTAATTAAGGAGTATTGGCATAACAAAAAAATAATTGCTTCAATGCTACTTTAATAAAAAAATTGAGCACATTGCACTCATAAAAATGTAAAAATGAGTATAAAAGCAATTGCCGTTTTTTGTGGAAGTAAATTAGGAGAAAATCCATTGTACGAAGAACATACAAGAGCTCTGGGAAAACTACTGGCAGAAAAAAATATAGCTGTTGTTTACGGTGGGGGAAACAGAGGCCTGATGGGTGCTGTAGCAAATACAGTTTTAGAAAATAAAGGCGCTGTTACAGGAATTATTCCTGAATTATTGCAAACTCAGGAAACCTTACATGAATCTCTTACAGAAACACATGTGGTGGATGGAATGCATAGCCGAAAAAAAATGATTTATGAAAGATGCGATGCTGCAATAATTTTACCGGGCGGCTATGGTACTTTAGATGAAGTTTTTGAAATGCTTACATGGAACCAACTAAAGATTCACAGTAAGAAAGTTTTTATTTTAAATACTGCAGGTTTCTACAATCATCTTGTAGCCCATATGACTCATCTGCATGACGAAGGTTTTTTATACAATCATCCAAATGATCAGTTTAAAGTAATCAATGAACCAGAAGCACTTTTGAAATACCTCTAGAATCTTCTTCTTTCGTTTCTTCTGTTATTTCCTATACCGCCATTTCCCTGAAAAAGAGCAACATTATAGCCCGCCCGAAAAATTGGTGTTACCCGACCAAGATTATCAGTATAGGGAGAATTTTTATTCTTTAAAACATCAAACAATACTGAAATATAATAAAAGCTTTTACTGTAAGCATCCCTTCCACTTGCAAAGCCGGGCCCTATTAAAAAACTTGGAACATTTATCTTATAAACATTATCAGGAATACCGTTGCCATAAATTTGTTTATACTTAATAAAATTGTACTCATACTGCGCATGTGCAAACAGAAATTTTACAGGATACAATCTTACAAATGCACTTGGGCCAATTACAGACTGGCGATTTTTTTGAGTAGTGTAATAATCTCTTTGGGATAGGTAACTATAGTTTAAACCAACAGCTGCATCAATGTATTTGTTTATGCTGTAACCAATGTATGGCCCCACTCCCACTGAAAAGTTACCCGAACCCAAACCCAATGCAACATTACCGCCCACAAATAAGTTTTCTTTTTTAAAGCCTCCTTTTATGACTTCATTCTCTTCTTTTTTTTCCGTTTGTGCGTTTACATTTAAACACAAAAGACTTAAACAAAAAAAAGACATATAAAACTTCATCATATTCATAAAATTTAATTTAATAAGACTAAAATAAAACGATCTGTTTACTGCAGATCAAAAATTTTACCAGTATTTAAAATATTATTTGGATCAAAAGTTTTCTTTATTCCACGCATAATATTTAGCGTTATTTCATCAAACATAATCGGAATAAACTCCTTTTGAATAAGCCCAATACCATGCTCGCCGCTAATTGTACCACCCAGTGATTTTATAAGGATAAACAATGCTTTTAATGCAGGAATTATTTTCTCGTTGTTAAGACTGTAAACACATCCTTCTTTCTTTATACGCACATGTAAATTACCATCGCCTGCATGCCCATAACATACGACTTCAAAATCGTATTCAACACTTAAAGCTTTAATACCTTTTATAAGTTTTGGAAGTGCAGCTCTTGGTACAACTGTATCTTCTTCAATTGTATATCCATCAATTTTTACAGCCTCTGCCACCCTTCTTCTCAGCTTCCACAATTCAGCTTTTTGCTGCGCATCATCTGCAAAATAAATTTCGCCACAATCATAATCCGCAAGTACAGTTGCAATAGCTTCCATTTCCTTCAATAAAACATCCATATCATTTCCATCTACTTCAATAATAATATGAGCTGCTACATCATCATCAATTTTCACAGAACTGCTGTCAACAAATTTACTTACAATTTTAAGCGCATTTGCTTCCACCAATTCCAGTGCACTGGGTGTGTAACCTGCACGAAAAATTGCACTCACAGCAGCTCCGGCTTTTTCCAGATCGTTAAATGGAACAAGCATTAAAAGATCATGTGTTGGATGTGGAATTAACTTCAACACAATTTTTGTTACAAGTCCAAGTGTTCCTTCACTCCCTACAATAAGCTGCGTTAAATTATAACCTGTAGCATTTTTTAAAACATTTGCACCAGTCCAGATTATTTCTCCCGTAGGTAAAACAACCTGCAGATTTAAAACGTAATCTTTTACAACTCCATATTTTACTGCCTTTGGACCACCACTGTTTTCTGCAATATTTCCACCAATAAAACAGCTTCCATAACTGCTTGGGTCAGGCGGATAAAATAATCCTTTTTCTTTAACAGCATTTTGTAAAACCTGAGTTATTACACCCGGCTCAGTTGTTACCTGTAAATTATTTTCATCAATTTCTAAAATACTGTTCATTCGCTGAAAAGAAATAACTACTCCACCATTATGTGCCAATGCACCAGCACTTAACCCGGTGCCTGCACCCCTTGGTGTTACAGGTATTTTATGCGCATTGCATATTTTCATAACTTCACTTATTTCTTCTACAGTGCGTGGTTTTATAACAATATCGGGTAAAAAATAAAGATTTTCGGTTTCATCTTTAGCACAATTATCGAGCGTTTCTTCGTCTGTAAAAACATACGCTTCTCCAACAATATTTTTAAATGCTGATAAATGTTCCCGGAAACTCGTTGTTCTGTCTTCAACAATATTCATGTAGCTAATTTTGGGCAAAGTTCGGTTTAATAAAGGAATGTATAAATGGAGAAGGGAAAATTTCTCTCACAAAAAATAGATATTTTTTTAAAAATAAAACTTTTTAAAACTTTGGACACAATGTTTGTCTGTCGCTGTTGCCCGGATAAAACCCTTTTTTTACAATGCTGAATTCTGCAGCACCTCGGTAATTATTAAACGTTTTTAAAGGAGAAAGCGTTACATCATAACTAAATGTAAATGAAGTTTTTTTTGTTTCAAAACCAATGGTAGGAATAACTGCATCTTTATAACGATAATATAATCCTGCTATCAACTGGGTTTCTCCAAATTCAGAAAGATTGTAATTGGCATTAATTCCGCCATTTATTTCTATTGCTCTTTGTTGAGTTGTAAAATAAATATTGGGATTAATGATAACCCTTGGGTTTACTTTTAAAATGGCATTTACAAACCCAATATGCCGCATTGGAATTTTACCTGCCTCTGTATTATCACCAAAAAAACTTTCTTTTGGCCTGTTTACATGATGAATGGAATAACCCGCATTTATATAAATATCTTCTTTTGGAAAATAGGCATAATTTAAACCAACCTGCATATCAAAATAATTAATATTAAGATTTGAAAACTGCACGCCGGTTGCAGTTGTTCCGTCAAAAAATTTACCGTTAAACTGGTCCGGAAATTTTAAAGCACTAGGATCGATTCTTTTTGAAACATAACCCAGATTAAAACCCGCACTTAATAAACTGCTTAGCCCAAGCATTTGATGATAAGCAACGGAGCCATAAAATTTATCAGACCTTAAACCCCCACTGCCGGCTTTATCGCTGAGCAAAACACCGCCTAAACCTAGCCATCCATTTTCTAATTTGTCTCTAAACAATTGTGCATCTCCATAAACACTCATTGTTTTATAAGGGGCTGATAAAATATTGCTCCACTGGTTTCTATAATTAACCCCAATTCGATAATCTGCATCGGGTATAAATCCGGTATTTGCAGGATTTGTGGTAAGCGGTGAATTAAAAAACTGTGAAAAATGTAAATCCTGCGCAAAGGAAATTATTCCTGTGAACATGATCAGTTGTATTAATAATATTTTTTTAAATTTATTCAATTAACTTTTTATGTTTAAAATTCTTATTGAAATTAATCTTTTCTGTTTGTGGTTGTCTGTTAAAAAACACATAAGTTTTGAGTTATCTTAAAAGTGTTATATCACCCGTTTTTCTCAACCTTTTCCCATCATTAAATTCCGCATCAAGTGTATATCCATAAACATCTATGGGTTGTAATTTTCCTTTAAAAGTACCATCCCAACCCTGTTTTTTGCTGGATGATTGAAATATTAGCTGACCCCATCGGTTATATATTTTCCAATCCATTTTTATAATACCAAAACCCCGCACACTAATCACACTGTTTAAGCCGAATCTGCCTGGTGTAAATGCATTTGGCACATCAAGCAATGGATTAATTATTACATCAACAGGTAGATCATAAATTGCCGAACAGCCTGCTTTACTTGAAGCTGTAAGCCTTGCGCTGTATTTACCCGTGGTATTATATTCATGCACGGGCGCAAATTCTACAGATGTTTCACCGTCTCCAAATTCCCATAAATACGTATCTGCAAAAGTGGAAAGGTTGGTAAATCTTACTGGTACATTTGGCTCGGGAGGATTTGGCGCCCAAGTAAACAGTGCCTGTGGTTTTTCTTTTATAACAATGGTAAATAGACCAGAAGTATCTACTTTATTACAGGTTGTAGAATCGTATGCAATGAGGTAATAAACGTAAGAACCCGGAGCATTGTAAATGTGTGTGGGTTCAAAGTTTGAAGAAGAATCGTTAGCACCGGAGGCAGGATCTCCAAAATGCCATGACCATGATAAACCGGCAAGTGAGTTGTTTTTAAACTTGATAGTATCTCCTACACAGCCTATAGCAATTTTAGCAGGTAATGCAACCACTTTGGGATTAATTCTTAGGGTATCATTTAAGGTAACAGGCGCATTACAAAACCTTGGATCTATTACAGTTAATTTTACAAAATAAGTTCCAGGACCTGGGAAACGATGAAGCCTATCAGGCGTTAAACCTGCAGTATCTAACGGAGATCCGTCGCCATAATCCCATACAAAAGACTGGCTGGTAAATGATGAGCCGGCACTGGAAGCAGTATTATTTTTAAAGAGATAATAACTGCTGTCGCATGGAGGCAACTTGTTTTTACTAAACCCAGGAAAAACTTTATTATTACCTGCAATAATGGTAATATAAGATGTATCCCGAATATTACAGGTGCTTGAGTCTTCTGATATCAATCGAACTCTATAATTACCAACCGTGGTAAAGGTAAATACCACGTCTGGATTTGTGGTTACTGTGTCAACCCCATTAGGATTAGCAGACGAATTAAAATTCCAATAATATTTCACCCCTTTTTTTTGCAGGTCTTTAAAATTTACAGTAAGCGGAATACATCCAACAGTATCTTTTACAAGACCATTGATGGCCGATTCTACTTCTGCACTAATACCTGCAAAATTCATAGCTATTTTTACTGAGCCCTGGTTACAGCCGCTACCACCATTTAATCTTGCCCATGCATTTGCAGTTGCAGGAAAAAATACCTGAGGGGTGGAAACCCTGCCCTGACAATTAGCACAAATAGCCTGATAAATTACGCCGTTAGCATCAAAGCGGCTTGTGCCACCATCAACATGATCTCCTGTATTACCGCCGTTTTCGCCGTAATGAGATCCGAACAATTGTGATGATGCATCTTTTTTTAATACAAAAAAATAAAAGTCTTTACCGTCTGGTGCAGGTATGGGTGACAACGGATTTACTTCAGGCAAACCTGATGTATTTCCTGTTGAATATCCTTGCCCAACGTTTATACCACCACCCCAGCCTGATACATATACATTTTCGCAACGGTCAACCAAAAAAGCTATTGGAGAAATACTTGGATCTGTTCCGCTTTTACCAAATACAGTTGAATAAACATAATCCGATAAATCAGGCTTTAATTTTGAAATGAACTGTTTGGAACCAGCATTTTCATAGGCGGCGTTTATTACAGGCCATGAACCAGTACTTGTACCCATAACATAAGGGAAACCAACTTTATCGAATTTTAAACCATAAACAAGATCCTTTGCACTTGTGCCTAAATAGGTAGTTTTTAAAAAAGCACCGCCTGAAGGAGGTAGTATTGTGACAAAGCCATCTATATCTCCCTGAAAAGTAGAATTAATAGTACCTGATGTGTTGCCAGGTAAATTAGAACTTGATGTAGCACCACCAATGTAAAGATTTTGAGTTATAGGATTAATGGATGCAACAAAACACGCATCATCATCAGTACCACCAAAATAAGTTGAATATAAAAGGGTTGAAAGATTGGGACTTAATTTTAGAATAACACCATCTTGTTTTCCGCCAAAAACTGGTTGCGCTGCAAGAAGAGTTGGAAAGTCTGATGACTGTGAACATGATGCCAGATACACATTATTATTTGCATCCAAAATAACTTCACTTCTTGCATCATCTCCATAATTTCTTCTAAGTCTGTCGGCACCGCCGGCACCAACATATTTTGGCCTGATGTTTACACCATCATCATTTGCACCACCAATTTTTACAGAACCTATTAGCGCACTGCCGGCTGAATTTAATTTTGTAATTATAATATCAAAATTAGCGCCGGTAGACGGTATGCCGGTAAGTAACGGATAATTTGATGAATTACTCCTGCCTGCAATAATTAAATTGCCTGCAGCATCTGTAATCATACTGTGTGGCTGTTCATTTCCATTTCCACCAAGGTAAGTTGCATAAACTCTTTGACTGCCATCCGCTGAAAATTTAAATATAGCGATATCAACTCCACCAAAAACACCTTCAGTTACACCCCCGTTAAACTGCGTTTGAAATGCACCTGCTGATACAGGAAAGCCCGAGGCAAAGGATATTCCACCTGCAAAAAAGGTTCCATCAGGACCCGGCGTTGCAGTGTAGCCCCAGTTATCGGAAGTGCTACCTGAAAGCGATGCAAAGATTATCTGAGGATCTATTACAAGTGTTGATTTGTTATCATATTTATCTACGCTAAAAGTTACCACATTATCTCTTATAGCATATTTTGCATTAGTTGCTAAAGACCCTTTCAAACCCGTTTGATAAGAATAAGGAGCTAACTCTTTTACATTTCCCACAGAAGTTTGTATTACAAGCTCTTTATCTTTTACTGAGAGAGAGGTTGCACCATCGTAACGCATGGCAATAGATGAAGGGTTGCCACCCGGCTTTATAATGAAATCATATTTAAGCTGGCCCTTATCGCTATAATATCTTAAATCAATATTGTGATAAATGTTTTTATAAGTTACTGCGCCATATATTTTACAATTGCCTGCCCATTGTGAAGGATCATTTCCAATAAAATAATTATTGTAGGCTACGGAGATTTTATCCGGCTCACGCTCTGCAGAAGTGTTTGCGCCTAAAAAAGTAACTTTATAAACTGCTGAATGGAGGGTAAAAGTATCAGGAACACTTTGCTTGGAATTGTATTTTACTGAGGAACCGTTGTGCGTATATTCTGAAAGTTTTATTAGATCATCTGCTTTATGCATCAATACGGTAAAACCCTTGCTTTCGAGGAAGAATGAACCATTAGCAAAATCTCCTCTGTAATTTACTTTTTTATCCCACTGACCTTTATTTTGCACAAATTCCATTTGTGCAAACGTCTTGTTGCTTTGCAAAAAAAGGAGAATAAAAAAGATACTTAAAAAAAAGACTTTTGCTGAAACGATCAAGGTAAATTATTTATACAAATTACTTAAATAAACGTAGAAAATATAAATTGTGTTTTCAAAACTAAAATTGAATTTGCTGTTTAACTAAACCTTACAAATATTATGCTATTTTACTCCACTTTGTTTTACCTTTTTGCGAGACAAGAAAATTTTTGACAGGCTCATTCTCGGGCAACATTATATCAGGATCTGATTTTAATAAATTTTCTACCGTTATTTTTGCAACTTCCAGCATAGCTTTATCATTGACCAGGCTTGCCAGCATAAAGTTTAATGCACCACTTTGCTTTGTACCTTCAATTTCACCAGGGCCTCTTATTTCAAGGTCTTTTTCTGCAATGGCAAAACCATCGTTTGTAGCCACCATTATTTTCATTCTCTCCCGCGCATCGTTTGATAATTTGTTGCCGGTAAGTAAAACACAATAACTTTTGTCAGCCCCACGCCCTACTCTACCTCGCAACTGGTGCAATTGAGAAAGACCAAATTTTTCTGCGCTTTCAATAACCATTACCGAGGCATTCGGCACATTTACACCAACTTCAATAACTGTAGTACTTACCATAATATTGGTATCCCCTTTTACAAACCGCTGCATGTTTGCTTCCTTTTGTTCAGAAGGCTGTTTGCCATGCACCATGCTTATCCAAAATTTTGGTTCGGGGAAAAAAGATTTTACTTCTTCATAACCCTTCATCAGGTTTTCGTAATCCATAACACTGCTCTCTTCAATTAACGGATAAACAATATATGCCTGCCTGCCCAAATCAATTTCTTCTTTTATAAAACTCATTATCTGCGGCCTTGCAGATTCGTTTCTGTGTGTGGTTAAAATAGGTTTTCTGCCCGGTGGTAGTTCGTCCATCACGCTATAATCTAAATCGCCATAAGCTGTAAGCGCCAATGTACGTGGAATGGGCGTTGCCGTCATTACCAAAATATGCGGCGGAATAATATTCTTGTCTCTCAACTGTGCCCGCTGTGCTACACCAAACTTATGCTGCTCATCAATTACCGCAAAACCCAGGTTTTTAAATTTCACTTTATCTTCAATCACCGCATGTGTTCCTATTAAAATATTTAAAGTTCCATCTTCCGCATCTGCCAGTATTTTTTTTCTTGCTTTTGCTTTAACTGATCCTGTAAGCAGTTGCACATTAACGGGCATATCTTTTAAATATTCTGTAATACTCAATAGATGCTGTTGCGCCAAAATTTCAGTTGGTGCCATTAATACACTTTGAAAATTATTGTCTGCAGCAATGAGCATACAAAGCAAGGCTACCATTGTTTTTCCACTGCCCACATCTCCCTGTAAAAGCCGGTTCATTTGCCTGCCGCTGCCTGTATCCTTTCGTATTTCTTTCAATACTCTTTTTTGAGCATTGGTTAAAGTAAAAGGTAAATGATTACTGTAAAAATCATTAAAAAACGTTCCTACCTTGTCAAATATATTACCTCTGCTAAAACGGTGGCGTTGTAGTTTTACAAGGTTCATTCTAAGCTGCGCAAAAAACAGCTCATCAAACTTTAATCTGCGCAGCGCCAGTTCATAATTTTTTTCTGATGATGGAAAATGTATCTGCCTGTAAGCATCGTATCTAGGCATTAATTTGTACTGTTCAATAATATTTTGTGGAAGACTTTCAGGCAGGTCTTTAGGATTTATACGGATAAATAATTCAGCTGTAAACTTGCCAAAATTATTACCGTTAATTCCTCTTGCTTTTAGTTTTTCAGTACAAGGGTAAATTGGTTCAAGGCTTGGTTTACCAGCCATTTTTTGTGGGGAGAAATTTTCGATTTCAGGATGAGCAATTTGCGGTGTACCCATAAAGAAACTGAGTTTGCCAAAGAGCAAGTATTGCTGACCAACATACATAACTTTTTGTACATAATTAATTCCTTGAAACCACACCAATTCTATCACTCCGGTATTGTCTTTCAATTTTGCAACGAGCCTTTTGCTTCTGCCTTCGCCCATCATATCAAGACTTAATAAAATACCTGCAACATATGCATATTCATTTTGAATAGTTAAAGATGCAATAGTATCTACCTGCGTTTTATCAACATGCCTAAAAGGAAAGTGATTCAAAAGATCGTTGTATGTATGTACGTCCAATTGTTTACGCAACATTTCGCCTCGCTGCGCCGAAATTCCGGTAATATATTCTATTGGAGTATTTAATATGTTTGGAAGAATGCTGATTTAACAAAGATAAATCTGTGTTGACGGATTGTGAATTTTTTTCCTTTAATCACAAAAAAAATTAAAATCCTAAAAATTTTTGTAAACAGCAATTCCTCATAAAAACATTCAAAGAAAACTTATAAAATTTATGCTAAGAAAATGTTATTTTTTTTATTTATATTCGCCATCATACACCTAAACTAAATTAATATGCTAAAAATTAAAGTGATTCTGGCAATTCTATGCGTCAGTCTATTTTCGTTGGTTACTCAAGCCCAAGTAAAAGGCAAAGTGACAGATGCCAAAGATGGTTCCCCCATTTCAGGAGCATCTATAAATGTAAAAGGCAAAAGGACCTATGCCATTTCTAATTCAGATGGTACGTTTGAAGTAAAAGCCGACCAGGGTGCTGCTTTAGAAATTTCTTACG
>Ga0209511_1001460_pt1 | contig 21039 bp, 21 predicted proteins | sample SSSSmetaG_FD_184141 | JGI IMG/M metagenome (GOLD analysis project Ga0209511, IMG submission 184141) | Glacier valley bacterial and archeal communities from Borup Fiord, Nunavut, Canada, to study Microbial Dark Matter (Phase II) - ​SSSS... | ecosystem: Environmental > Aquatic > Freshwater > Ice >...
CGGCGAGCCCATCGACGACGCAGCCGATCCGACCGGCGCGCAGCCGCAGTTGCTCGACAACCTGCTGCGCGCGATCGGCGCCGCACGCATCGCTGATTCACGCAACGGCCGTGCGGTGTTCGTGGCCGCATCGGCCGATGCGGCTTCGAAAACGCACGTGCGCGCTTCGATCGAGGCGGCGAGGCCGTTCTGCGTACTCGCGCTCGGCCGCGTCGCGGCGCAGGCGCTGCTGGCCGGCGACGAGCCGCTCGGTGCGTTGCGCGGCCAGCGACACGCGATCCACGGCGTGCCCGTGATCGTGAGCTGCTCGCTCGCCTTCTTGCTGCGCCACCCCGACGAGAAGGCGCGGGTGTGGGCCGAGCTTTGCACGGCGGTGCGCATCGCCGACGAAGCCGCTGCCGCTGCGGCATGCTGAGCCGCGCTCGAAGCCGGCGCGTGGACCTCAGCCTTTCTTCGGCCGGGTCCAGCCCGCGAGACTGGCTTGCCGTGCGCGCGCCACGGTGAGCTGGCCGGCCGGCGCGTCGCTCGCGATCGTCGATCCGGCACCGATCGTTGCGCCTGCACCGATCACGACCGGAGCCACGAGCACGGCGTTGCTGCCGATGTGCGCGTCGGCGCCGATCACGGTGCGGTGCTTGTTCGCGCCGTCGTAGTTCGCGGTGATCGCGCCGGCGCCGAAGTTCACGCGCTCGCCGAGCGAGGCGTCGCCCACGTAGGCGAGGTGGTTCGCCTTCGCGCCTTCGGCCAGCGTGGCATTCTTGATTTCGACGAAGTTGCCCACGTGCACGTTGGCACCGAGCATCGCACCGCCGCGCAGCCGCGCGAACGGGCCGACGATCGCACCCGCGCCCACGCTCGCGCCGAGCGCTTCGCCGTCGACGTGCGTGTACGGCCGGAGCACCGCGCCAGCGTCGATGCGCGCGTCTTTCAACACGCAGTACGCGCCCACGCGCACGCCGTCGCCCAGGCTCACGTGGCCTTCGAAGATGCAGCCGACGTCGATTTCCACGTCTTGCCCGCAGAGCAGCTCGCCGCGCAGGTCGAAGCGTGCCGGGTCGGCCAGGCGCACGCCGGCTTCCATGAGCCGGTCGGCCGCGGAACGCTGATGCCGGCGCTCGAGGTCGGCGAGCTGCAGCGGGCTGTTCACGCCCAGCACCTCGGTCTCGGCGCGGGCTGCGACGCCGACCACCGGAACGCCTTCGGCCACGGCCAGCGAGACCACGTCGGTGAGGTAGTACTCGCCGGCCGCGTTGTCGTTGCGCAAGACCGCCAGCCAGCGCTTGAGCGCCCGCGTCGGCGCCGCCATCGCGCCGGTGTAGACCTCGGCGATCGCGCGTTGCGCTTCACTCGCGTCCTTCTCCTCGACGATGGCGCGCACCGCGCCGCGTTCGTCGCGCACGATGCGACCGTAGCCGCGCGGCTCGGCCAGCGCCACGGTGAGCAGGGCCAGCCGTTCGCCGCCGCAGGCATCGACCAGGGCGCGCAGCGTGGCGGCTTCGATCAGGGGCACGTCGCCGTTGAGGATGAGCGTGATGCCTTCTTCGCCGAGCGAGGGTGCCGCCTGCTGCAGGGCATGGCCGGTGCCGAGCTGTGGTTCCTGCCGCACGAAGGACAAGCCGGCCGCCGAGACACCTCGCTCGACCGCCTCGGCGCCGTGGCCGGTGATGACGGTCGTGCGATCCGCCCCCAGGCCGGCGGCGGCGTCGAGAACATGCTGCAATAGTGGCCGCCCCGCCAACCGGTGCAGCACTTTCGGCCGCGCCGAGCGCATTCGCGTGCCCTTGCCGGCCGCCATGATCACGATGTCGAGCACCTTGCCGCCTTTCGTTTCGCCCCTCGCCCGCAGGAGGTCGCCGATTATCGCGGCGCTGTTCGGTCTGGCCATCGTGCTGCTGGGCGGATGCAGCCTGGTCAAGCTCGGCTACGGTCAGGCCGGCCCGTTCGCGTTTCGCTGGCTCGACGGCTATGTCGACTTCGACGATGCGCAGTCGCTGCGCGTCAAGGCCGGGCTCGACGACTGGTTTGCGTGGCACCGCCGCACGCAGCTCGGCGACTACGCCGATCTGCTGGCCAGGGCTCAGCTCGAGGTCGCGGGCGAGGTCACGCCGGAGCGCATGTGCACGTGGGCCGGCGACGTGCGAACGCGGGTCGAGACCGCGCTCGAGCGCACGTTGCCCGTACTCGTCGACGTGCTGCCCACGCTCACGCCGACGCAGCTCGCCAACATCGAGAAGCGGTATCGCGAGAGGAACGAGGAGTACCGCGACGAGTTCGTGCAGAAGGATCCCGTCAAGCGTCGACGCGAGGTGGTGCGGCGGGAGTTCGAGCGATCCGAGCAGCTCTACGGGCGCCTCGACGAGGCTCAGCGCGAGTTCGTTTCGAAGACCGTTGCCGCGTCGCCGTTCGATGCGGAGCTGGCGTACGCCGAACGCCTGCGGCGCCAGCAGGACGCGCTGGCGATGATGAAGCGCGTTTCGGCCCGAGGCACGGCGCGAGAAGAGGCCGAAGCGCAAATCCGCGCCTACGTGAAGCGGCTCGACCGATCGCCGCGCGAGAACTATCGCGCGTATTCGGAGCGTCTCATCAGCTACAACTGCGCGTACGCCAGCGAGCTGCATAAGCGCACCACGCCGGCACAACGTCAGGCGGCCGTGAAGAAGCTGCGCGGCTATGAAGCCGACATGCGCGAGCTGGCGGCAGAAGCCGCGAGCTGAAGCGTCGCGTCAGCGGCCGCGAGCGAAGAAACCGAAGCGCGGCAAGAGGGCCGCGCTCAGTTCGGCGCCGGCTCGATCACCACGCGGTGCGGGTTGGTCGCGTTGCCTTGCGGGAAGTCTTTCAGCGTCGCCAGGAACATCGCCGGGAGCACGCGGTTCACGCCCGTCGAGTTGCCTTCGGTCTGCGCGTGCGCTTCGTAGAGCGCCTGGCCGGATCGCCGGTCGCGGATGAGCACCGCGACCTCGCGTTCGTAGGTCGGGAAGTCGTACCCCGGGCCGCCGAAGTAGCCGCGGCGCCAGCCCGACCCCCCGAACGGCCGGCCGTAGCGGCCATAGACGAACGGCCGGTGCCAGGGGCCGTTGCCGCCGTACCAGAACGGGTCGTCGAACGGCGAGCGGTCGGTCTCGGTGATGCGCGCGCCGATCTGCACGGTGACGTCGGGTGCGGCGCCTTCGACCACTGGCGTGAAGCCGGCACTTTCGATGGCGCGACGCGCGGAGTCTTCGAGCAACTGGGTCTGCTGCGGCGAGGCCTGTTGCGACGGCAGGCGCTCGAAGGCGTAGGTCGCCGGCGCCCTGCCGGCAGGCCATTGGCTGAAGCTGGAGACGTCGCTGTCGATGCGATTGAGCGAGGCGCAACCGGCAAGCGTGGCAGCGGCGGCGAGCAGGGCGAGCGTGGTTCTCATGGCAATTCCTCCAGTGGCGAACGGCGTGCCGGCCCAAGCGCTCGCACGACCCTCGCGATGCCGACTGCCGGGGGCTCGGCGCAGAGCCCGGCGTCGTCGTCGTCGAAAGCGCGGTCGCCGGCCGGGTCGGCCACACCGCTGGCTTGGAGCGCGGCGAAGCCGAACAGGTTCCGATCCATCAGATGCGACGGGACGACGGTGCCCATCGCGTCGAAGATGCGCTCGGTGCGGCCGGGGTGCTCGCGCTCCCACTCGGCCAGCATCTTCCGGATGCGCACGCGCTGCAGGTTCTCCTGGCCACCGCACAGGTTGCACGGAATGATCGGGAAGGCGCGGTGCTGCGCCCAGCTCACGAGGTCGCTCTCGGCCACGTAGGCGAGCGGGCGGATCACGACGTGCTTGCCGTCGTCGCTCACCAGCTTCGGAGGCATGCCTTTCAACCGACCCCCGAAGAACATGTTCATGAAGAACGTCTGCACCATGTCGTCGCGGTGGTGGCCGAGCGCGATCCGGGTCGCGCCGAGTTCGCTCGCGATGCGGTACAGCGCGCCGCGTCGCAGCCGCGAGCACAGGCTGCACATCGTCTTGCCCTCGGGCACGAGCCGCTTGACGACCGAGTAGGTGTCCTGCGCGACGATGTGGAACGCTACGCCGCGAGCACTCAGGTAGTCGGGCAGCACCTCGGCCGGAAAGCCCGGCTGCTTCTGGTCGAGGTTGACGGCGACGATCTCGAAATCGACTGGCGCGCGCTTTCTCATGTCGAGCAGGATGTCGAGCAGCGCGTAGCTGTCCTTGCCGCCCGAGAGGCAGACCATCACGCGGTCGCCCTGACCGATCATCGCGAAGTCGGTGACGGCCCTTCCCACCTGCCGATGCAGCCGCTTGGCGAGCTTGGCGATCTCGACGGGCAACTGGGGCATGGGGTTGCGTTCCTGCGGTGATTCCTACAATGCGGCGGTGCACGAAGGCCCCAGCGACAGCAGTGTATCGGCGGCCCTCGCCCGCCTCGTGGCCCGGGCGATCGACGCTGCCGGCGGCTGGATCCCGTTCAGCCGTTTCATGGCGATGGTGCTCTACGCGCCCGGCCTCGGCTACTACGCGAGCGGGCGGCGCATCGTCGGCCGCATGCCGCAGTCGGGCAGCGATTTCGTCACCGCGCCCGAGCTCTCGCCACTGTTCGGCCGAGCACTCGCTCGGCAGGTCGCGCAGGCGCTCGATGCGAGCGGCACGAGCGAGGTCTGGGAGTTCGGCGCCGGCTCGGGCGCGCTCGCGGCCGAGCTGCTCGCGACCTTGGGCGGTGGGGTCGAGCGCTACCGCATCGTCGAGCTGTCGGCAAGCTTGCGTGAGCGTCAGCGCGAGGCGACAGCCGCGTTCGGCGATCGCGTCGAGTGGGTCGATGCGCTGCCCGATGCCATGCGCGGCGTGATCGTCGGCAACGAGGTGCTCGACGCGATGCCGGTCGACCTCGTGCACTTCGACGGCGTGCAGTGGGTCGATCGCGGCGTGGCACGCGACGCATCACGCGACGGCTTCGCCTGGAGCGACCGGCCGACCCCGCGACGCCCGCCGCTCGCGGCATCGATGCCGGCCGGCACCGTCACCGAGCTGCACCCGCAGGCCGAGGCCTTCGTCGCCACCCTGGCCGACCGACTCGAGCACGGCGCGGCCTTCTTCATCGATTACGGTTTCCCGGAGAGCGAGTACTACCACCCGCAGCGATCGGGCGGCACTCTGATGTGCCACCGCGCGCATCGGGCCAGCACCGACCCGCTGGTCGACATCGGCCTGAAGGACATCACCGCGCACCTCGACTTCACGGCGCTCGCATGGGCCGGACAGGAAGCGGGGCTCGACGTCGTCGGCTACACCTCGCAGGCGCGCTTCCTCATGAACTGCGGCATCGGCGAGCTCATGGATGCGGCCGATCTGCGACAGCGTGCCGACGCGATGAAGCTCTTGAACGAACACGAGATGGGCGAGCTGTTCAAGGTGCTCGCCTTCGCCAAGGGCCTGCCCGACTTCGCCCCCGTCGGCTTTGCGAACGGCGATCGCCGGCATCGGCTATGAGCACAAGGCGAGGCACGACGACATGATCCGCTGGCTGCTCATCGTCTTCTTCGCGCTGCTGATCTTCAGCGCTTTCGGGCCATGGCTCGAAAAGCTCGGGCTCGGCAAGCTGCCGGGAGACCTGCGCTTTCGCCTGTTCGGCCGAGCGTGGTTCGTGCCGTTCGCGAGCAGCGTGCTGATCGGCCTGATCGGCCTGACGATCGCGCGGTTTCTCTAGTCGCTTTTCGTCGGGGCGCTGGCGAGCAGGTTGCCTTCGACCCAGACGCGCACCGCCTCGACGCGCGCCGTGTGGATCGCCTCGCCGACGGCCGGCCCGGTGAGCCCGCGCCCCGCCGCGTCTTCCGCCACCGCCGTCGCATCGATGCCGGCCGCGGCGCGCCATGCAGCGAGCAGCCGTGGCCGCTGCGGATACGGCCGCTCTTCGAGCCCGAGCCGGCCGCGCGCGTCGCACTCGCAGGCGAGCAGCATTTCAGCGAACCGGTCGGGCCGGCGCCAGGCGTCGCAGCGGTCGAGCAGGCGCACGACGGAGGCCGGGCCGAAGTCGCCGCTCCGGTGCACGTTGCCGTGCTCTCGCGCGGTGACCTCGGCGAGCGCCCGGCAGGCGTTGTCGACGCGCAGCCGCTCGCTGATCTGCCGCACCAGCTTCACGCTGCGCTCTTCGTGGCCGAGGTGGCGCGGCAGCACGTCGGCCGGCGTCGTGCCCTTGCCGAGGTCGTGGCCGAGGCAGGCGTAGCGGACGGGCAGGCTGGACTCGAGTCGGGCCGACATGTCGAGCACCATCATCAGGTGCACGCCGGTGTCGACCTCGGGGTGGTAGTCGGCACGCTGCGCCACGCCGAACAAGCGCTCGACTTCGGGCAGCACCCGCGCCAGCGCGCCGCAGGCGCGCAGCACCTCGAACATGCGCGAGGGCTTGGCTTCCATCAGGCCGCGCGAAACCTCGCGCCACACGCGCTCGGGCACCAGCGTGTCGGCCTCGCCAGCCTCGACCATCTGCTGCATCAGCGCGTTGGTTTCGGGCGCGACGGTGAAGTCGGCGAAGCGCGCGGCGAAGCGGGCCACGCGCAGGATGCGCACCGGGTCTTCGGCGAACGCGGGCGAGACGTGGCGCAGCACGCGCGCCTCGAGATCGCGCGCACCGCCCCACGGGTCGACGAGCGTGCCGTCGGCGTCTTCGGCCATCGCGTTGACGGTGAGGTCGCGGCGCAGCAGGTCTTCTTCGAGCGTGACCTCGGGCGAGGCGTGAAAGGCGAAGCCGTGATAGCCGGGCGCGGTCTTGCGCTCGGTGCGGGCGAGGGCGTATTCCTCTTTGGTCGCTGGATGCAGGAAGACCGGGAAGTCGGCGCCGACGGGCACGTAGCCTTGCGCCAGCAACGCCTCCGGCGTGGCGCCGACGACGACCCAGTCGCGGTCTTGAACCGGAAGACCGAGGAGGCGGTCGCGCACGGCGCCGCCGACGATGTAGGAGTGCATGTTGAAGGCCGAGCCGCGGTTCATGCGCGGTGGCAGGAAGCCTAACGCAGGCGCGCGCTTTCGGCCGCGCGTGGCGGAGCCGGTCAGCGCGTGCGGTACGGCTCGTCGTCGGCGATCCAGTCGTGCTCGGCACGCGCTGCGTCGGCCCATTCGGTGAAGGCAGGCAGGGCACGCACGCGCTCGGCGTAGGCGGCAGCGGCCGGCCCGAGCGGCAGTGCATACGTCTTGAAGCGCGAGCACACCGGTGCATAGAACGCGTCGGCGATGCAGAACTCGCCGAACAGGAACGGGCCACCGTTGCGCTCGAGCGCAACGGTCCACATCGCGTCGATGCGGGCCACGTCGGCAGCGACTTTCGGCTGCTCGCCCAGCACGCGCGCACCCACGTCGCCCAGCTCGGCCTCGATGTTCATCACGAAGGCGTTGCGCAGGTCGCCGAAGCCGGAGTGCATCTCGGCGCACAGGCTGCGCGCACGCGCACGCTGCAACCGGTCGGCCGGCCAGAGGCGCTTCTCCGGATGCTGCTCAGCCAGGTACTCCGCGATGGCCAACGAGTCCCACACCGCGAAGTCGTCGTCGACCAGCAAAGGTACGCGGCCGGTGGGCGCAATGGCGAGCAGCGTCTGCTTGAACGGCGAGCCTTCGGCCCAGTCGAGCCGCAGCGCGCGTTCCTCGAAGGCGATGCCGGCGTGCTTCATCAGCAGCCACGGCCGCATCGACCACGACGAGTAGTTCTTGTTGCCGATGAAGAGCTGCATGCGCCGATCCTTCGTTCGTTGCGGGGAGCGGATGCCAGGGCGATCCCGTCACGGGCCCGATGACGTTTCCGCGCCCACGCGATGCGGTGCGCGCATCGACTGGAGCGCGCGCTTCAGTCGCGCCCGCCGCGCGACCGCCAGGCCTCGAGCCGCGCCTCGCCCGACACGTGGCCGAGGTAGCGCGGCGCGACGCTTTCGAGCGGCGTGGGCTCGATGCCGAGCCGGTCGAGGCCCGGCAGCTTGCCGCTGGCGACGTTGGCGAGCTTCATCGAATCGAGGTTGTCGCGGGACATCAGTGTCTTGCCGGGCAGCAGTTCCATCGCCAGCGCCTGCAGCCTGCCGAGCGCGGCGGGGAGGCCGAATACCGGCCGGCGCGCGCCCGACCACTCGCCGGCCGCCTCGACCAGCTGCTTGAGCGTGTACTGGTGCGGGCCGGTGCATTCGATCGTCGTGCCGATGGTCGACGGGTCGTCGAGCACCTTCACGACGGCCGTGGCCACGTCTTCCACCCACACCGGCTGGAAGCGCGCCTCGGCGCCGGCCAGCGGCATGACCGGGAAGATGCCCAGCAGAGAAGCAAACAGGTTGAGGAAGCGGTCGCGCTCGCCGAAGATCACCGAAGGGCGAAGGATGGTGAGGTCGAGACCGGCCTGCTTGAGCACCTGCTCGCCGCGGCCCTTGGAGCGCAGGTAGCGACTCGGCGCATCGGTGGCGGCGCCGATCGCGCTCACGTGCACCACGCGCCGCACGCCGGCCTTCGCGCACTCCGCCGCCAGGCGTCGGGGCAAGGCGACGTGCACGCGCTCGAACTCGGCTTCGCTGCCGTGCAGCTCGGCCACGAGGTTGATCACCGCGTCGGTGTCGCGCAGCATGCGGGCGAGCGTCGCGTCGTCGTGCACGCTGCCGACCGCGAGCTCGACCGTTGGCAGCATCTGCAGGTGGCGCGCGTTCATGACGCGGCGCGTCGCCACGCGGATGCGGCCGTCGGCACCGCCGCTGCGCTCGACCAGCTTCTCGCAGACGCTGCGGCCGACGAAACCGCTGGCACCGAGAACAAGGATCTTGGAAGGAGGCATCGGGTCAGTCTGGTCAGGGCAGGTCTTTTTCGGGCGGCGGCGCGTTCGGGTCGGGCGGCCCCATCGTACGGCCGAGGCGCGAGCGGATCGAGAGGCCCTTGCCACCGAGCACGCTCGCATAGTACGTGGCGTTCGAGAGCACCTTCTTCACGTAGTCGCGCGTCTCCGCAAACGGGATGTTCTCGACCCACGCCGCGGCTTCGAGCACCGGCCCTTCGCGCCACCTGCGAGGCCGGCCCGGGCCGGCGTTGTAGGCGGCGGCGGCCAGCGCCTGCGAGCCGCCCATGTCGTCGAGCACGAGCTTCAGGTAGGCGTTGCCGAGCTGCAGGTTCACGTCGCGATCGGCGATGCTGGCGTGCGTGTAGGGCAGGCCGATCTTCTTGGCCGTCCATTTGGCGGTGGCCGGCATCAGCTGCATCAGGCCTGCGGCGCCGACGCCCGATCGCGCATCGGTGATGAAGCGCGACTCCTGGCGGATCAGGCCGTAGACGTAGGCCGGGTCGAGCCCGATCGAGCGCGCGTTCTGCGTCACTTCCTTGCGGTGCGGCGTCGGGTAGCGTTGCTCGAGGTCGATCTCGGCGCGCGTCTTCTCGCTGGTGTTGATGCAGCGGTCCCAGATCTCGCGCTCGCAGGCGTATTGCGCGGCGGCAAGCAACTCGCGGTCGCTCAGGCCCCGGATGGAGTAGTTCCATTCGCGCACGCCTTCGCTGCGAAGGCCGAGCGCAACCAGCGAGAGCCCGCGCACGAGACCGGCCTGCGACGCGGGCGCGTCGTGCTCTTCCTTCGTGAGCGGTGCGGGCCTGGGCACCGCGACGGGTGGCCGACCCAGCTCCTCGGCCGCGAGCGCGCCGTAAAAGCTGAGCTGACCCGCGATGCCTTCGAGCAGTTCGCGGCTGGTGGCGGTGAGCGCCGCGCCGTCCTGAGAATCCTTGGCCAGCGCCCGCAGCGCGCGTGCCTTCCAGTAGACCCACGTGGCATCTTTCTGCTCGGCCGGCGACATTGCGTTGATCGCCTGCATGGCCTGCTGCCAGCGTGGCTTGCCACCGTCGGCGCGCAGCGAGGCGCGCACCTTCCAGGCGAGCACGTCGTCGGAGAGCTCGATCTCGCGGCCGCTCTTGCCGGGCACGAGGGCGGCGCGCTGGAACTGGTCGGCTGCATCGGACTGAAGCTTGATCGCCGTCTGCTTCGCCACGCTGGCCCAGGCCCAAGACGCGAGGTCGCCGGGCAGGCCGCGCTCCCAGCGCTGCGCGAGCAGGCCCGCGGCGGCATCGCTGTCGGTCGTGGCGAGTCGCGCGATCGCAATCGCGGTGAGCTCGGCCTCGGTGCGGTTCGCCGCCGAGGCCTTCTTGGCGAGGTAGCGGGCCGGGCTGTCGACGATGTCGGCAACGTTGGCTGCCGCCGCATCGTAGAAGAGCGCCGCGGCCTGGCGCGCGCCCTTCGGCTTGCCGGCATCGATGCTCGAGCGCGCCTTGGTCCATGCATCGGCGGTGCCGATGAGCTTGGCGTCGCGCAGCGTCGCTGCGAGAGTGGCGCAGCCGTCGTCGCCGTCTTTTTGCGCCATCCAGGCGGCGATGCCAGACTCTTTCACGTCTTTGCCGGCGAGCTGGTCGGCGACGATTGCATAGCACGTGACCTCGCGGTCGTCGTTCATGCGAAAGCGCGGGAACTCGGCGGCGAGATTGGCCCAATCGCGGCGCCGGCCGAGCTCGAGCAGCCAGTCGTTGCGGCCGCGGTCTTCGACGTAGGTGCCGCTCCAGCGCTGCGCGAAGGCGGTGAACTCGGGTTGCTGCACTTCGCCGATGCGGTTGGTGAGCTCCCAGTAGTCGACCCACATCGCGAACGGGTTCTTCTCGGCCGCGGCCTGCGCGCGCAAGGCGGCGAGGCGATTGCGGTCGCGTTTGCGAAAGGCGTCGCGCGCGTCGGTCACGGTGGTCTCGAACATCGGCTGCGCGTGCGCGGTGCGCGGCACGGCGAGGGCCGTGACGGCGCAGATCGCCGACATCGTGAAGACGACCCCGGTGCAGAATCTTGCCAGCGAGGTTGGGCCGGAAGTGGCTGGGGCGAAGGGTCCGATCGTCACGCTGGAGTCCGATACATGTGTCTGTGATGAAGCTCGAGCCGAGTTCAGAACCGTCGCCTGCAGCACACGCTCGGCGTGCCCTGCGAGCCCGCCTGAAGGCCGAACGGTCGGCCTTCGCTGCTTCGCCGCTTGCTGCAGAACGAGGCTTGCTGCTTGCCTCGGCCCTGCGCGAAGCGTTGCTGCCACTCGAGCCGCAATGCCTGGGCCTCTACTGCGCATTGCCATCCGAATTTAACGCAGCCTCGGCGATCGTCGCCGACGCGGGCTTCGACAAATGTGTGCTGGCCCTGCCGTATGCACGCCGAACGCCACGCACGATGACGTTCCGGCGCTGGGACCGGGCCGAGCCGACCGCCGCCGACGAATGCGGCATCCCGACCTGCGAAGGTGCGCTCGTCGTGCCTGATGTCGTCGTGGTGCCCTGCGTCGGCTATACCGCGGCTGGCTATCGGCTCGGCTTCGGCGGCGGCTACTACGACCGTTGGCTGGCAGCGCATTCGCACGTGGTCGCGGCCGGCGTGGCGTGGTCGTTCGCCGAGGTCGACGCGACGACTTTCGCTGCACAGCCGCACGACATCGCGCTCGCCTTCATCGTCACCGAGCACGGCGTCGTCTCGGCGTAGGCGCGGCGCAGCTCAGGGCGGCTTCGGCACGTTGCCGATGGCCGCTCGCGTCGCGGCCGCTTCGGCTTCGACCCAGGCGCAGAACTGCACCACCTCCGGCCGGCTGCGGGCTGCTGGCGCCGTCATCATCCAGTACGAGAACGGGCTGCCGACGCGGCCGGCCTCGCCGAAGGGCTCGACCAGCTCGCCGCGTTGCAGCGCCTCGTAGATCATCGGCATGCGGCCGAGTGCCACGCCGTGGCCCGCGAGTGCCGCCTGCACCTGCTGGTAGGTGAAGTTGAGGTAGACCCAGCGCCCCGGCTCGAGCTTGGGCTCGCCATGGTCGGCGAGCCAGTGGCGCCAGCTCAGGTACTCGCTGCTGGGTCGGTCGTCGTCTTCCTCGAGCAGGGTGTGGCCGGCGAGATCGGCGGGGCTTGCGAGCGGCGGTGCCGTGCCCAGGGCGATGCGTTCCCACAGGCCGCGGCTGACGGTCGGCGTCATCGTCTCGTCGAACAGGTGCACGCTGCCGGGCGGCACGCTTGCGGGGCTGCAATAGCGCAGCGCGAGGTCGAGCTCGGGGTCGTCGAGATCGGCGATCGCGTCGTGTGCCGAGACGCGGATGTCGATCGCCGGATAGCGGCGCTGGAAAGCTTCGATGCGGGGCAGCAGCCAGAGCGAGCCGAACGAGGCGAAGGTCGTCACGCTGACACGCTGGCGGCTGCGGCTGCGGCGTATCTGCTGCACCGTGGCGTCGAGCCGCGCGAGCAGCGGCTCGACGGCGCGCAGCAGCGCCTGGCCGTCGGGCGAGATCTGCACGTGGCGGGTGCCGCGCACGAACAGCTGCGCGCCGAGCTCGTCTTCTAGGCTCTTGATCTGCCGGCTGACGGCCGATTGGGTGACGTTCAGCTCGTCGGCCGAAGCGTTGAAGCCGAGCGTGCGGGCCACCGCCTCGAAGGCACGCAGGTTGGTCAGCGAAAGCGGCCGGCGACTCCGAGCATTCATGTCGAATGCGCATCAATCGACGCGCTCGTATTCATTGGATTCGCATGGGAGAAAAAAGGATCATATCGACCTCGGACCCCAGCGGAAATAGATGATGAATGCGCAACAACTCAGCCAGCTCGCCAGCCTGTCTCAAGAGTCCGTCAGCCTCGCCGCCGGGCAGGCGTTGCCGCTCGGCCGGCGCGGCGGCAGGCTCGAGGTGATCACCGGGCGCATCTGGCTCACGCGCGAGGGCGAGCTCGACGATCACGTCGTCGCCGGTGGCCAAAGCGTGTGCGTCGAAGGCTCCGCCGCCGCGGTCATCGAGGCCTGGGACGATCGCCATCCCGCCGTGGTGGCATGGCATCCGCGGCCCCCGCTGGCCCGCGCAGCAGCAGTGTTGCGGGCCGCATTCGGCCGCCACTGAGCCGCGGAATCGTGGGTGGCGCCGCGCTGGCCGAATGCGCCGGCCGGCCGGCGCACCGGTCTTGCACAATCTGCCATCGCGGCGTGGTGCCGCTTGCCCGGCACAACGATGCAACCAGCGTCCGCGGACATCGACGAACGCAGCGCCCTGCGCAAGAAGCTTGTCGCCGCCCGCCAGGCCTTGCCCGACCGGCTTGAGCGTGCCGTCGAGCTGCAGCGCGCGCTGCGCGTGTTCCTGGTCGGCCGCACCGAGACTTCGATCGGTGCCTACTGGCCGATCAAGGGCGAGTTCGATCCGCTGCCAGCGCTTTTTCGCTGGACCGAAGGCGCCGTGGAAGGGCGCCCGCGCCGCATCGGCCTGCCGAAGGCCGACCGCGAGACGCAGTCACTGCGCTTCCATGTGTGGTACCCCGGCTGCGAGACCGAGCTCGACGCCTACGACATCCCCAAGCCCAAGGGCACCGAGGAGTTCCTGCCCGAGATCCTGGTCGTGCCCTGCCTCGGCTTCGGCCCGGGAGGCGTGCGGCTGGGTTACGGCGGCGGCTTCTTCGACCGCACGCTGCGCTCGCTGGTGCCGCGGCCGGTAACCATCGGCGTGAGCTACACGCACGGCTTCTTGCCGATGCTGCGCTCCTCGCCCGACGACCTTCCGCTCGACGCACTGCTCACCGAAGACGGCCTGATGTACGAGCGGCGCTGAGGCCGCTGCGACGCTCCGGGCCTCAGCCCGCCGCGGGGGCCAGCCGCCGGCACACCTCGAGCGCGAGTGCCGACTGGTTCAGCGTGTAGAAGTGCAGCCCTGGTGCGCCGCCCGCGATCAGGCGCTCGCTCATCTTCGTGACCACCTCGAGGCCGAAGGCGCGGATGGACGCCGTGTCGTCGAGAAAGCCTTCCATCTTCAAGGCCACCCAGCGCGGGATCTCGATGCCGTCGCGCGCGGCGAACTGGGCGATGCGCGCGTAGTTGTGAAACGGCATCACGCCGGCCACGATAGGTACCGTGACACCGAGCGCGCGCACCTCGTCGACGAAGTGGAAGTAGGCGTCGGCGTTGAAGAAGAACTGCGTGATCGCGGAATCTGCGCCGGCTCGCACCTTGGCCGCGAAGTGCTGCAGGTCGCGCTTCGCGTAACGCTGCTGCGGGTGGTATTCGGGATAGGCCGCGACCTCGATGAACCAGTCGCGTCCTTCCTTTTCGCGTATGAATTCGATGAGGTCGGCGGCGTAGCGGAATTCACCGGCCGTGGCCGTGCCGCTCGGCAGGTCGCCACGCAACGCGACCAGTCGCCGGATCTCCTGCGCGCGATACGTCGAGAGGATTTCGCTGATGCCGGCGCGCGTGGAGCCGACGCACGAGAGGTGCGGCGCTGCCTGCTGGCCGAGCGCGGCGATGTCGGCCACGGTGGCGAGCGTCTTCTCGCGCGTCGAGCCGCCGGCGCCGTAGGTGACGCTGAAGAACTCGGGGGAGGCTTCGCTCAGCTCGCGCACCACGGTCTTCAGCTTCTCGCTGCCTACCGGCGTGTTGGGCGGGAAGAACTCGAAGCTGACGGGAACGGGTAGTTGCAGGCTCATGGCTGGCTCATCGGGTCTGATCTGATCTCGTCGGGCTGGCCCGAACGCACCGCATGCAGGAAGAATTCGCGGGCGCCTTCGCCACCGGGCGTGGCGCTGTCGAACCACGCTCGCACCTCGAGGCCGAGCTTCTCGCAGGCTTTTTTCAGGCGCTTTTCGGCGTGACCGTAGCCGGCAGCGCTCTTGACCTTGCCGCCGGCGCCGATGTCGATCGGCTGCAATTCGAACTGCGGCTTGGCCAAGAGCAACAGATGCTGTTTCATGAGCGGAACGAGCGCCGGCAGCACGAGAGTGAGGGAGATGAACGACAGGTCGCCGACGATCAGGTCGTAGACCGGGAAGGGCAGCTGCGCCGCTTCGAGGTGGCGCGCGTTCACGCCCTCGAGCGCGCTCACGCGCGGGTCGGCCGCGAGGCGCGCGTGGAGCTGGCCGTGGCCGACGTCGACGCCCACCACATGCGCGGCACCGCGCTGCAGCAGCACGTCGGTGAAGCCGCCGGTGCTCTGGCCGAGGTCGAGGCAGGTCATGCCCGTCACGTCGAGCCCGATGCGCTTGATCGCCGCGTCGAGCTTGAGCCCGCCGCGCGAGACGAAGCGCAACTCGGCATCGTCGGTCACCTCGAGCGCACAGTCGTCTTCGACCAACTCGCCGGCTTTCTTCGCCACCTGCCAGGTGCCGGCGCGTTGCACGCTCAGGCCCCCGCGTTCGATCAGCCGTGCCGCCGCCGAGCGGGTGGGCGCCAGCCCGCGCTGCACGGCGAGAACGTCGGCCCGCGTGGCGCTCATTCGAGTGCGCCGAGGTGGCGCATCGCCGCCTTGCCGAGCTTGGAGTCGAAGGTCACGAGTGGCACGCGCAGCCGGGCGGCGAGGGCCAGGTAGGCCGCGTCGTAGGTGGAGAGCGAATAGATCGTGGCGAGCGGCAATACCGTGTCGGGCGAGGTGCGATGCATCGTCACGTCGAACTCCATGTAGGCGGCGACGGCGGCGGCGGCGATTTCGTCGCCGATACCCGCACGGCGTTTGCGCTCGGCCATGCTCGCGATTTCATGGTCGAGCAACCACGACGCGTGCAGCGTGCGGCCGGCGATCAGCTGTGTGGCCGCTTCGCGCTGCGGCTCGTCGAAGAGCAGCGCAGCGAGCACCGAGCAGTCCACGACGGCCGGCGGCCGCACGAGGTAGGTGGCCGGCGGCTCTGCCACATAGATGGGACGGGCTTTCACCGCGAGCGCGAGTCGCGGTCGGCCCGGATGATGTCGACGCCGAGCGGTACGCCGGTGACGGGCTCCGGAAAGCGCCGGCGCAACTCGGCGGCAATGTCTTCCGTCGTGCGCCAGCCGACGCGCGTGCCGCCGTGGTCGCCCGACCGCGGTGCCGCGCCCGTCGCCGGCCCTTGGCCGACCGCCTCACTGACCATGGCCATCAACTCGCCCTGCAGCGAACGGTGGTTGCGCTCGGCACGTGCCCGCAATCGCTCGGCGAGAGCATCGGGAACACCCTTGATCGAAAAATTCACAGCCATTTTTCCTCCGCTCGACTGAACGGAGGCTTTTCGGAGCCATGGTGGCAATGCGTCAATTCAATACCGGTAAGCGTCGGGCTTGTACGGCCCCTCCTTCGGCACGCCGATGTAGGCGGCCTGTTCGTCGGTGAGCTCGGTCAGCATCGCGCCGACCTTTTTCAGGTGCAGGCGGGCGACCTTCTCGTCGAGGTGCTTGGGCAGCACATAGACCTGGCCACTCTCGTAGCGTTCGGGATGGGCGAACAGCTCGATCTGGGCGATCGTCTGGTTGGCGAAGCTCGAGCTCATCACGAAGCTCGGGTGGCCGGTGCCGCAGCCCAGGTTCACGAGGCGGCCCTTGGCGAGCAGGATGATCTTCTTGCCGTCGGGGAAGATCACGTGGTCGACCTGCGGCTTGATCTCTTCCCAGGTGCATTCCTTCTCGAGCGCGGCGATGTCGATCTCGTTGTCGAAGTGGCCGATGTTGCAGACGATGGCCTGGTCTTTCATGGCCGCCATGTGCTCGTGGCGGATCACGCCCTTGTTGCCGGTGGACGTGACGAAGATGTCGGCCTTGTCGGCAGCGTATTCCATCGTCACGACCTTGTAGCCTTCCATCGCGGCCTGCAGCGCGTTGATCGGGTCGACCTCGGTCACCCACACCTGCGCCGAGAGTGCGCGCAGCGCCTGCGCCGAGCCCTTGCCGACGTCGCCGTAGCCAGCGACGCAGGCGACCTTGCCGGCGATCATCACGTCGGTGGCGCGCTTGATGGCGTCGACCAGCGACTCGCGGCAGCCGTAGAGGTTGTCGAACTTGCTCTTGGTGACCGAATCGTTGACGTTGATGGCGCGGAAAAGCAGCGTGCCGCTGGCGCTCATCTCCTTCAGGCGGTGCACGCCGGTGGTCGTCTCTTCGGTCACGCCGATGATCTCGGCGTTCTTGCGGCTGTACCAGGTGGCGTCTTCGGCGAGCTTGGCCTTGATGCTCGCGTAAAGGCAGGTTTCCTCTTCGCTGGTCGGATTCGCGATGACGCCCAGGTCCTTCTCGGCACGCTTGCCGAGGTGCATCAGCAGCGTCGCGTCGCCGCCGTCGTCGAGGATCATGTTCGGGCCTTCGCCCTTCTCGCCCTTGCCGGCGAATTCGAAGATGCGGTGGGTGTAGTCCCAGTAGTCGGTCAGGTCTTCGCCCTTGTAGGCGAACACGGGCGTGCCCTTCACGGCGAGCGCGGCGGCGGCGTGGTCCTGCGTCGAGTAGATGTTGCACGAGGCCCAGCGCACGGCGGCGCCGAGCGCCTGCAGCGTCTCCACCAGCACAGCGGTCTGGATCGTCATGTGCAGCGAGCCAGTCACGCGCGCGCCCTTGAGCGGCTGGCTCTTCGAGAACTCCTCGCGTATGGCCATCAGGCCGGGCATCTCGGTCTCGGCAATGCGGATTTCCTTGCGGCCCCAGGTGGCGAGGTTCAGGTCGGCAACGATGTAGGGGGCGTTGGCTTTCGGCTTCAATACGGCGTTCATGTGTGAGGTTCCCGTTGAAATGCGGAACCCGCGCGGCGGACTGTCGGAAAGCGGGAGCTACTGCCCACCCACGACGGCCATCGTGCGGGTGAGCGCGGTTGCAACTGGCGCGGGCCGGTTGCCTGGGAGACAACCCGCACCGCTTTGCAAGCCTTCCGAGCCTGGGGCCGCCCGTTCGGGCCGGCCTCGCAACGCTCCTCGGAAAAGCCGAATTGTAGCGAGCGTCTTCGTCCTGTGCTGGCGCCCGATCGTCACTCAAGCCACCGGACGGCGTACCGATATGTCACGGCATCGCCCGGATTCCCATGAAGACACGACACCTGATCGCCGCCTCGCTGGTCGCGCTGCTGCAGAGCGCCCTCGCGGCGCCGCTGGCCGTGACCGTGACCGACACGGCGGGCAAGCCGGTCGAAGGCGCCGTGGTCACCGTCACGGTTGCCGGCGCACCCACGGCCACCCGCGACGCGAGCGCGCAGATCGCCCAGGAAGGGCGCCAGTTCGTGCCGCAAGTCACGGTGGTGCAGAGCGGCACCGCGATCACGTTCCCGAACCGGGACACGGTGCGCCACCACGTCTACTCGTTCTCGAGCGTCAAGCCCTTCGAGCTCAAGCTATACGCCGGCACCCCTTCGGTGCCGATCGTGTTCGACAAGGCCGGCACGGCGGTGCTCGGCTGCAACATCCACGACAAGATGAGCGCGTGGATCGTCGTGGTCGACACGCCGTACTTCGGCAAGACCGACGCCGCCGGCCAGGCGCGGCTCGACATCCCGGAAGGCGAGCACAGGATGCGGGTCTGGCAAGCGCGGCAGGCCGAGGCGCCGGTGCCGGTGGAGCAGAAGGTGCGCGCCGGCACGCCGGCCATCGTGCGCATCGCGCCGCTGCCCGACGCATGACCGAAGCCCGCCGCATGGCCGAACCACCGTCGCCCCGTGCGCACGTGCGCGCCTTCTCGGCGGTGCGTGGCTCGGTCGCGCGGCACCTGCATCGACGCATCGTCGTGGTCTTTCTCGGCCTGCTCCTGCTGGTGCAGGCCGCCGGGTTCTGGACCATCCGCAGCGGCATCGAGGCGAACGGCTTACGCCAGATCAACGACGACATGCGTGCCGGCGAGCTGCTGCTGCGCCGGCTGCTGGCGCAAAACGCCGAGCGTCTGCAGGGCGCGGCGACGCTGCTCGCTGCCGACTACGGCTTTCGCGCCGCCATCGCCACCGGCGACGCCGCCACGCTGACCGACGCGCTCGCCAACCAGGCCGAACGCATCGACGCCGGCATCGCCGTCTTCACCGATCCGGTCGGCAAGCCGATCGCATCCACCCTGGCCGACCCGCGCGCCATGCTCGCGCGGCTCGCGGCAGACGCGCGCGCCACGCCGGCCGAACGCGGCGACACCGGCCTGCAGGTGCAGACGGGCCGACTGCTCCAGGTCGTCACCGTGCCCGTCAGGGCGCCGATGCTGGTGGGCCGGGTGGTGATGGGCTTCACGCTCAACGAGGCCATGACGCGCGACTTCCACGACCTCTCTTCGCAGAACATCGCGTTCCTGTTCCGCAAGCCGGGCGGCATCTGGGAGCCCTTGCACGGCACCGATGCGAGTGCGGTGCCGGCAGACCTTGCCGCTGCGCTGCAGGGCGGCCGGCCGGTCGATCGCGCCGAGATCGGCGGTGCTTCGACCGCACTGCACGTCGTCTCGCTGGCGCGCAACGACGAGCGCGAGCTCGGCGCCGTGCTGATGCGCTCGATCGACGAGGTGGTCGCGCCGTATCGGCGGCTGCACGTGATGCTGCTCGGCATCACGCTGGGCGGCGTGCTCGTGTTCGGCATCGTCGGCTTCGTCACGGCGCGGCGCATCACGCGCCCGATCGATGCGCTGGCGGCGAGTGCCGAGCGGCTCGCCGCCGGTGACTACGCCGCGCCGATACCGGCCGGCGGTGAAGACGAGGTCGGCAACCTCGCACGTTCGTTCGAGATCATGCGCGTCGGCATTCGCCAGCGCGACGGCGAGATCCGCCGCCTCGCCTTCTGGGACGCGCTCACCGGCCTGCCGAACCGCGAGCAGTTCCGCCAGCTGCTGCGTGAACAGCTCGTCGCGGCCCGGCGCAGCGCAGAACCCTGCTCGGTGGTGATGCTCGACATCGACCGCTTCAAGCACGTCAACGACGTGCTCGGCCACGGCTTCGGCGACCGCCTGCTGGCCTGCATCGGCGGCCGGCTGATGGAAGGCGTTCGCGGCAAGGACACCGTGGCCCGCCTCGGCGGCGACAAGTTCGCGATCTGCCTGCCCGCCACGGGCCATGCCGCTGCTGCAGAGCTCGCTCAGCGCCTGCGCGGCCTGCTCGAGCAGCCGCTCACGCTCGAAGAGCACACCATCGACGTCAGCGCGGGCGTCGGCATCGCCAGCTTTCCGCTGCATGCCGACGAAGCCGATGCCCTGCTCGGCCGCGCCGAGGTGGCGATGTACACGGCCAAGGCATTGCAGACCGGCACCTCCGTCTACGACCCGACGCACGACTCCGCCAGCGACGCGTCGCTCTCGATGCTGAGCGAGCTGAAAGTCGCCATCGACGAGGAGCAGTTGCGGCTCTTCCTGCAGCCCAAGTTCACGCTCGGCTCCGGCGCGGCCTGTGGCGCCGAAGCGCTCATACGCTGGCAGCATCCGCAGCGCGGCCTGCTCGGGCCCGGCCAGTTCATTCCGTTCGCCGAGCGCACCGGTTTCATCCGCGAGCTCACCGGCTGGATGATCGAGAAAAGCGCACAGCGCTGCAGTGCCTTGCGGGCCCGGGGTCTCGATCTCAAGGTGGCGGTCAATCTCTCCACCAAGGACCTGATGGACCTGCGGCTGGCCGAGCGGCTCGAGCAGACGCTGTCGCGCACGCACCTCGATCCTTCGGCGCTCTCGCTCGAGATCACCGAGAGCGCGATCATGGACGACCCGCAGCGCGCGCTCGCCACCTTGCGCCGGCTCGACGCCATGGGCGTCACGCTCTCGATCGACGACTTCGGCACCGGCTATTCGTCGCTCGCCTATCTCAAGAAGCTGCCGCTGCACGAGCTCAAGATCGACCGCAGCTTCGTCATGGGCATGGAGACCGACCGCGCCGATCTGAAGATCGTGCGCTCGACCGTCGACCTCGCGCACAACCTCGGCTACCAGGTGGTGGCCGAAGGCGTCGAGACGGCGCAGACGTGGGCGATCCTGCGCGAGATGAAGTGCGACATGGCGCAAGGCTTCTTCATGGCCAAGCCGATGCCCGAAGGCGACATCGAGGGCTGGCTCGGGCAATGGTCGTCGCCGCAGACGCGGCTGCGCACCGAATTCGCGGAGTTGATATGAAACGCATCAGTGCGGCGTTCTCGGCCGCGACCTTCCTGTTCACGCTCGCGTGCGCGGCGCCGATGGCCGCGCGTGCGGCCGATGGCAAGCTGCTGCTCACGGGTGGCGTCAGCAGCATCGACGGCGCAGCCGGCGGTGGCCTCACGCCCTGGGCGCTGATCGGCAGCTACGGAAGCGTCGGGCAGTGGGGCGCGAGTGCCTTCGCCACGAGTGTTCAGACGCGCGACTACACGCTCGACGACTTCGGCGTGGCGGCAGG
>Ga0209511_1001462_pt1 | contig 21012 bp, 20 predicted proteins | sample SSSSmetaG_FD_184141 | JGI IMG/M metagenome (GOLD analysis project Ga0209511, IMG submission 184141) | Glacier valley bacterial and archeal communities from Borup Fiord, Nunavut, Canada, to study Microbial Dark Matter (Phase II) - ​SSSS... | ecosystem: Environmental > Aquatic > Freshwater > Ice >...
CGGCCAGCAAGCCCGTCCTCGAGTCAATAGCCACCACCACGGTGCCCGACTGCTGAGGTAAGTCCTGTACCTCGCGGTATTTGGGCAGGTCGTCAATAGCGGGCGGCAGGGGCCGGACTGCGGTGTCCGAACGGTTCACGAAGGCGACCTGCACCGGACCTCGAGGCAGCACCGTGACTGGGCGGAAGGCCACCCCGTCGGGGGCCTCGAGCGTCACAGGCGGTTTGCCGCGCAGGTATCCGGTCATCATGTCCTTCCACACGGGCGGCGGATACTCGCCGCTGTAGATGTTGCTCGGCATCGCACCACCCTGTTGGATGCCCATCCACACCGCGCCCACCGCTTTGGGGGTCGCGCCCATGAACCACAAATCCTTGACCTCGTTGGTGGTTCCGGTCTTGCCGCCCACCTGCCAACCGGGGATGCGGGCGCGGAACGACAGTCCGCCTTGCGCCTCCTCGAGGTCGTTGACCACGCCCTTGAGGTAGTCCCAGCCCGCGTAGGCCACCTGTGGACTCCACACCCGGCGAGGGCGCAACGCGTCGCGGTTGAAGTCGAACAGCACCTTGCCGGAGGCGTTTTCGACGTAAGTCAGAAAGCTGGGTTTGTTATATAAGCCGCCGTTCACGAAGGGCGCGTAGGCGGCGGCCATCTTCAGGGGCGTGGTCTCGAGCGTGCCAATCGCCAACGACGGAACCACTTCGGGGACAGGTAAGTCGAACTGCTTGAGCTTTTCGGCAAAGGTTTTGATGCCGATTTTGTAGGCCAGCTTGACGGTGGGAATGTTAAGCGACTTGTCCAGCGATTCGCGCAGCGGCATGTTGCGGTAGGTGTAGAAGCGACCAAAGTTCTGCGGGGTGTAAACGCCTCTGGACGCTCCGGCCCAGGGAAAGGAGGTGGGCGCGTCTAGTTCGGTGTGGTCTGGCCCAATTCCGTTCTCGAGGCCAGTGGTGTACAGCAAGGGTTTGATGGAGCTGCCCACCTGGCGTTGACCCTGTGCGGCGTTGTTCCACTCGAGCGGAGTCACCCCGTCGCGCAGTTTTTGACCCACCATCGCCAGAACCTGTCCGGTTTGCGGCTCGAGCAGTACGGCGGCCATCGTGGCGGCCCGCACTGGCATCCGGGCGTTTCTCGAGGCGTTCTCGATGCTGTCCTGAGCCTGCAAATCGAGGGTGGTGTAAACGGTCAGTCCCCCGGCCCCGTAAACCTGTTCGCGGCCAAACTTCTCGAGCAGTTCGCGCTCGACCTGCTGCACGAAGTACGGGGCGCGTTCGGTGGTCACGGCCCGCAGGTTCTTGGCGTTCTTATCCACCAGTTTGGCGCTCGAGATGTTGCCTTTATCGTCGTACTTGACCTGCCAGCCGTTGGGTTTCAGCTTCTCGAGCTTAGCCGCTCGAGCCTCAGCAATCGTCACCCAGCCGTCCTCGACCATGCGGTCTATCACGTCGAACAACAGCGGACGATACGCCTTGAAGTCGAAGTAGCGCCCGCCGTTGGGAATCAGGATGGTGAGGTAGGCGCTTTCGGCCAGGGTGAGGTCTTTGGGCAGCTTGCCAAAGTAGGCTTTAGCCGCCCCGTAAATACCGCGAATCTCGGTTGCGCCGCCATCGCCCCAGTAAATCACGTTGAGGTAGGTCTGTAAAATCTCTTCTTTGGTGAAACTGCGCTCCACCTGAAGCGACAAAATCCACTCTTTCACTTTTCGCTGCACATCCTGAATGTCGCGGGAAGCGGGGTCGTAGAGGTCGCGTAGCAGGGTGTTACGGGTGATTTGATTGGTCAGGGTGCTGCCACCCTCCACCCGTTTACCGGTGAGTGCTTTGGACAGGGCGCGGCCCAGCCCGATGGGGTCCACGCCGTAGTGCTCGAAGAAACGGCGGTCTTCGCTGGTGACCACAGCGGCCATCAGGTAGGGGCTGATGTCGTCGAGCGTGACCAGGGTGCGGTTGACCCGTCCGCCACCGGGTAACTTGGGGCTGAGCGTGGCAATCAGGGTGCGGTCTCGAGCGTAGACCTTGGTCACCGACCCCAGCGTGAGCGAGTCCAGGGCGCGGTAATCGGGAATGTCACGCGCCCAGCGAATGGCAAACACCGCCAGCGCCGAGGCCACCGAGACCAGCGCCGCGAGGACAAAAGCGAAAAAGAGCCGCACGAGAACCATAGGGGTTCACCATAGCCGATGAAGACGAGAGGGAAATGAATGGCGCTCGAGGGTAGGTCGGGAGGGTAGGAGGGTAGGAGAGTGGGAGGGTAGGAGAGGGTGAGGGTTGGGATAGAGCGTTCAAGTAGGGTGCGTGTAGCACAAGGTTTTCGTAGGGGCAATCCCTTGTGGTTGCCTTTTATCGCTCGAGCAGGAAGCCCTCACCCTGCCGCTGCGCGGCGGTCCCTCTCCCGGTTCGGGAGAGGGTTAAAGACTAAAAAAGTCCCTCTCCCACAATGTGGGAGAGGGAGACCCGAAGGGGTCGGGGTGAGGGCTTTCCAGGCCGCTCGAGGATTTAAAGCGCGAGGATTTAAAGCTCGAGCATGGGGTTACACACGCGTCAAAGCTGAGCTTTCTTGGCCTCGATAATCTCACGCACCCGCACCCTCAAATCGGCGTTTCGCATGGGTTTTTGCAGCACGGCGTCGGCTCCGGCATCAAAGGCCCTCGAGCGGGTTTTGTCGTCGTCCTCGGCGGTGAGCAGCACCAGGGCCACACCGTTGTACTGAGGGTCGGCCCGTAACTCGCGGATGACCTCGATGCCGCCCATGCGCGGCATGTTGTTGTCTACCAGCACCAGGTCGGGAACAAATCCGTCACGGATACGCTCGAGGGCGTCCTGACCGTCCGAGGCGGCTTCCACGGTGCCCTCGGTTTTGAGGGTCAGGGTGAGCACGGTCCGCAACGCGGGTTCATCGTCGGCGACCAGAATGCGGTAACTCATGGGGTCAGCATAAGGGTTGGAGCGTGTGACACCAAATTTTGCGAATAGACCCTCATCTACCCCGCATCTGCCCCGAAGTGGAGACTCTTTTGGTGCGCTCCTACCCGCTTATTGGGCGCACTTTTGTAACTCGAGTCCTACCCGCAACATTAAGACGGTGCTACGTTGAACTCCTATGACCTCTGCGCTCACCCTGGAAGCCGCCTGGAATGCCCTGCGCGGCGTAAACGACCCGGAACTGCATCAAAGCCTGGTGGCCCTGGGTATGGTCGAGCGGCTCGAGGTTCACGGAACTTTAGTGGACGTCAAAATCAAGCTCACCACCCCGGCCTGTCCGCTCAAAGGACAAATCGAGCGCGAGGTGAAGGCGGCGCTCGAGGCGGTGGGCGCAGAGTCAGTTGTGCTCGAGTTCGGGGCCGATGTGCGGGCTTCCAGTGGCTCTAGCAAGGCCAGTCTGCCCGGTGTGAAGAACGTGATTGTGGTGGGGTCGGGCAAAGGTGGGGTGGGCAAGTCGTCGGTGGCGGCAAACCTGGCGGTGTCGCTGGCGAAGAGCGGCGCGGCGGTGGGCCTGCTCGACGCCGACATTTACGGCCCCAGCGTGGCCCACATGATGGGCATGGGGTTAGAGCGCATCAAAGCCAACGCCGATAAAAAGATGATGCCGCTCGAGCGGCACGGACTCAAGTTCGTGAGCATGGCTAATCTGGCCGCTAGCGGTCAGGCGCTGGTGTGGCGCGGCCCCATGCTGCACTCGGCCATACAGCAGTTTCTCAAGGATGTGGCCTGGGGCGAACTCGATTACCTGATTGTGGACCTGCCCCCCGGCACCGGAGATGTACCACTCTCACTGGCTAACAGCGTGGACATCGCTGGAGCAGTCATCGTCACCACACCGCAAGATGTAGCGCTGATTGACGCGGCCAGGGCCATCGACATGTTCCGCAAAAACCAGATTCCTGTTCTGGGCTTGGTCGAGAACATGAGTTACTTTGTGGCCCCCGATACCGGGGTACGCTACGACCTGTTCGGCACAGGCGGCGGTCAGCGCTACGCGCTCGAGAACAAGCTCTTTTTCCTGGGTCAGATTCCACTCGACATCCCCACCCGCGAAGCCGGAGACGCCGGAACCCCAGTGGTGATTTCAAATCCGCACAGCGCGGCGGCGGTGGCGCTCGAGGGCGTGGCCAAAACCCTGGCGGGGCGCATCAGCGTGCAGAGCTTAGTCTCCCTGCCAATGGTGTAGAGCCAATGGTATAGGGCCGATGGTCTAAGCGATGGTTTGACTCAAACGACCCACTTCAGCTCGAGGTTTCCATGATTGCCACCCTGACCGACAACTCAAAATCACGGCTGCTGGGGCTGCTCAAGGCCAGTCACGGCTCTACCGTGCTCGAGCTGGCCGAGAGTATGAGCATGAGTGTGGTCGCCGCACGCAAGCACCTGTGCGACCTCGAGATGAACGGATTAGTCGAGTTGAGCGTGGAAAAACCCTGTGGCCGGGGCCGCCCCCAGCACGTTTACCGCCTGTCGCAAAAAGGCGAGGGCACCTTTCCCAAAAGTTACGCAGGGCTGTGTCTGGACGTGCTCGAGCACCTGCAAACCCTGTTCGGGGAGGGCGCGCTGCTGCAAGTGCTCAGCTCGAGGGAGGACAAGCTCTTCGAGAACTGGAAACCGTTGCTCGAGGCCGAGAGTACGCTACGGGCCAAGCTCGAGCGCCTGAGCGAACTGCTCAGTGAAGCGGGCTATCAGGCTAGGGTGTGCGAGTGTGAGCGCGGAAACCTGTATCTCGAGCAGGGGAACTGCCCCAGTCTCGAGGTGGCTAAGCACTTCAAGCAGATTTGCGGGGTGGAGCAAACCCTTTATCAACGCCTGCTGGGCGTTCCGGTGGTGCGCGAATCGCAGATTTCTAACGGCGCGAAACTGTGCCGATACCGAGTTGGATAACAAAGACACATGGACCACTATTCATACGCTACATGTCCAAGAGATGGTTCAAATGGTAGCTTGATAAAATATTTATTTACTCCAACTCAAATAGAAATTTTTATATGTGATGAATGTAGCTGTGTGTGGCTCCCAGGATAGTCAGTCCAAGAGCTATCTTTTCTTTGTTTCGATGATTTTCTCGAGCAAAATGACATAACCTGGGTTGAGCAAGATTTATACTTTATAGAGTTGGAGTATTAACGCAAGGCAAACTCATTTTAAATTCTGGATTAAACAAAAATTCCGTTTCGCTGAAAAAGCTCTCCATCCAACCAAATTTCGCCACCCTTACGTAAATCGCAAATCATATCCCAGTGAATAGCGCTTTCATTGAGTCCGCCGCACTCGCGGTAGCTCGAGCCAACCGCCAGATGCACCGTGCCGCCCATTTTTTCATCGAAGAGAATTTCTCGAGTGCAGCGCACAATTCCGTAGTTGCTGCCGATGCCGATTTCACCCAGAAAGCGCGCTCCAGGGTCGGTATCGAGCGCGGCTTGCAAAACGTCGTTTCCTTCCTCGGCGCTGGCTCGAGTAATCTTGCCGTTCACCAGCTCGAGGCGAATGTTCGAGACCTTCTGACCACCGTACATCGTGGGAACGTCGAAGAAGATGGTTCCAGTGGCGCTGTCCTCGAGTGGACTGGTGAACACCTCGCCGCTGGGCATGTTGCGAAGCCCGTCCGAATTGCGCCACACTCGAGACTCCACCCGCGTTTTCACGTCGGTTTCCGCGCTGACTAACCGCACTTCGCGCGCTCGGGAAAGGCGCTCGACCAATCCGGCCTGAAATTCGCGCACCTCGAGCCATTTTTTCGCAGGGTCTGCAAAGTTCAGAAACATCGCTCGAGCCACAAAATCGGCGTACTCCCCATACGGCATCCCGGCCAGTTCCGCGCCCGTCTGGGTGGGGAAAAGCGTGAGCGACCAGCGCTTGTGGCGGCGAATCTCGGCCAGGGCGCTCGAGGCCAGCCTGAAGCGCTGCACCCGGTTCGCAGGCGCGGCAGTGCCCAGATGCGGGGTCAGAATCCGCAGGCTCGAGTGGATGCTCTCGAGTTCGCTCAGGCGGGTGGGATGGATTCGCTCGAGCAGGTTGGGGTCAGCCAGACGAACGTAATCCGCGCTCTGGTCGGGGTAATCGAGGTTGAGCACCGGTTCTGCGCCCCGCTCGAGGATGGTCCGGTAGAGTTCCTCGACCAGCGGTAGGGCCAGGGTTGAGGCCCCAATCTGCACCCGCTGACCGCGCTCGACCTCGAGACAGTAATCTGCTAAAAGTGCAGCGTGTTTGACGATGTATTCGGGAAGCATGGGTAGGTTTTAGGCGCTCGAGGGGGGATTTGCAAGCGTGGGCTGGTGAGTGTTGAGTGTTGAGTGTTGCGCCTCCGGCTGTCTTGACCTAAACGGCACCTAACGGGCCAGGTCGCGAGTCTTTAGTAGTTGGTAATTGGTTGGTTTGATTTCGGGCGCTCGAGGGCAGACCAACCAATTACCAATGACCAATGACCCGCCGGAGGCGTTCTTTTCACCCAAACCCCCTCAAGACCCTCTCGAGCGGCTCAGTCCCATCACGTCCTCGAGCAGCACCGCCGCCGCTTTTTCGCCGCTTTCCATCGCGCCCTGAATGCTGCTCATGCTGGTGAGTTCCGAGGCGATGAGCAGGCCGGGGAGTGCGGTAGCGTGGCCCAGCAGGCTCGAGGCGAACCCGGCGGGCTGGTCGAACTGGGCGTGCTTGATGAGGTCTGAACCCAGCAGGCGCAGCTTCTGCACCTTGGTGGCCGGATACCACTGCGAGAGTTCGGCGCGCACTCGAGCGTCCAGCACAGCTTCGTCGGTGGCCATGTCGCTCAGCACGGTGACGACCAGCAGGTGGCGACCTTCCGGGGCGTACTCCGGCACCGCGTTCGAGGGCCACAGAAAGTTGTTGATAGTCCCGGCTCGAGAGTTGAGTAACAACTTCCCCGAGCGCTCGAGCCGTTCGTTGGAGGCGTAGTAAAAATAGCGACTTCCCACGCTCGAGAAGGGGGTTTTAACCCCACTCAGGCGCTCGAGTTCGGGCGGGTCCACCGCCAACAGCACCACTGCGGCCTCGAACTCGTCGCGCAGGGTTTTCAGGGTCCAGCCTTCAGCACTGCGCTCGAGCGAAATCACCTTCTGGCCGAACTCGAGGTCCAGACCGCGCGCCAGTTGCCGGGTAATCTGCCCGATGCCGCCGCGTGGCAGGGCGATGGCACCGTCAAGCAGCATCCTGAAGTAGTAGCGAAACAGTCTGCTCGAGGTGTGTAGGTCGCGGTTCAGAAAAATTCCGCCGAAAAAGGGCCGAAAAAACGAATCTATAGCACCGCTCGAGAAACCGTACTCGCGCAGGAAATCCTCGGTGCTCGAGTCGGGTCCTTTGAGCAGGCTACTAGAATCGCCCAGTTTCAGCTCGAGGGCCAGCCGACCCACTTTTGCCTTGTCCAGCACGCCCAGATACGGCGAGAACACCGTGGGCAGCAGGTCGCGCACACTTCTGAACGGGTCTCCCAGAGTAGAGCGGCCCTTCTCGCCCAGCAGCACCGCCCCCGGCTCGAGCGGCACCAAATCCAGCGCTTCTAAATCGAGATTGCGCCTGACCGCCGGATACGCAGTGAACAGCACCTGAAAGCCCACGTCGGTGTTAAAGCCCTCGAGCGTGCGGCTGCGAACCCGGCCTCCCACGCTGTCACGGGCCTCGAGCAGCCTGACCTCTTTTCCAGCCCGTTTGAGCGCTCGAGCGGCGGTCAGACCGGCCAGGCCAGCCCCCACAATCACAATCACTTCGCGTCTCCGGTTTCGATACCGTTTTCGGGGTGTGAAATCCAGTCGCTCCAGCTTCCGGCGTACAGTTTGGCTTGAACGCCCAACTCGTCGAGCACCAACGCGTTGTGAGCCGCCGTCACACCGCTTCCGCAGTACAAAATCGCGCTGTCATCCATGCCCTCGAAGCGCTGCTCGAGCTGCTCGAGCGGCTTAAAGTGCCCGTTCTCGAGGTTATCCATAAAGGGGTAATTCTCGGCACCGGGAATGTGGCCCGCTACGGGGTCCACGGTTTCCTTGTCGCCCCGGTAGCGCTCACTGGCTCGAGCGTCGAGCAGGCGGGTTTTGCCGTCCGCTACAGCGGCTTGAACCTCCTCGAGCGTGGCCAAGAGTTCGGGTCGCACCTTCGGAGCAAACTTTTCGGCTCGAGTGGGCGGAACCTCAACCGTCATCTGAAATCCGGCCTCGAGCCACGCGTGCAGGCCGCCGTCGAGCAGCTTCACATCGTCAAACCCCAGGTATTTGAGCAGCCACCACAGCCGACCCGCATACATGCCGCCCATGTCGTCGTAGACCAAGATTTCAGAGGCGTTGGTGACGCCGCAACGCTCGAGCTTGGCGACCAGAACACCTATATCGGGCAGCGGATGGCGTCCCCCATGCTCGGAAACCGGGGAGGATAAATCTTCGTTGATGTCTAGAAAATACGCCCCCGGCAGGTGGCCCTCAGTGTAGAGTTCGCGGCCCAGCGCCGGGTTCATCAGGTTGAATTGGGTGTCGAAAATGACGAGTTGAGGGTTCCCGAGGCGGGTTTGCAGCTCGAGCGGAGAAATCCAGTTGCGGGCCATGAGGGTATTTTAGAGGGTGGGAGGGTAGGAGAGTACGAGGGTTGGAGGGTTGGAGGGTTGGAGGGTAAGAAAGAGCGCCTCCGGCTGTCTTGAGCAGAACGGCACTGTCTTGGGATAAGCGGCACCTATCGGGCCATCCCGCCCCGTGGGGCCTGCTCGCGGGTTATTAGTCATTGGTTCTTGGTCGGTTTGATTTCGGGCGCTCGAGAGCGAACCCACCAATAACCAACTACTAAAGACCCGCCGGAGGCGCAAAACCGAAAACTGATAACCGACAACTGACCACTCAAGACCGTGAATCCAGCCACAGCGTCACCGGGCCATCATTCACCAGCGCCACCTGCATATCTGCGCCAAAGATACCCGTCTGAACCTCAATGCCCAGCCGCTCGAGCGCCATGTTAAAGACTTCCCACAGCCGTTTTCCCTGGTCAGGCGGGGCCGCACCCGTGAAACCCGGACGGTTTCCCCTCGAGAGGTCGGCGTAGAGCGTGAACTGACTCACCGACAAAATCTTTCCTGAAACCCCCTCGAGCGCGAGGTTCATCTTGCCCGCTTCATCGGAAAAGATGCGGAGCTTGGCAATTTTAGCCGCCAGAATTTCGGCATCCTTCTCGAGGTCGCCGTGACCTACCCCAACCAGCAGCAGAAAGCCACGTCCAATCTGACCTACCACTTTTTCTTCCACCATGACAGACGCGCTCGAGACCCGCTGGAGTAAAACGCGCACTAATTAATCTCCCCCTCTCCCCCTCTCCCCCTCTCCCCCGCTTGCTCAGAAAGCCTCGAGCGCAGATTCTGAATCGCGTTTCCCAGAATCTCGGCTTCTTCAAAATCCAGATTGCCACGGGTTTTCTCGGCCAGGGTCTCGAGCATCTTCAAGCTTCGTTCCACCATCCTGCGCGCTCGAGGGCCGCCTACCTCACCACCCAGCTCACCGCGAATTTGATTGGATAAGGGGCTGAGTTCGCCCAGCGCCGCTTCTGCGGTAGCCTCGAGCGATTGAATGAGTCCGACGAATTCGGGGTTGGGCATGGGAGATAGGTTACAGGTTACGGGTTACGGGTTACGGGTTATAGGGATGGAGTGTCGGGACCGCTCAAGTGCAACAGCATTTACATTCGCTTTCGCCAGGTGAAGACATGTTCCCGATACTTCCCACACCCTGCTTTTGCCTTTTCCCTGTCACCTGTTCCCTAAAACCTGTAACCCGCTTTTACTGAGCGCTGGCTAAATCCGGTCTCAAAACGGTGGCCCCACGCAGATAAATGTGTTTAATCTCGAGCTGACCCTTATCGGTGTCTACGTGCATCATCACCCGAATGGCTTTCTCGAGCCGTCCTGGAACCCCAATCTCGAGGGCGTTTAAGAGCGGAACCATGGTCATGCCCAGTGCGCGGGCCGCTTCCGCCGGAAACGCGGCGTTGAGGTCGGGCGTGACGGTAAAAATGACGCTGCAAATTTGCTCGAACTCGAGGGCATTGTCCACCAACAGGCGCTCGAGCAGCTCCCTGGTCGCCTCGTGAATAGCCTCGGAGGTGTTTTCTGTAACGGTGGTCGCCCCACGTATGCCGCGCATCATGGGGTCAGTGTAGGCGAATTCTGAGGGGTGCGGCGAAGGTTCGTCTAGCTCGAGGGGAAGCAAGCTCGAGGGAAAGCAAAAGGAGAGCAACGGTCCATTTCCGCTGCCCTCCTTTTCTTGAACTTATTCTTCTTCCCCACTCGAGCGCTTAGCCCTTCCCGCATCTTCTTGGTCAGAATAGCGCCCATGAGGACGCTTGACCGCTTGGGCAGAACGGCTCTCGTCACCCCTCGAGAGCCTGCCCGCCTTCTTCACCGCGTCGGTCAACAAAAACTCAATCTGAGCGTTCACGCTGCGGAGTTCGTCGGAGGCCCAGCGCTCGAGGGCCACGTACAAATCGGGCGAGATGCGTAAGGGAAAATTCTTGCGGGTGCTTTCCTTTTTTTCCGGGTCGGAGGCCATCAGGCCCCCCTAGTACAGACTTCCGGCGTTCACCACCGGTTGGGTGCCCCGCTCACTGGTGAGCACGACGAGCAGATTGCTGACCATCTGGGCCTTGCGCTCGTCGTCCAGATGCACGATGTTGTCGCGCTCGAGCTGTTCTAGGGCCATCTGCACCATGCCCACCGCTCCGGCCACAATCTGGGCGCGGGCCGCGATGATGGCTCCGGCCTGCTGGCGTTGCAGCATGGCGGCGGCGATTTCCGGGGCGTAGGCCAGGTGGGACAGCCGCGCCTCGAGCACCGTGACCCCGGCGTGCAGCAGTCGCTCGGTCAACTCACCCTCGAGCGCCTTGGCCAGTTCATCGGCGCTGCCACGCAAGCTCAGCTCTCCGGTTGGGGCGTCGTAGGGGTAACGGCTGGCCAAGTGGCGCAGCGCGGTCTCGGTCTGGATGCCCACAAATTTCTCGTAATTCTCGACATCGAAGCTGGCCCTGGCGCTGTCCACCACCCGCCACACGATGACCGCCGCGATTTCGATGGGGTTTCCGTCGTGGTCGTTGACCTTCTGGCGTTCGCTGTTGAAGTTGCGAATACGCAGTGAGATGGTTTTTCTCGAGGTCAGCGGATTGATGAAGTACCAGCCGTTCTCGCGCTGGGTGCCCACGTAGCGCCCGAACAGGGTGAGCACCATCGCGTTGTTGGGCTGCACGATGATGAAGCCACCCAGCCCAACCAGGAGTAGAACGCCCAGCACAACTCCGAGCAGGAACAGCAGGCCGTTGTCCAGGGTGAAAAGGTAGGCGGTTCCTGCGGCCAGGGCCAACCAGACGACGAGCATCAATCCGCCACTGAGCGCGCCAATTTTACGTTCACGGGTTTCCATGTGGGTTCCTCCCTCGAGCACTCGAGAAGTGGGCATTCCTGGAGAACATCCGGCTCGAGCGCACCCTGATTCTGGCGACCTCAAAATCTTCGCTCAACATCAAAGTGATATCATATTGATACTTTTTTAGGCAAAAGTAAAGCCCCCCATTTCTGGGGGGCTACGTCCACACTCGAGGCGGGCAGGCCCGCGAGGTGCCGTTCTGTCCAAGACGGCTTAGAGTTCGCCTTTGAGGGTGCTAGCGACCTTGAAGCGAATCTTCTTGCCGGCTGGGATGGTGATTTTGTCGCTGGTGCCAGGACGCACGCCCTGGCGCTCGGCGGTCAGGGCCACCGAGAAGGTGCCCAGGCCGGGAAGGCCCACGCTCTTACCGTCCTTGAGCGCCCCAATGACCGAATCCAGCATGGCGCTGATGGCCTCGCCGGACTCTTTCTTGTTGAGGTTGGTCTTGGAAGCGACGAGTTCGATGAGTTGGGTCTTGGCGACCTTCTGCGGGGCCGCAGGCTTTGCCGGCGCGGCTGCTTTTTTGGCAGGCTTGGCGGCAGGCTTGGCGGCGGGTTTGGCGGCTTTTTTAGTTGCCATATCCACTCCTAAACTACTGGATTTTGAGCGTGGAACGTGCTCGAGCGCAATATAGCACACCATGAACGTGCTGTACAGCATTTTCAAAGTGTATTTCCAAAAAGACCCTCGAGCACGCCCTCAAAGCGCTGTGCCGTGAGCCTCACAATTCGGCATGAAATTCACATTTTTCTCGTGCAGAACGAAGAATTTTCATACCAGATTTAGGCCACTCAAGCGTCAAAAAGTGCTATGCAGGGTGTCTCAAGCGTTTCTTAATCTTTCTCTCCATACAGATTCTCATTCTCAAATCTGTTTTGGGTTAAGCCACTCGAGTGCGCTATACTCGAGTTCGCACATGATTGAGTCCCCTCGAGCCATCAAAGGAACCGGAAACGGGGCGTTGCCCCCCATGCTCGAGCAATACATCGAGCTGCGAGACCGCTACGCCGAGCACCTGCTCCTCTTTCAGGTCGGAGATTTTTTCGAGACCTTCGGTGAGGATGCCGAGCGGGCCGCCAAACTGCTGGGCATCACCCTGACCCACAAGACCAGCAAGGATTTTTCCACGCCCATGTCGGGCATTCCCATTAGGGCTGCTGACCAGCACATCGAAAAGCTGCTGAGTCTGGGGGTGCGGGTGGCGGTGGCCGAACAGTTTGGCGATGTCAATGGCCCTGGTCTGGTCGAGCGCCGGGTGACGCAGGTGTTGTCTCCCGGCACCGTGGCCGAGGAAAGGTTACTCAGGCCCGAGGAGAATTATCTGGCGGCGGTCGCCACCGGAGACGGCTACGCGCTGGCCCTGCTCGACGTCAGTACCGGAGAATTTCGCTGCTGCCTGCTCAGCTCGAGGGGGGCGCTCTACGAAGAACTGGCCCGCGAGAACCCGGCGGAAGTTCTGGTGGCCCCGGAGATTCTGGAAAACGCGGCGGTCTCGAGCGAGTTTAAAAATCGTTTTCCGCTGATGTACTCGAGCGCGAGTTTCGGACTTGAAGCGGGGCGCGAAGAGCTGATAAAGCAGTTTGGCACCGTTCCCGAAAGCCTGAGTGCTCCGGCGCTAATCAGGGCCTGTGGCGCGGCGCTGCGCTACGCAGGGGTGGCGCTGCAAGGCAAGCTCGAGATGGTGACAAGGCTCTCGAGGTACGAGCCGGGGTCTCATATGCAGCTCTCGGAGAGTGCCATGACGGCGCTCGAGCTGTTTAGGCCGCTCTCTCCAGGCGGACAGACCTTGCTAGATTTACTGTGCCAGACCCGCACCGCCGGGGGGCGAAGGCGCTTGCGGGCGTGGCTGCGGCAACCCCTGCTCGAGAAGGGAGCCATTGGGTCGCGCCAGGACGCGGTGGCCACGCTCTTAGCCCAGCCCGATTTGCGCGAGGGCGTGCGGAGCGCGCTCTACCGCGCCCACGACCTCGAGCGCCTGTCTGCGCGGGTAGCGTCTGGGCGCGCACTTCCCCGCGAGGTAGCCAGTCTGGCCCGCACCCTGGAACTGCTGCCCGACATCTCACAGATTCTGGCCCACACCGAGGGAATGCTCTCGAGTGTGCGGACTCGGCTCACCCCCTTGCCCGAGGTTTTGAGCCTGATTCGGGCCGCGCTGGTGGACGACCCGCCCATCAAACTGCTCGAGGGCGGCTTGATTAAGGAGGGCTTTCACGCCGAACTCGACGCACTGCGGGCCGAGGCGCTCGAGGGCCGCGCCTGGATGGCTCAGCTCGAGACGCTCGAGCGCGAAAGAACAGGTATCTCGAGTCTGAAAGTGGCGTATAACAACGTGCTGGGCTACTTTCTCGAGGTCACGTTTTCTAAAGGTGTGGGGCAGATTCCGCCTGATTATCGCCAGATTGCCACCCTCAAGGACCGCGCCCGCTACACCCGGCCCGATTTGCGCGAGAAAGAGCGTCAGATTGCCAAGGCCGAAAGCGCAGCAGCGGCGCTCGAGGCAGCGGTCTTCAACGAGCTGCGCGAGTCGCTGGCCCGCTTCACCGACCACTTTCACACCATCGCCGGGGCCATTTCTGAACTCGACGTGCTGGCCTGCTTTGCTGAAATTGCCGCCGCAAAGGGCTGGGTGCGTCCGGTCACGCTCGAAGGAAGTCGCGCCACGGCGATGGGAGACCGGGGGCGATATCTGGCGCTCGAACAGGGCCGTCACCCGGTGGTCGAGGACTCGATTGGTGAAAAGTTCGTGCCCAACGACGCGCACCTGAGTGAGCAGCGCTTCGTGGGCATCATCACCGGACCCAATATGGCCGGAAAATCCACGTATTTGAGGACGGTGGCGCTGTGCGCCCTGCTGCACCAGATGGGCGGTTTCGTTCCGGCTTTGAGCGCCGAATTACCGCTGTTTGACGCCATCCACACCCGCATCGGGGCCAGCGACGATTTGGCGGGCGGACGCAGCACCTTCATGGTGGAAATGTCCGAGCTGGCGCACATCCTGCACCAAGCCACCCCCTCGAGCCTGATTATTCTGGACGAGGTGGGGCGGGGAACCAGCACGCTCGACGGTCTAGCCATCGCCTGGGCCGCACTCGAGCACCTTCAGGAACTCGGCGCGTTCACGCTGTTCGCCACCCACTATTTTGAACTCACCCGGCTGGCGGGGCGCTTGCCGGGAGTGGTGAATCTGCATGTGGCCGCGCTCGAGGAGCAGGACAGCCTGACTTTTTACCATCAGGTGCGCGAAGGGGCCGCCAGCCAGAGCTACGGGGTGAGTGTGGCGCGCATGGCGGGGCTGCCCTCGAGCGTGACTTCACGGGCCGCTACTTTGCTCTCGAGTTTGCAAACGAGTGGCAAGGACACCGGGCGCGATTTGGTGCGCGAGATTGCCGCGCTCGAGCTGGGGAGACTCAGTCCGATGCAGGCGCTCGAGGTGCTTTATAAGTTGCAGGAGCGGATTGGACGCGGTGAGTAGTGAAGCAAAGAGGCATGTTCTATAGTCTTAAATCAAAATGACCCACCCAGAAGCAACTATTACAAGCAGACCTTCAGACCTCCTCGATATGGCGAGAGCCATTTCATTTTATGAGCAATTTATTCTGACTGCCGTGCGCGACAGGGCTGTGCTTCGCAACATTTATCATTTCAAAGGGACCGCCACCGTCAGCCCAAATGACTGGGAGCTGTTCACCGCCATCCTCACTCGACAAAGAAAGGCAGAAAGCACCTATGGTCACGACCTCGAGTACGCCGAGGTCAAATCGGCTAGTGGCAAGACCAAAAGCTTTGAGTATCAGTATCACCGTATGGGAGGGCGAAAGAAGCTCGAGTCGGAAACAGGGATTGACCACATCTTTATCAACGTGTGGGGAGCGTTGGAAAACGTCGTTGTCCGAGTGGTCGCTGGGGAACGCTTGCAAAAAGACTTTGCGGCGTTCCTGGCAGGTCTGGAGGAGGCATATCCCAAAGTCCAGGCCGGAGTAGATACTTTTTTCCGACAGCGCTACCGTCCCCATATTTCCTTCGAGCGCGTCCAGGCCGAGGGCAAGGTGCTGCTCGAGATTGAGGGAGGCCAACTCATAAACTCAAGCAAAGACAGTCTCGAGCGGCTCTTCTACCATCGCCGCTGGGATGACCCCCTGAGCAAGTAGTGACTGTGCCAGCCATGTGACTACCGGGACTGCCACCGCATCGCCAAAGCCAGTGAGGTGGCGATAAGTGGGAAGGTCAGCCCATTGCCACTGAGCAGGGTTTATTCCCATTAGCAGGGCATATTCTCGACGGGTCATGAAACGCAGATTTACGCCTTGCCCAGTGACCCGAATCAACATCTGGCGCGAACTGCCACCACTTACGGTTCGCAAACAGCCCGCCACCCCATCGTCCCGTAACTCGAGGTTGGTTATCTCTCGGCGCATCCGGCGAAAGCCGGTCAGGTAGCGGGTTTGACCGTCCCCTTGTGAGGCGAGCTGAGCCGCACTCAGTCGAGCCTGGGAGCTGGGTCCGTTTGCGATGTAACCCAATTCGCGGGCTTGTGTAGCGACAGGGAACCATTCCTGGGCTTCAGGGTCGATGCAAGCGTCCAAGGTAAGAAGTCGCTCAGTGGGCAGGGGGAGCAAATTCAGGAAGGCCCACTGAAGGTCTGTATTGGCCAAGAGTGTTCGCAACACAATGGGGGGCCGGACAGGGTGGTCCTCGGGAAGTGAGACTACCGGATTTCCATCAACCAGACGGCCCACAATAAAGATACGTGGCCTGGAGTGGGGCAACCAGTGGACCGCATCGAGCAGCAGGAGGTCTATGGAATAGCCTAGGGCATTCATAGCCTCGAGCAGCACCCTTACATCAGCCTCGTCGTGTGAGGTCAGCAGACCCACCACGTTTTCCAGAACGAGCGTATGCGGGGACCTGTTCTGCTGTTGCAACTCCCGAACCAATCGAAAGAAGTGCCACGCCTGCCCACTACGCTCGCCCGCGAGTCCCAGGCGGTTCCCAGCCAAGCTGAGGTCCTGGCAGGGAAAGGACCCGGTGAGGAGGTCAGGATGCCCAGGAATTTGGTCCGCACTGAGAAGCGCGATGTCCTTCTGAATCAAGTCATGCTCACCATACTGAGCACGATAAATGATGCATTTGTGGGCATCAATGTCATTGGCCAGTAGACAACGCCAGTCTCCTGGTGCAGCCTCCAGACCACGGCGGAACAGCCCTATACCTGCAAAGAGTTCTACAAAATCCATAGCCGTCTCCTATCATCTCACGGCAAACCTTCAGGGTTCTAAGGGAGCAACCCCTCCAAGACCTCCAGGTCAAATACACCCATAAAAATATTAGGCATTTCGCCTAATATTGTCAATAGGCGAAGTGCCTAACTATACTGACAAAATGAACGTAGATTACAAGATTCGGCTACGAATTCGGGAGGAGATGAAACGGCAAAGCATTACCCAAGCCGAATTGGCACGACGCTTAGGAATCAAACCTCCTTCACTGGCTCAGATTCTTAGCGGCCACCGAGGAATCCTGCCCGAGAGCTTGATGAATGTGCTCACCGCATTGGGGCTTACCGTAGAAATCTCGCCTCTGAAACCTATAGAGAGGGGTCTACCGCCAGGGGATGAGTGATTTAAAGCTCAACTTACTGCTTTGTGCGATTGAACTCGAGCGTGACTTCACGGGCCGCTACTTTGCTCTCGAGTTTGCAAACGAGTGGCAAGGATACCGAGCGCGAGCTTGGGCATTTGAGTCCGAAGCGGGCGCTCGAGGTCCTGTACAAGTTGCAGGAGCGGATTGGGCGCGGGGAGTGAAGTTGGGTTTGACTCGAGGAGGTGCAGGTCAAACCTATACCTCCTCGAGAGTCGAAATTCAGGGTTAGCGCTAGCCCCCGCGCATCAACGCTTCTCGGATTTGCTCTTCATGGGTCGGGTGAGCGCTGATAGAACACAATCAACACGCCGCTCGGGTCGAGCACCGCAAATTCCTGTACCCCCCAGGGTTTTTGTTCGAGCAGACCGTGAGGGTGAACAATGCCGTGTTGCTGGCAATTTTGATGGTGGCTCTGGATGTCTTCTACCTCAAAACGCATCACGTAATTCTTGGGGAAGTCTGGGTTGTCGTAGTAGCAGAAGTTCAGCTCGAGGGGCGTTCTGACCCCTCCGTAATTTAGGTTGAACAGCCACTCATCGCCAAAACCCAGTTTTTGGGTGTAAAACTCGAGCGATTCCACAACGCTGAGCGCGGGTACTTGAGGCACGACCTTCTTCATATCTTCTCCATGATTATGTAAGAAGCTTAATATGAGAAAGTGATGCTGTCAAGCAAAAACCCTGCTATCCAGCTCGAGTCGTAAAGCCTACATTCGCTCGAGCGCTCCAGCGGTCAATTTTTTATTTCCCCCAGCTCTAGGGTAACGGTCTGTTTATCGTTGTAGCCACCTGCCCCTGGCAGAGGCGCAACCTCGAGAATTTTCACAGTGTAGCCTTCGGCCAGGACGCTCTTGGGTCCACTCACGGCGCGGGCATCGAACAGGGTATACAGCGGCTGGCGCAGATAAACCACGCCTGTTTTGGCAATTTCAAGGTCTACCCCAACCTCTCCGGCCCAGACGCAATCCAGGTTTACGGGACAGCGAGAATCTCTCACCTCGAGCAGTGTGATACGCAAACCCTCCCCCTCAAGCGTAACTGGGGTTTTCAGGTTCAGCGCAACCTGGATGGGAAGGGTTTGGAGAAGACCAATCGGATTGCTCCCAGATAGGGGTGTTGGAGAAGTACAAGCAAAAAGAGCACACGATAGCAACAGAACAGACACAAGCGGAATGTACAGAGTTTTCATCTTGGACCTCCCGAGCAGCTTTTACGCTGTTTTCGCCAAACCAGGCGAGTCAACCTGCGTCCACACAGAACAGATGATAATGAGCAGGCACGCCACCTCTACACCCGCGAAGAAGATGTAGTGGGGGTAAACGGACCCACCGCTCGCCACAAACACCATCGTCACAACGGCAGCAACCGTATTGGCCCAGCGGTGCGCCGCGCCGGTCAACGTGCGCGAAAGAAAAATCATAATGATGGGAAGTTCGAGCAGAACGGCAAAAACGAGGAGTAAGCCTTGAGTAATCTTAATTCCTCCTGCAACCCCGGTCATCATCTCCTCGAGCACGCCGGGGGTGATGAAGGACAGGATGTCCGCGAAAGCTATGTTGAACATCACGACAATCCAGAGCGTGAACAGTCTGGTATTTCGGTCCATATGGGTTTCTCCTGATTCTGTTCTTTGCCCATTGCTATCAAATATGAACTCGGGTAAACAGTGCGGAAGAACATACCTCGAGACCTATAGCATTTCCCGCTATCACTTCGACTTTTCCGCTACGCGGGTAGTGGTATTTCCGAGACTGCTCAAAGCTTCTGAGACCTTAAATTTTTGTGTGCCACACGCGATACGCGAAAAATTTCTGCTGCTCGAGCAGTCTGATTTTGACCACTACCCAGATGTCTATGGGAAAGGCTATGTGCTGCTGAGAATTGGCTCGAGCACCGCTGTATTGCGCGCATCCCACAGTTCAAGGTCTGTTACAAGCTGCCGCAACGATTCCTGTGGCAACAACGTTTACGGTTTTCTCCTCGCATAAGGTACTGCCCTTGAACACCTTGACCGTGATGTTTCCGCCTCCAGACACCGTAGCGCTGGCGTACACATACTCGTTCGCACCCGCCGTGACCGTCTTGCTGGCGGGTAGCGCATCGGCAAAAGCTTCGCCCTGCCCACTGCCAAGGACGTACACACCCGAAAAACTGGCTCCCGTGTTCAGCGTGCCCAGGAATTCGATCTTGTATGAGGCCGTTCCGCCACCACCACCGCCACCACCACCGCCACCGCCACAGGCGGTCAGGCCCATCATTCCTACCAGCAGTGAGTATTTTTTCATGTTTCATCTCCTTCGCCGCTAAGCGAAATTCACCCTAGCGGTCCAGCCGTTTAAATCACATGCCGAATTTTGAACGGTAACGGCGGTACAATGGCCCGGTGATGCAAGCCTTGACGCAAGGAGAGACGCAGCAGAGGGAGCAAGCGCTCGAGTCGGGTGAGACGGTTAAGTTCCTGGTACATCTGACCAATACTCGCTTTCTGCACCCCTTCTGGGGACGCGAAAGCAGTCTGGCCGAGGCCGCTCGAGCGTTGGAGGTCAGCAAGAGCCGCATGAGCTACTGGCTGAGTAAATTGCTCGAGTTGGACCTGATTGTGAAAGTTCGGGTGGAGAAGCGCGGCAAGCATCAAATTCCCATTTACCGCTCGGTGGCGGACGTGTTCACCGTGCCGCTCGAGCAACTTCCGCTCGAGTGGGAAGGTGGCCTGCTCGAGCGGCACAGGCGTGATTTCGATGGGCGGGAACAGTCGTCTGTGCTGGGGGCGCTCCGCCAGAACCCTGAACGCTGGTTTGTGCGCTTTTCGATGGAGGGTGAAGAGAGCCGTTTGGACATCCTGCCCAATGGGGGCGATAAATCCAGTGTGCCTTTTGTCAGTGAGTGGGGCCGCGTGCGCCTGGACAAAGCGCAGGCCAGCGCCTTTCAGCGCGAATTGCTCAGCTTAGTGGAGCGCTACGGAGCGCACACCCAGACCGAGGGAGATTACCACCTGTTCAAACTTCTGCTGATTGAGGAGCGGCTGGACGAATAGTCGCGCCTGACGTGGTTCCGAATAAGGGCAGAAACTCAAAAACTCGCCTTGACCGCAGCGAATGTCGCTCATCGTGTTTTCAGGCACTCGCTCTATTATGTCCATAACAAAATGACCCCGCCCGCTCGAGCCATTCGCATTCTCCCTCCCGAAATCACCCGTCTGATTGCGGCGGGTGAGGTCATCTCGAGGCCCTTAGATGTGGTACGCGAACTGCTGGACAACGCGCTGGACGCGGGGGCCTCGAGAATTGAACTGGAACTCGAGCGCGGTGGATTAAAGAGAATCACGGTGAGGGACAACGGGGCGGGAATTCCCTTTGACGAGGTAAAGCTGGCCCCAGAACGGCACGCGACTTCTAAGCTCGAGGACGTGAACCGCGTCTCCACGCTGGGCTTTCGCGGTGAGGCGCTGTGGAGCATGGCGCTGGCCGGAACCCTCGAGCTGGTCACGCGGCCCCAGGAGCAGTTAGGTGCGGCCAAACTGACTGCTCGGGGCGACGAAATCGTGCTCGAGCGAATTTCTGCACCCGCAGGCACCAGAGTCAGCGTGCTCGAGCTGTTCGCAAACTATCCGGCACGCCGCGAAATGCAGGCGTCCCAGGCGGCAGAATACCGTGAAGTGGTGGCCCTGGTCGGGCGCTACATTTTGCACTACCCAGGGCTGTTCTGGAAACTCGAGTGCGACGGAGAAATCCGGCTTCAACACGCCCCATCAGACTCGAGGGGCGCGGTGGTGACGGTCTACGGCACGCTGGTAGGCAACCGGATGCTCACGCTTGGCGAAGGCAGAACAAAGCTTCTCCCCCCCGCTCCCCCGCTCCCCTGCACCCTTACCCTTTCCGGCGTCCTCTCCCGCCCAGAACTCTCCCGCCCCCACCGGGACCGAATGCACCTCAGCGTCAACGGGCGTCCGGTGAGCTTCCCCAGCGAACTCGAGCGGGCGGTGCTGTCGGCTTA